>BNJT01000281.1_pt1 | contig 27908 bp, 40 predicted proteins | sample 8540491 | NCBI WGS metagenome assembly BNJT01 (sample SAMD00202455, study PRJDB9452) | human saliva metagenome | host: Homo sapiens | reverse complement strand
GGTTGCACCGCGCGTACTGATATATTTCATGATTTCTTCTCTATAAAAACAAAAAGTATTGCCGATCAAAACAGGAAACTCGCCTGTGAACCATCCCGCAAGCCGCCCTATCTCGACCTTAATCCACTATAAACTTTCAGACAACCCCGTTACACAGAGGTCGTCTGAAAAAACATTATCTATACAAACGCTTGAAACAAGCATTGACGGTTTTCACCGTTACCGACGCAATCGCCCGATCGCGCGAAGAAGGATTCAAAACATCCATCAACTCTTGCGCGGACACCTGATTCGGCGCTTCCTCGCTCGCGCAGCCGCAGATTTTGTCTTCCCACTCGCGCTGCTTGTCCGCGCTCATCGTCAGCGCGATCAAACGCCACTCATTGCGCTTGTTCAATTCCGAACGGCATTGATGATCGACCGCCATTTTCACCACGCTGCCGCCGATACCCGTACCGCCGCCGAATGCCGAGTCAGAATCATAAGCGCAACCGCCCAACAACGCCGCCACAGAAGCAACAGCAACGATCTTTTTCATATTCATAGCCATCCCTTGCCGCAAGGTCGTCTGAAACGCCCCACAAAGTCTTTAAACAGACGCGTATTATACCGTAAGCGGTGTGAGATGGGGGATTGGGGAAAGTCGGGTATAATCCGTTTTTTTGGGGAAAAAAATAGAGGATTGATCAATGGCTAACTCAAATGAAAACACGCAAAAACCCTAAAGACGATCAAGAGAAAAATAGCTGACGAAGGTATTCAAAAAGCATTCAGAACATACCGCTGAAAAATAAACAGCCTGAATCAAAAAAACGATGTACAGAATACAGATGAATCGACATGCTTATGTAAATTTTTTTAAAAAAAGATTGCAGAATGGATGTGCCCAAGAAAAAAATAAAAAAACTCAAACAAGGCAGATGAAAATGCCACAGAAAACAATGATGCTGCAAAACAGGCAGAAATAAAACAAGCTGATATGGTTGAGCAACCCAAAAGAGCAAGTAAAGCTGACTGACATTTTGGAAACCGTTAGCAAATTATTAGGTATTTCGGCAGTATTAGGAATAATAATTGGAGGATTTGTTACATATATTTATCTAGATAAAATTAATAATTTAAGTATTTTTCCCCTGATACGTTATCCAATCCATCTTCTTTAATAGCTCTTATCACTCCATTTTGGTTTCTTGTCATTACTTCTTTCAATTCTTTTCTTTTTTTACCTATCAATTTGGATTAAGCTTAAAAAAACAAAAATCAGAAAGAGTAGCAAAAGGTGCTTGCTTTTTTTCTCCTTTTTTTGCGTTTACATCATTTTACATATTTATAGTGTTAGACATAATGATTATTGTATGTACATGGGTCTTTATGTTGATTACGTTATTTTTGGGACTTTTTGATATATTAGATCCAAAAAAAGGTATTAGTTTCAGTATATTTTGCTCATGTATAATAGCAGTACTAATATTTTGGGGAGTATTATTTAGCAATCATACAAATATTTTATCCTTTTTTTCCGTTTCATTGAAACTAATCAAAATTCTTCATGGTACTTATTACACAACAACTTCCAACAAAACAATGGCTCTCAAGAAACCAACGGTATTGATAAAAATGACTTAAGGAAAATAAAAGAAAAATTCAACTGCTCTTCCTTTTTAAAGAAACAGGAAAAGGACAACATAGAACCACAAAAGAGAATGCCTTGCTCAACCACTCCCGAACAACGCAACAACGCTCTATACGGCTATATGGCGTGGAATCTCGGAGACACCAAGGTTTTCTGTCCGAGATTTGTAGATAACAAAACAGGCAATGAAAAATAATCAAATTACGGGAAACTGCATCGTCATCAGCGGAAAAGCCCTGCAAATCATGCCGGAGGGTTATATCAGTACCAATACTGATGGCATTGACGACGGTAATCCTGACAATACCGGTCATGACGATCCTGCAATTGATATTAAAACCGACGTTAGATTCAAAAATGACCTTAACGCCCAATCCAATGCCGGATTAAATAATTTCAATGTCCAACCTATCCTGCCGATACAATCCAATGCAAAAAAATATGTCAATCCAGATTAATTACGGCGGCTGTAATCATGATTCACCAAGAAACAAGGATGGTCATCCTGATCTAGGATACACGGACAAAAAAATCTGCCAGTAAGTTATGGCAAACCCTATGCCGTCATTCCCGCGCAGGCGGGAATCCATCTTTGAGGATAGGAAAATCCGTAAAAAAATCAATCAACTGAAAATTTCATAATCAGATTCCCGCCTGCGCGGGAATGACGGCTGTGATGTATCCTGTCTTTATTGTTCTCTTTGCCATCCGTCCGTTTTCAGACGACCTGCTATAATCCACGTCGTCTGAAAACCCTCTTTCACGGAAACCGCCATGTCTGACCTTTTTATCCGCCAACCCGATGCGCCACTTGCCGAACGTCTGCGCCCGCATTCTTTAGACGATGTCATTGGGCAGCAGCACTTAATCGGCGAAGGCAAACCTTTGCGCGTGGCGGTTGAGGGAGGAAAACCGCATTCTATGTTGCTGTGGGGGCCGCCGGGTGTAGGCAAAACCACGCTGGCACGGATTTTTGGCGCAAAGTTTCAATGCCCAGTTTCTGCCTGTTTCCGCCGTGTTTTCCGGCGTGAAGGACATACGCGAGGCAATCGACAAAGCCGAAATCGCCTTGCAACAGGGACGCGCGACGATTTTGTTTGTCGATGAAGTCCACCGCTTCAACAAGGCGCAGCAGGACGCGTTTTTGCCCCATGTCGAAAGCGGTTTGCTGACCTTTATCGGTGCGACTACGGAAAATCCGTCGTTTGAAGTCAATCCCGCGCTGTTGAGCCGCGCGCAGGTGTATGTTTTGCAATCCTTGTCTTCAGACGACCTCAAGAAACTGATTGCCAAAGTATTGGCTTTGCCCGAATACCGAGATTTCACGATTGAAGCCGATGCGCAAGAGCTGCTCGTCAATACCGCCGACGGCGATGCGCGCAGATTGTTGAATCTGCTGGAACAACTTTTGCGCGCCGCCGATACACGCCGTCTGAAAACCTTAACCGCTGAATTTCTTGCCGACAGCTTGGGCGCGCAAATCCGCCGTTTTGACAAAGGCGGCGAGAGTTTCTACAACCAAATCTCCGCCCTGCACAAATCCGTGCGCGGTTCGCATCCTAACGCGGCATTGTATTGGTTCTGCCGTATGCTTGATGGTGGCACCGACCTGCGCTATCTCGCCCGCCGCATTGTCCGCATGGCATGGGAAGATATCGGCTTGGCCGATCCGCGTGCTTTAACGATTGCCAATGATGCCGCCGCGACTTATGAGCGCTTAGGCTCGCCCGAAGGCGAACTCGCGCTGGCGCAAGCCGTGTTGTATCTCGCCGCAGCCGCCAAATCCAATGCAGGCTATAAGGCATACAACCAAATGCGCCGCTTCGTCAAAGAAAACGCCAGCGACGAAGTACCTGTCCACCTGCGCAACGCCCCGACCAAGTTGATGAAGGAATTGGGTTACGGACGTGAATACCGCTACGCCCACGATGAACCGAACGCCTACGCCGCCGGCGAAAGCTATATGCCCGAGGGATTGGACGAACCGGACTTCTACCAACCTGTCCCACGCGGACTGGAAATCAAAATTGGCGAAAAGCTGAAATGGTTGAAATCCTTGGATGAAGATGCGCTGGATGATTAAAACAGTAAATGTGTCTCAAGTTTCAGACAGCCTTTTGGCTATTTTTGAGCCTAATAAATTGTTTAATATTGGCATTATATCTTCAGTTTCGCTATAATTTTTGTTACCCTATTTTCTTGCCGAATAATCGAATACATAAAAATCGCGGCTGCTGAACCCGATTTCCGAAACAAAATTAGAAAGCAGATAATGGACAATTTAGATCAAAGTCGTAGCCGTGCATGGCGACGACATCAAGAGCAACGCCCCAGTCATCGTGTACATGGCAAAAATCCTTTGAAATATAAACCTGAAAAAAAGTGGGATTTGATATATCTCCGCAGCAATAAAATCAAACGTGCACAAAAACTGGGTTTTATTTATCCGTTCAGACAGCATGAATTTGATGCTGAATGGTTTGACTAACTCAAAAAGATACATTTTCGATTCAATCGAGATGGTTTTTACAAGGCGGATATTTTCCGCCTTTTTTTAATTTTTATGAATGCACTTTTTTTATTTGTAGTCGTAACCAATGGCGTAGTCCAACCGCTGAAACCGTATTTCGACGTTATCCGAAATGTACAGACCCGTTCCGCAGGCACAAGCCCCAATGCGCGGTATACTGTTTCCATAGACGACATCGCATGGGCGGATAAGATTTTTGTGATGGAACAAAAACATAAGAGCCGTCTACTGGCACAGTTTCCTCGTGCTTTGCAATATAAGGAAATGATTGTTTTAGATATTCCTGATGATTACAGATACATGGATGAAGAGTTGATAGAACTATTGAAGGAAAGTGTCGTGCCTTATCTGTATAAATAATGAGGTTTTTCCGCAAGATTATCTGCAAAAAAATATGACTTACTTTTTAAGTAAAATTTATTTCAATATCATTATTTGCTTCACGCATCACTGACCAATAAACGCAAATCTAAGATCAAATTGAATTTTTTTCAGACGGCCTTTGCTGTTTGAATATTTTTTTAACCTATACCATACACACACTTTTTTTCATGAATATTTTTTTGAAGCCTTACTATTATTGTGCCTGCTGATTGTCATTAGCGCGTTTGTGTCCTGTTCCGAACTCGCGCTTGCTTCGGCACGCAAAAATCAAATTGCAGGTCATGGCGAAAGACGGCGGCGATACGCGTGCGCTTGACGTAATCAATATGCAGCAGCAGCCGGGCAGTTTTATTACCGTTGTCCAAATTGGTTTGAACGCCGTCGCCATTCTTGCCGGTATCGTCGGTGAGGCGGCAATACGTCCGTATTTTGGCAAACTTTTGGAGAACGCAGGCAGTTGGGGCAGCACAGTTGCCTCTTTGCTGACTTTCTCGCTGGTTACAGGCAGCTTTATTTTAATTGCCGACCTGATGCCCAAGCGCATGGCGATGACCCATCCCGAAGCGGTGGCGGTACGCATTGTCCGTCCGATGATGTTTTTGATTTTTATCTTAAAGCCCCTTTGTCTGGGTTTTTTTGACGGTTTTGGCAAATGCAATATTCAAACTCTTCAAAAATCTCAACCGTCCGTCAGGAGCAGCTGACCTCGGAAGATATTTATGCCGTCGTTGATGCCGGTGCGCAGGCTGGTGTATTGAAAGAGCAAGAGCACTATCTGATTGAAAATATTTTCGATATGCAGGAGCGTACGGTCACTTCCACCATGAGTACGCGCGAATATATCGCCTATTTTGACAAACACGACGACAGCGATACCGTGTTGGAAATGATGTCGGAAAAACCGCACAATAAATTCCTCGTATGCGACGGCGACTTGGAACGCGTCATCGGCTATATCGAATCGCATACGCTGCTGACTTTGTTTTTTTAAAAAGAAAAAGACGTCCGCCTGACCGACAAGCGCGTGTTGCGCAAAGCCTTGTTTATTCCCGATACGCTGTCGCTTTATGATGTATTGAGACCTTCAAGACTTCCGGCGAAGACTTTGCCGTAGTGGTAAACGAATACGCGCTCGTGGTCGGCGTGGTAACGCTGAAAGATGTGATGAGCATTGTGATGGGCGAGCTGGTTAATACCGAAGAAGAGCCGCAAATCATCCGCCGCACTGAAGACACATGGTTGGTAGATGGCGCCACGCCGCTTACCGATGTCATGCGCGCGCTGGATATTGAAGAGTTTCCCAATTCGGAAAACTACGAAACCATCGCCGGCTTTATGATGTATTCCCTGCGCAAAATCCCGAAACGTACGGATTTTCTGGTGTATGCCGGTTATAAATTTGAAATCATCGATACTGAAAAATTTGAAAAATCGACCAACTTTTTGGTTTCCAAACAAGGAAATATGGTGGAGAAAAATGTAACAAGTAGCTGGGAACACTTGAAAAGAAAATTAAAAAATAAATAAAAAGGAAAAAATATTATGACGACAACCGAACCTCAAAAATACGCCCGCAGCCTGCACGCGCCCATCAGCCTCGGTACCACCTCTGACGACCGCTTTATGCCGCGCGGCTTTCTTTCATATTTTGCTTCACTGCCAAAAATTGGTTTTAACCGAAAAATTAGATGGGCAAAACAACTGCTTTGCTGCGCACGGCCTCTATGCCCGTAGTCATACTGCGCCTACACAGCATCCGTGGGATAAACCTTTGCTGCAACGATGGCAGCAAATCAAAGATGATTTAGGCGACCTCGAACTTTTTGGCGAGAATATGTATGGCATTCATTCGATTGCCTATTCGCAACTGGAAAGCTATTTTTTTACCTGTTTGCAGTCCGCCGTAGCGGACATTGGCTTTCATGGGAAGAGGTTAAATTTTATGCGCAGCTGTTTGATTTTCCGACTGTGCCAGAAATCCTCGTTGTCCAGCCGCTTGCAGATTTCACTCAAAAAAATACGCCAATGAAGATATTGCTTTTAGCGCAATGGCTTGCCGCCAATTTGGGAGAGCCGTGGACGGACAGCGTACAAACTGCCGGCAAGCTTGGCGGCTACGATCCGAACACAGGAGCAGCGTGCAGTGAAGGTTTCGTTATCCGGAATGCCGCTGATTTTGCTACCAACAACGGCAATCTGCCTGTTCAATCCAATGAATTCGACAATCTTTTCAAATTAGTACGAGCCAAACACGTTAAAACCGATGTTCATTGGACGAAAACTTGGAAGCCTGCCCACCTTATCGATTACGACAAATACCATTGGCAAAGCTGGCAGTTTCAGACGGCCTGAAGTCCAATTATCCAATAATAAGAAAGACAATTATGTGGACATTCCCATATTACATACCCGGTCAACTTCCTGATTGGCAAGCCTTAGAACGTCGTTTCAGCTGGTTTGCCGATATGAAGGACGTTCCGCAAGATCCTGAGTGGCATGCCGAAGGCGATGTATTTACGCATACCAAAATGGTGTGCGAAGCCCTTTTACAATTGCCCGAGTTTCAAGCGCTTGATGAACAGGAGCAGTATATTTTGTTTGCTGCCGCCATGCTGCATGATGTAGAAAAACGCAGTACGACCAAGCGTGAAATAGAAAACGGTAAAGAGCGGATTGTCTCGCCGCATCACGCAAAAAAAGGCGAGCATACCGCCCGTACTTTACTGTATACCGAACTTGCCACTCCGTTTGTCGTAAGAGAAGCAATCGCCAAACTCGTGCGCTTGCACGGATTGCCCTTGTGGGCGATTAACAAGCCTAATCCTGAGCGAGCAGTCATAGCGGCCAGTTTGCAGGTCAACACTGCACATCTTGCCATGCTTGCTAAAGCTGATGTTCTCGGGTCGTATATGTTGCGACCAACAGGATATTTTGCTGCGCATTGATTTGTTTCGTGAACTCTGTGAAGAAAAATGCTTGTTGGGGTGAGGCACGTACGTTCGCCAGCGACTACGGACGCTATCTCTATCTTAACGGCCGTAGCGAAATGCCGGATTATCAGCCATTTGATGATCAGACCTTTGATGTGTACGCCATGTGCGCCATAGCAGGTAGCGGTAAAGACAGTTACATCAGGCAATATCTTGCCCATCTACCTATGCTGTCGCTGGATGAGATTCGCCGTGAGCATAAACTCAATCCCGCAGATTCCAAACATACCGCCGAAGCAGTGCGTTTGGGTAAAGAGCAGGCAAAAGAATACCTGCGAGCCCGTACGTCATTTGTCTTTAATGCGACCAATCTTAACCGCGACCTGCGCAGCAAATGGCTGCCGATGTTTGCCGATTACGGCGCCCGCGTGCATCTCATTTATTTGGAAGTGCCTTACACGCAATTACTATCACAAAAACCGTAACCGTGAACATTCTGTGCCGAATGATGTGTTGCACCGCATGATAGAAAAGCTGGAAATCCCTGATTACAGTGAAGCGCATATAGTGGATTTTGTGGTCTCTTCTTAACAGGTAAAAGGCTTATAATCAGGCCGAGACCTTTGCAAAATTCCTTTCCCCCAACGACCGAAACCTAAACACAGGTTTTTCGGCTGTTTTTGTTTCAAATATCCACTGATTCTACCCAAATCCCCCTTAATCCCCCTTGGATACCTGATTAATCAGGCATCTGGCCGCCTTTTTTAGGCGGCAACAGACACACTTAGCCTGTTAGCCGCTTTCAACAGGTTTAAACACATCGTCGCACTCACTTTAATCAGACCAAAATAGGCTGCCCGGGCGTAGCGGAATTTACGGTGCAACGTACCAAAGCTCTGTTCGACCACATAACGGGTCTTCGACAAATTCCGGTTGCGTTTGGTTTGTGCTTCTGACAGCGGATGTTTGCGGTGGGCTTTGCGCATAATGCCGTCCTGCAGTCGATGCTCTTTCAGATGTTGCCGGTTTTCCTCACTGTCATGGCCTTTGTCGGCATAAACGGTCGTACCCTCGGGCAGTCCTTCCAACAAAGGTGACAGGTGGTTGCACTCATGGGTATTGGCGGGGGTAATGTGCAGTTTCTCGATATAGCCTTCCTCATCGGTACGGGTATGTTGTTTGTACCCAAGTTTGTAGAGGCCGTTTTTCTTGATCCAACGGGCATCTTTGTCTTTGCTCGGTGTGGTTTGGCCGCTGACTTGTCCTTCCTCATCAACTTCTATGGCCTGACGCTGTTTGCTGCCGGCGGTCTGAATAATGGTGGCGTCAATGATGGCGGCGGATGCTTTCTCTACTTTTAAGCCTTTTTCGGTCAGTTGGCGGTTGATCAGTTCCAGCAATTCGGACAAGGTGTTGTCTTGCGCCAGCCAGTTGCGGTAGCGGCATAAGGTGCTGTAATCGGGGATGCTCAGTTCGTCAAAACGGCAAAACAGGTTGAAGTCGATGCGGGTGATGAGGCTGTGTTCGAGTTCGGGATCGGAGAGGCTGTGCCATTGTCCGAGCAGGATGGCTTTGAACATGGATAACAGGGGATAGGCGGGACGGCCGCGGTGGTCTCTAAGGTAACGGGTTCTTTGACGATTCAGGTATTGTTCGATCGGTTGCCAATCAATTACCTGCTCCAACTTCAACAGTGGGAAACGGTCGATGTGTTTGGCAATCATGGCTTGTGCGGTTTGTTGGAAGAAGGTGCTCATGAGAAATCCCCTAAATATCTTGGTGGGAATTTAGGGGATTTTGGGAATTTTGCAAAGGTCTCAGGCCGTCTGAAAAATTCAAATAATCAAAAAAGAAAACCGGATTTCCATCAGCTGGAAATCCGGTTTGTTTTATTTTCAACTTAGAACGTCAGTCTTACACCGGCGCGGACGGAGCGGCCCGGTAATGGTGCGATATATTTGAGCATGGAGTTTTGTGGTCTTGCGGTACGGTTGGCAAGGTTGCGTGCATCGAGGAACCATTCGGCTGTCGATTTTCCATGTTTGGTGGTATGGCTCATGTACATATCCCACATGGTATAGCCACCCAAAACAGGCTCTTTGTAGTTGGCAGCCATGTGGCCTGTATGTTTGGCAGGGCGGTAGCGTGTCAGGCTGGTGCCCAGTTGCCAGTTGCCTTTATTCCATGTCAGGCCTGCGCCGTAGCGGGATACGGGCATATTGGGCATGTAATAGCCGTTGTTGCGGACACGGTTGCCATTGCCTAATGTGCTGTTGCGCTCATCGTCCAAATCGGCGCGGTTGTGTACGAAGTCGCCAAACAGGCGGGCTTCCAATGTGCCGTATTTATTCAGGTCAAACCATTGGTTTACCTCCAATTCCACGCCGTGAAGCTGGGTGTCGCCGGAGCGCCAGTATTTGGTTGGCAGGTGTTGGCCGCCGTCATGTGCGGCATCTACTAGGAAGGTATAGTCTTTAAATTGGGTTTTATACCAGCTTGCACGGAAGCGGCCGTCTTTCCAACCGATTTCTCCGTTTACCTCCCAAGTGCCTGCTGTTTCCGGACGCAGGACATCGGCTCCCCAGTGTGATTCGGAAGCCATCAGGGCATAGTGATCGCCACCTGCATACAACTCGTTGACTTCAGGGGCGCGTTGTGAACGGCTGTATCGTGCGCCCAGTTTTAAGAAGTCAAACAAATCTACGCCTAAGCCTGCATGATAGTGGTTCAAGCTGTATTTCAGACGGCCTCTCTCTTCCAATCCTTTAACGGTCGAGCTGTTGCGTCCAGGTTTGTAATCGCCGATGTCGACCGAGTGGCGGACTTCGCCATGTCGCCAACCCAAAGACGCATTCCAGTTTTTCCACTTGAAGTTTTCCAAAGCGAAAATGCCGTATTCTTTGCTGTCGGTATCGGGCAGGTAGGCATAGTTTCCGGTGCGTTTGCCGTTGATGCCTGAAGATTCGGTGCTGCGCTGTTTCCAATCTGCGCCCAATGTACCTTTCAACCAAGAACCTGCTTTTGTGGTTGAACTCCAAACGGCTTTTGGAAAGTTTTGCTGTCCAAAGTTTGCATTTTGGTGTCGCCCAAGTATTCGGATGTTGGGTTTTGCGTATAGGCGGCTTGGAATTTGATGTTTTCAATCCATGGCGTCAATGGACGGTACATGGCTTCTGCCTGCCAACGGGTTTGTTGGGCGCGTACGGAAGCGTATTCGCGTACCGGTGCTTTGCGGGTACCGCCGTGGTGGTGGCCTGATTCGGCAAAAATTGTAATAGCCGAAGCCTGCAATACCGGATTTGCTCAAGAAGCGGCTGACGGATACGCCTGCATAGCTGCGTTCACCGATATGGCTCAAGCCGAAAGCAAAGTTTTGATTGCTCAGATGGCTGTTTTTCAGACGGCCTTTTTCAACAGGCATATCGTCTTTCATGGCATTGATGACTTTATTTCTAAAGTTTGGACTGCCGTCATAAAGCGGATTTTCTACCCAATTGCCCCAGGATGGTTTATTTAATTTGTACAATTCAGATTCGTCAGGTTCCGAGCCGTCGTTATAGCGTTTCCATTGTTCAATGAAAGCCGGAATGTCTTTCGCGACATAACGGTAATAGCCTTTGTTTAAGGTTTCGGTAATGTCGGGCGTAACCTGACATGCCCACATCAGGCGAGAACTATAAATATTGGCATGATCGTAACAGGCGGCCGGTTTGGAATCGCCCGGAATACGGTAATCATTGGCATGAGTGTCTGCCCCCGACAAATGCCAAGCCACATTGCCGACTTTGCCGTTTAATTTGAACGCTGCGACACGCGGCGTATTGTAGCCGCCGCTGACTTCGACTTTGCCGTTTAAATCTTTTTTTCAGGCAGCTCTGTGGCAATCACGCCGGTATCGACATCAACTGCGCCGCCAATCGCATTGCCGCCATACAAGACTGCTGCCGATGATTTTTAAAAACAGTAATCTTTTTCCGCCATGAACGGATTGACCATCAGCGGCAAATCGGGGCTGACAGAAGCGGCATCCGAAATACCCAAACCATTTTCACTGACATATACGCGCGAGCCGCTCAAGCTGCGGATTTGCGGTACGCCGGTATTGGGGCCATAAGCATTGTTTTGAATGCCGGAAACTTGTTCCACAGTCTGTCCGAGCGATACGGCGCGTTTTTGTTTTTTTAAATCGTTTGTAGTTAAAACTTCTCCATCTCTTAGATAGTCTTTTTGCGCCAGGCTGCAAACGCCAGTTACTTGAAGGCGCATTACCGACAACTTTGACTTCAGGTATATCTACTTGAGGAAGTTCTTCCGCAAATGATTGGCCTGAGAAAACAGCCAAAATGGCGCATAACATTTTATTTTTGTTACATAAAAATTGTTGTTTCACCGCTTATCCTTTATTGATATCACATTACGAAAGACGTTATGATATATCTTTTCTACGGTAATTATCATGAATAAATATGTCTATTTTAATTAGTTTTGATTATTATCAACACTTATAAATATTTGTAAAAATTCAGTATAGACTAGCTATTAATAATTAGTTATAAATATTAAAAAGGCCGTCTGAAACAATCCAATGTTTCAGACGGCCTTTTTATGAAATCAGAAATTGCTAGAGCTAAGACAGAGTTCTTTATTCGCAGCTCAAGTTTTTTTGTTTTTTTCGGCGAATGTATCCATGGCAATTTGGCACATGCGTTCACGTTGGCCTACGTCGGCGGCAGGCAGGATTTGGCGCAGGTATTTTTGTGTTGTCGCGTTGGAACGATGCTTTATCGCCTGCTTTTTGGTAACACGCATCCGCACGGGTAAAAGTATTGCTGGCAGATTTTTCGGCAACTCTTCAAAGGATAAAGGTTTGCTTTTTGTGCATGCCGTGCGCGGAGACGGATAGGGAGGAAAGGGCACACAGTGCAATGATTAAGGTTTTTGAAATGGTTTTCATGGTAAGCCTATTTATTGAAGTTGTTTAAATTAATTGTTCGCCCCAGTGCAGCTTTTTGACGCAGGGTTTTTGAAGTATTGGTAATCGGTGGGATGGAGGACGCGCAAGGGATTGTGATAGCGGCGGATGATGATGCGGTCGAAGTTTTGCACGTCGATATGGGATTGTCCGTCAAAATGTGCGCGTGCGTCGCCGCTTTTGGTAATGAGGATTTCAATCACGCTGGTGTCGGGGATGGCAATCGGACGGTTGGTCATGGATTGCGGACAGATAGGCACAAGCGTGAAGGCGTGCAAACCGGCCTGCATGATGGGGCCGCCGGCGGCAAGCGCGTAGGCGGTCGAACCTGTCGGCGTGGAAATAATCAGGCCGTCCGAACGTTGGGTATAGACAAATTCTTGATTGATAAATACTTCAAATTCAATCATTTGGCCTGCGCCGCCACGAGACAGTACGGTGTCGTTGAGGGCGAGGGCGCGTTCGATGGTTTCGCCGTCACGAATGATGCTGGCTTCGATGAGGATGCGTTCTTCAGGCAGATATTTGCCTTCCAGTACGGGGCGGATGCCCTCAACCATGGTGTCGCGTGAGATTTGGGTAAGAAAGCCCAAGTGGCCTTGATTGATGCCGATGATGGGGACGGCGCGCGGGGCGACTTCGCGGGCGGCGGAGAGGAAGGTACCGTCGCCACCGAGTACAACGACGAGGTCGCAATATTTGCCCAGCTGGGCTTTGTTTACGGTTTCGCAGTAGGCGGAGTCTTGGATATAGACACAGTGTTCTTCTACGCTCAATTCATCCAGATAGATGGTGAAGCCGTTTTCGCGCAGAAAAGAAACCAATGTGTGGACGGTATCTTGAATTTCGGGCGTATTGGGACGTGTAACGATACCGATGTTTTTAAATGGGCTTTTCATGGTAGTAGGCCGTCTGAAATTAAGTGTCTAATCTATCCAGATATCGCGCTCGAGCCGGTCGAGGCGTTCGTTTAGGCGGGCAACGTCGTCACGCAGTTTGTCTACTTCTTCCAACCATTCGGCAAGCGTGGCTTGGTCGATAACAGGGGATTCGGGTTCGCGTGAAAAGTCGCTGATTTGTTCGGCAATGCTTTTGCCGATTTTTTTCATGGTGCGGCCGATGTCGCCGGCGCGCGAGCTGATGCTTTCTGCGGCCACATGACCGAATACACGCGCCAAATCTTCGCTCGGATAATAGCGCAGTCCACCCAAAAATAGGAAGGACGGACATGCCCAATACCAAGTCGCCTTCGAGGCTGATGTCGCCCACGCCGGGCTGGCCGCCTTGGAGGATTTTTTTGGATGGCGCTGTTGTGGAATGTGATGTTGGTGTCGGCGGTTTCGTGTGCGGTTTCAAGAAAAACCTTGTTCGCTGATGCGTCCGGTCAGTCTGAAACCGGTCAGGTTGATGCAGATGATGCTGCCTGCAAATTCAGACAGCTCGCGCTGTTGTTCCGGATTTTGCTGTATCAGGTGGTTGATAAGGGGAAATAGGGCGGACATGGTTTACTCTAAATGCCGTCTGAAACGGATTAATGGGTTGAGTCGCAATTTTACAGGCTTAGCCCGTCTGCGCAAACGGTATTTACAATTTTTGCCGTTGCTTTTTGTCATCAATGATGAAATCAGGAGCCGGTAGGCCGAGTTTAGCCGCTTCGGCAGTATAAAAATTCAGCCCGGCTTGGGTGGCGGGATTCAACAATATTGCGGATACGCTTGCCATCAGCTTGGCAGGCCGTCTGAAAAAAAGGACTTGGACGGCCAAGTCTTTATGAAGAATATTGACGGGTTGATTGCCGCCTTGAATGCGCGTTTTTTTGAACCAGCTTGGTAGCGGGATGACGGTCAGCAGAATAAAGTCCGCCCAGTCGCAGTATGTCGATATGGGGGACGGCACTTTCAAGCAAGGTTTGCTCGACTGCAAGGATTTGACGGGCGGATTCGGTTTGCGGATCGGGCGGCGTGGTTTCATCGCATATGCGTGCTTGGTCGCCATACACGCTGGTGCTGCTGGTAAAGATGATGTGTTGTACCTTGGATTGCTCGGTAAGTTGAATCCATTTTTTTCAGGGTATCGGCGTAATGGTTTAATGACGAAGGCGGAAGCAGGCAAAACCATGTCGGCTTGTTGATGTGGTTTTGCCACAAGGCCGAACCGTGAAAAATATCGTCTTGATTCAAATCGATGATGTCGAGTTCAATCGGTAGATTGATGTCGTCAGAGGTCAGATTGCGTTTGATAGCGGCTACCCTGACTGCCTTGCTCATAAAAATTTCTGCGCCAGCGGCAGGCCGAGATAACCTAGGGCCGAGAATGGAAATATCGGGAAGGTGCATAAATAAAGCATCCGAAAACTAACAGGCCGTCTGAAAATCGCTTTAACTTGGTTAAAGCCACGTTTTCAGACGGCCTTTGTATGGAAAAATTAATGGTTGCTACCGATTTTTTGGTCAAATTCGGCACGGTGTTCCGGCAGGAGGTAAGGGCGCAATAGGCTGAGTGTGCGGCTGATGCCCCGTACTTTGGAATCTTCGGTCAACTTGGCGCGTCCGCGCAGGGAGCTGTCGAAGTCGAACCAGTATTTCGTCACCATCCACATATTGACGGCAAGGTCGTTCATGGCGGTTTGGTCTGCGCTGATGATGTTCAGGCCGTTGAGCTGGGTCAGCAGGTTGACCAACAGCGGGGAAACTTTGGCTTGGGTAAAGGTATTGTGTTCGCCCAATAATTCGGCACTGCGGGCAAGCAGGGTATTCACATCGCTGAAAAGGAAACGGTATTCCCACATCACATCATAAATACCGGCCATGTAGTTGATGGAGTCTTCCACATTGGACGGCAATACGGCTTCGTTAAGATAGGCAAGCAGGGCTTCGCTGTAACGCTTAAACAATTGGACGATGATTTCGTCTTTGTTGCGGAAATGGTAGTAGAGGTTGCCCGGGCTGATGCCCAAGTGGGCGGCAATGTGGTTGGTGCTGATATTGCGCTCACCTTCTTCGTTGAACAAGGCGAGGCTGGCATTGATGATTCGTGTGTAAGTGTTGACTTTGGCAATGCGCGGCATGGGATACACTCCTTTGTTTTATAGGCTGTATGAAGTAGGCAGCCAGTTGGGTTCTGCGTGTAATTCTACCTGAAATTGAGTAAATACTGTATTACAAACATATTGTGCCAGCTGGTGGACATCTTGCGCGGATGCATTGTTTTTATTCACCAAAACCAAAGCCTGTCTGTCATGCACTGCCGCACCGCCGATCTGATGGCCTTTCAGACGGCATTGGTCAATCAGCCAGCCGGCCGCGAGTTTGACCGAACCGTCAGGCTGCGGATAGCGTGGCATATTGGGGTATTGCTGCAACAAATCGGCAGCTTTTTCAGCGCTGACAACTGGGTTTTTAAAGAAACTTCCGACATTACCAAGCACGTTAGGATTAGGCAGTTTACTGTTGCGGATTGCACACACTGCGTCGGAAACATCTTTGGCCGTCGCCTCACGGCCTTGGCTTAGTTCGGCAACCGCTGTCGCCAAATCGCCATAGCCCAAGTTCGGCACAAAATGCTCTTTTAACGCAAATACAACCGAAACAATCACATAACGTCTCTTTCCTTCCTGTTTGAACAGGCTTTCACGGTAGGCAAAGACACAGTCGGCATTGGAAAGCTCAACAAAGGTTTCCGTATCCAAATCAAAGCAGCGTACTCTATGGATAACATCTTTCGCTTCAACACCATATGCACCGATATTTTGTACCGGAGACGCGCCGACCGTGCCCGGAATCAGGCTGAGGTTTTTCCAGCCCGCTTAAACCCAGTCCAACCGTATGCAAAAACAAAAATCATGCCAAATTTCCCCGGCTTGCGCTTCGATATAAACCAGGCCGTCTGAACGCTCAATTTCACGAATTCCCTTGTTTTTCCATATGCACAACCAGACCGGCGTAGTCCTCCATCAAAAGGATATTGCTGCCGCCGCCGAGCCATAAAACAGTATCTCGGTTGAACTCGGGTAGCCGGATGATGTCGCGCAACTCGTCGGCATGTTTGAGCGCGATAAAGGCTTGGGCTTGGGCTTTCAGACCGAAAGTGTTGTAAGGGGTAAGGTCGGTTTGGTATTGGATGGGTTGCATGGGTTTAACTTTAAAAATAGGAATTCGTTGATTAAATAGCGTAATCATTGGAGAAAGACTGCTTTGTATTTTTTTCAGACGGCCTGATGCGATTTGACCATCTCTTTACTGCAAAGCTCCAAGCACCATACCAATGCGATGGCGGCAATCGTCAGTGAAACGGTCAGCGCGGTCCAAAAAGCCGTAAATACTCATATCGACATGATAGGCAAGCAGGGTAGCCGGGCAACAGTCCACACCCCCAGAAAGCGACGGCATGGATGAACATTGGCATTTTGGTCACTTTATAGCCGCGCAGCGCATATGAAGCGATACATTGGGTAGCGTCTGCCAGTTGGAATAGGGAGGCGAAAAAAATAAAAATGGTTGCGGCAATGCCTAATACTGCCGCATCGTTGGTGTACATACTGGCCAACTGAAAGCGAAAGATGACCAAGAGCAGCGCGGTACAAGTGGCAAGTACCCAGCCCAACACTAGCGAGACGCCTGAAATATAACGAGCCCGCAAAAACTCGCGTCGTCCGAGTGAAAAAGCCTACGCGTACCGTGCTTGCCGATCCGACGCTTTGCGGAACCATATATAAGATGCCCGACAGGCTGATGACGACTTGTTGGGCGGCAACATAATCCTCGCCGAATGGCGCCACCAAAAAGACGATAAACGAAAACGCGCTGGCTTCTAAAAAAATAAGACAAGCCGATGGGTGCGCCGATTTTCCAAATCTGTTTGAAAGCCGCCAAATCGGGTTTGCTGATTTTTGCCGTCAAGCCAAACGGACGGAAGAATTTTTTTCTTTGGCGATATAAAGCCACAAAGCTAATGCGCTGAACCAAAATACCGCCGCCGTTGCCACGCCGCAACCTGCGCCGCCCAAAGCAGGCATACCGAATTTGCCGTAAACAAACACATAGTTCAGCGGCACATTCAACACAAATGCCGCAAAGCTGACCAACATAATCACGCGTGGGCGGTTCAAGCTGGAGGCATAAGCGTGTAGGGGCGCGGTGTATCATGGCGGCCGGCATTGCCAAGCTGGTAAAGAGCATATATTGCGCCATCGTGTCTTCAACATAATCGCTCAATGTCAGCCAATGACGGAAAGGCATAATCATCGCCCACATCAACAGCATGCCGAATACGCCCAAACATAAGCCAAACCAAATGCCCTGCATTCCTGTTTTGCCGACTTCTTCGGTTTTACCTGCGCCGTACAGCTGGGCAATCATCGGGTTCAACGCCGCCATCACGCCCATAAAGGTAATGTAAATCGTGGAAAACGCGCTGCTGCCCAAAGCCACCGCGGCCAAATCTTCCTTACCTGCGCCACCGGCCATCACCGTATCGACAAAACCAATACCCACTTGCGCCACTTGCGCCAACAGCATAGGCAGGGCGAGGGCGGTAAGCAGGCGGGTTTCTTTTAAGAAAACAGGAAAGGCAAAGCGGTTGAGGTTTAGTAGCATAATTGTGTGTGGATTGAGGATAAAGGCCGTCTGAAATGGAAACTTAAAATTATAAAGGGTAATGCTGATAAGCAGGCAATATGTTGTTTAATCGCGAAATTTTTCAGACGGCCTTAAATGTCGGATGTCTTTTTACTGCTTCCAACCAGCTGTCCGGCGTTTGAAACTGCATCAGGCCGTCTGAAAGCGAAACCGCGGCTTGGGTAGTCGAAGCGCGGGTCAGTTTTTCGTTGGTTTCGGCATCATAAATGGTGTAATCGATACGCAGGCAGCTTTCGATTTCGACAATGTCCATATCAACGCGGATTTTTTTGGCCGAAAGCGGGCAGGGGCGGATGTATTTGAGGTTCATCTGTACAATCGGCCAGCTGTACCCTTGCCGTCCCATTTCGTTGTAGTCGTAACCGATGGAAGACAGAAAAGCACAACGTGCGGTTTCAAGGTATTTGACATAGTTGCCGTGCCACACGATGTGCATGGCATCTACGTCAAAAAAAGGAACTTCAGTTTCAAAGCTGTGTTGGCAGTAGATGTGTTTTTTCATGGTTTAAAAGAGTAAGTATGATGGTTTCAGACGGCGTCTTCGCCCCAAAAATCATAAAAATTGAACCATTGTAGCGGATTTTGCGCACATTCTTGCGCCAGAATGTCGGCAAAACCCTGCATCGCGTCTTTGACGGCAGCCTCGCGGTTGCCGCGTTTCCAGCTGGAAGTATCGGCAAAGCGGCGCAGTTTCAAATGATAGCGGCCGTTTTGTTTAACGCAAAACAGCGTGTTTACCTGCGTTTTTAAAAGCGCAGCCAACAGCCATGCGCCTTGCGGCATAGGGGCGGTATGGCCTAAGAAATTAATGTCGGCGGTTTTCTCGCCGCGTACAGGAAATACGCGGTCGGCCGCGATGGCAATCCATTCTCCGTTCTCGATACGGCTGTTCAATTCCATCATCAGGGTGGTATCCAAATCTGTCACCTGAATCAGACGGATATGATCTGCGCCGGCTTTTTGCAATGCCTCGTTAAATGCCTGTGCGTGTTTGCTGTGCACCAATACATTGAGTCTGAAATCTTTATGGTGCGATACCAGCGCACGGCAAACTTCGGTATTCCCCAAGTGCGAACAGGCAAAAATCTGGCCGCGTTCGTTGCGCTTGACTTGCGAATAGATATCGTCCGGATCTTCAATCATCAAATCTTCATAACGGATTTTGCGTTGCCACACGGCAAAACGGTCGCAAACTGCTTCGCCAAATGCGACGAATTGTTTGAATACGCTGTGTTTCGGCAGGACGATATGGGGAAAGGCCGTCTGAAGACGGTTTTGATAGCGTAAGACATGACGGCGCGGTTTGGGCGCGGTTGCATAAAAATACAGCACCACAAACCAAATGCACGGCCTCATGAAAAAAGCCGGCAGATAGCGCACCATCAATGTGGTCAGAGCGAGAAACAAGCGGCTGCCGCGTTCGGGCTGCGCCGCCCAATGGGTTTGTTTATTATCGGTCATGGTTTTCAGACGGCCTTTCCGAAAAACTTTACCCAATCGGTGTTTCAGCATACCGAAAAACAGCCGTGTGTGCATTTTGCTGATGCGGACATTGTCGGCAAAGGCATCGAAGTGAGACACGCCGTCGGCGGCGTATTGGACGGGCGTTTTAATCCAAAACCGGTTTGACGTCGCGCCAGTAGAGGCGGATAAGGATTTCCGTATCGAAGTCCATGCGGTCGCCTACAGTTTCTTCGCGGACGACGGACAGCGCGGGTGCAAGCGGATAGAGGCGGAAGCCGCACATACCGTCTTTGATGTCGCATGACCAAGTGTGCAGCATATTCCAGAAGTCGGTAATTTTGCGTCCGTAAAGCCGTGCTTTGGGCGCGTCATCGCCGTATTGCGGCCAGCCGCAAACAACGGATTCGGGGTTTTGTTCTGCTGCGGCGAGGAGTTTGGGTGTGTCGCTCAAGCAGTGTTGGCCGTCTGCATCAACCTGCAAGACGTGGGTATAGCCATATTCTTGAGCGTATTCCAAGCCGGTTTTGACCGCTGCGCCTTTGCCGCCGTTGATGGGACGGTAAAGGACATCAATGCCGTCTGAAACCAAAGCCTGCAATATAGGGTTTGCATTCTTCGCGTGAACCGTCGTCCACAATTAAAACGTTTAAACCGAAGCCGCGCATGGTTTGGGCAACGTGGCTGATGGTGGTCGGATGGTTGTAATGTGGAATAAGGGCCAAGGTTTTCATAAATATTTTTTAGACGACGTTAACACAATGCAGAGTATAGCAAATAAACATGCCATGGCGTTTGAAAAGGCCGTCTGAAACGGCGATGACAAAATCGTTTGATTTCGTTTTTCACTGTTTCAGACGGCCTTTGATATGCCATTAATTCAGCATTGTACATGACCGACATCGAGGCATAAATCATGGAACTCGTTGAGCGTGCTGCGGTGGCCGATACTGATGATGATGCTGTCGGGCAGTTTTTGCTTCAATGCGCGGTAGAGCATGGCTTCGGTCGGTTCGTCCAAGGCGGCGGTGGCTTCGTCGAGCAGGATGACTTTGGGCTGCGAGAGCAGGGCGCGGACGAAGGCGACGCGTTGCAGTTCGCCTGGGGAGAGTTTGTGCTGCCAGTCATCGGTTTTATCTAATTTATCGACCAGATAACCTAATCGACAAGTATTCATGGCTTCGACTAACTCGGGATGTTGTTTGTCGATGTCGGGATAACAAATCGCATCTCGCAGGCTGCCTTGTGCCGTGTACGGGCGTTGCGGTAGGAAGAGGATGTCTTGATGTGGCGGATGGCTGACTTTACCGCTGCTGCCGAAAGGCCAAAGCCCTGCCAGCGCGCGCAGTAACGAAGTTTTGCCGCAACCGCTTGGGCCGCGTATCAGCAGGGAATTGCCGTTTTTGAGGTTGATGTTGATGCCGTCTAATAAAACTTCGCCGTTGTGGCGGTATAGGGCAACGTTTTCTAAGATCAGGCCGTCTGAAACTTCGGTAAGGTCGGGTTGTCGTGCGGTGTTTTTTTCTTCCGTACTCAGCAAAAAGCCGTACAGACGCTCCAATCGGGCGCGGTATGCGGTAAATTTGTTGTAGAACATCCGGAAGAAAGACAGCGCGTTTTGCAGTCGTGCGAAGGCTTGGACGGTCTGCTGGATGTCGCCGATTTTGATTTGTCCGGCAAACAGGCGCGGGGCTTGCAAAATAATGGGAAAAAGTTTGATGCCGTTGGTGAACATATCGTTAAAGCCGCTCAGGCAGACGCTTTGTCGCGCAATGCGCCAACGGTTGCGGATAATGGCTTTAAAACGGTCGGAAAGTTGGTCGTGTTCGTGTTTTTCGCCGCTGTAAAACGCCACGCTTTCGGCGTGGTCGCGCACGCGGATGAGGGAGTAACGGTAGTCGCCGTTGAGCTTTTTCGTTTTCATAGTTGTAACGAATCAGCGGGTTGCCTATCCACATGGCGATAAAGGTCGCCAAAATCACAAACATATAGACAAAACCAAACGATGCCGTGCGGAATGTCGACGCCGAACACGGTCAGGGATGCCTGCCAAGCCCCACAAAAACAACGGCAAATTCCAGCGAGGTAACGACCGAATTGACCATGCCGCGCACAAATTCTATGGTCGAGGCGATGAAATCCTGCGCATCTTGTTGGATACGCTGGTCGATGTTGTCCGGCGCATGGCGGCGCATTTGCAGGCGGTAGTAGTTTTTTTGTCGGCAAGCCAGCGCGTGGTCAACACTTCATTGAGCCGCTCCGACCATTTAATCGCCAAGCCTTGATCGAGAAAGTCGTTGACGACGTTGTTAAACGCCCGTATCAACACCACGCCTGCGTTCATCGCTGCAAACATCCAAAACGCGGAGGCGTTCAAATCCTGCATCGAATCGTAAAGCCCTTTGGACATAAAGGTGCTCAACACATTCAGCCGTACTTCGGTTAACAGCAGCGTAATCATCGCCGTAATCAGCAGCAAAAACTTTGACGGTACTTTTCGGCGTCAGGCAAAGACGCAGGATATAGCTAAACTCGCGCCCGAAGCGTGTGTTGCGTGCAAAAACAGAATGACCGTCGAGGCTGCAGCGACCATCAATAAGGTCTGCAATAGCCAAGACGGCGTGGAATAAAAGCTCGATTTGCCATTTTTTTGCATGGAGTGTTCTCTGAAAGGATGTAAAGGCCGTCTGAAAGGACGGCAAATTTATTGACTATGGTAACTGTAATAATAGTTTTCTGAACTGTTGTATTTTTTTGTGTTTACAAACGGTTCTTATTTGTTTTTTTGTGGAAAGCGGAAATCTTATCAAATATAATCGCAAAAACCAAATTACTTTGTAATTTTTTTACTCGATATAAGAATTATTAATATTTCAAAACCAGAAGGTATTTTATGAACAGCAAATTAGCCCTGATGCCGCTTTTTGATTATGAGCGCATTTTTCTTATGCCGCCGATGAAGCGACACCCGAAACTCCTGTGCAACAGCAGTTGCAGGAAGTCAATGTCCGCGCCGACGCCAAACGCGTCAAAGCCGCTCGTTCTTACTCCATCGCCAGCGACGGCGACTTGCGCGACCGCGTGAACTTGGGCGTATTGGGTAAAGCCAACGCCTTTACCGCGCCGATTACCGTCGTCAATTACGACGAACAAGCCCTCAACAACACCGAAGCGCGTACTTTGGTGGATGCCGTAGCGAAAAAAGACGCTTCTGTTTGGCAGTTCGGCGGCGAAAGCAACACCTTGACCGGCCTGTATTTCCGCGGTTATCAACTTGATGCGCGCCAATTCAGCGTCAACGGTTTTGGCAGGCATGTATGGTACGCAAGGTACTGCCAGCGTGCAAGTCGGCTCGGCGCAATTGATTAAAGGCGCGTCCACCGCCGTAAACGGCATGGACCCTGAAGGCGCGGTATCCGGTTCCGTCAATATCGAAACCAAAAAAGCCGCCGATGAAGGCAACCGAAAAAAATCGGTTTGGGCTGGTTCAGCAACAACCGCGCCCAAGGTACGTTCGACTTGGGTCAACGCTTCGGCGAAAAACAAAGAATTCGGCGTGCGCGCCAACGGCAAACTGCGCCACGGCGATACCCCGCGCCACGGTTACAGCGAGGGACAACAAAGAATTTGCTTTGAATGCAGATTATCGCGGCGAAAAAAACTGCGTGTAGCGCTAGACTCTATCTACGCAAAACGTAAAACCAACGGCGGCCGCGCACGTATGCAGGATATTCAAAACGCTGATGGTCGTTTGTTTGATGCGCCTGACGGTAAAAGTGAATTTGCTACCAAGTTGGAACTGGCAAAAATACCGTCGGCCAAACCAATATGCTGACCTTTGAATGGGATGCGTTTGAAAATGCACAAATTACCGGCGGTATCGGTTACAACAAAGCGCGCTATTACGGTACGCTGATTTCTCCGACTATATGCGGTAAAAATGGGGCAAGCAGCCAGACTGCAACCTGCTCAAGTGCCGACCAATACCACACCGGCACGGCGCGTCTGACCGACCAATATTTCCGTACTTTGAGTATGAATTTATCCGCGCGCGGCGAATTTGAAACCGGCCCGGTAACGCATAACTGGAGTACTGCTTTTGACCGTATCATTCGTCAGCGTGCGACTGTCCGTGGTTTGGCTGCAGGGTAAAAGCCGCGTTGAGGTTGATGCAAACGGCAATATTGAAAATCAACTGGCTTCTTTTTGTTCCTAATTACGCGACAGGCTGGGAAAGCTCAGCAAACTTGGATGCCAATATCAAAGTCAACAGCTTGGCCTTGTCCGACACACTGGGCTTTGCCGACAACAAATACCGTCTGACTTTGGGCGGTCGTTTCCAAGCGGTTGAATATACCGATAAAAAAGAAGGTAAAAGCGGGGATGCCAAACGCTTCAGTCCGATGCTGATGGCTGCATGGGTACCACAACCTGACTTGGTCGTTTACGGTAACTATATGGAAGACTTGGAGCCTGCGGATATCAAAACCGACGATGACGGCAATACCACCATGTCCAAACCGCGTGTCAGCCGTCAGTTTGAAGTGGGCGTGCGTAAAAACTGGGGCAATTTCGTGACCACGTTAAATGCGTTCCAAATCAAACGTCCGGGCTACTGGCGCGGTTCTACCACCAGCAAAACAGACTTCGCAGCGTATAAAGCCTTGGGCGGTTCAGCCGAGACGAGCAAGGCATGGAACGCAGCCGCGGTATTGAGTTTAATACATATGCAAATTTGCTCAACAATACTTTGCGTCCGTCTTTGGGCCTGATGTATCTGCAATCGACCGTGCAAGACTACCCAAATTCACGCGATATGCTGGTTAGCGGCGTACAAGTCGCCAATCCGCGCGTGATTGCCAAAGCAGGCGTTGAGTGGGATACACCGTTTGTCAAAGGTCTGACCTTGAACGGCAATGTTTCGTACTTCGGCAAGTCTTACCAAGACACGCAAAAAAACAATATGCCTTCCCATCTTACACTTTGGTTGACGTAGGCGCGCGCTACAAAAACCAAGCTCGGCAAAAAACACTGACCGTCAGCAGCTCGGTAGAAAACCTGTTCAACAAAAAAACTACTGGCAGGGTACAGCGCGGCCAATACGACCGCAGCTTCGCCGTCGTCGGCATGCCGCGCACTTACTGGCTGAAAGCGGAATTGGTTTCTAATCTGATTTCGGTTTGACCGTCATAACAGGCCGTCTGAAAGGGAATGATAAAGAGCAAGAATTTGGTTTTTATCCCTTTTCAGACGGCCTGATTTGATTGCCTTATGTTTTTTTGCTTGAAAAAAATCTTACATGTTTTTTTATGGATTTTCACGCGAAACAAGGTTAATATTCCATTTTCACAATACATTATTCGAGAAGACATATGACAAAAAAACCATCAAACTGACCCTGTGCGCCCTCGCACTCTCACTTTCCGTGCAAGCGCAAGCGGTTACCCATGCCGTGATTGAAACCAATATGGGCAACATCCAACTGGAACTGGATGAAGTTAAAGCGCCGAAAACCGTGGCAAACTTTGTCAATTATGCCAAAAAGGTTTTTTTACGACAACACGATTTTTCCACCGCGTTATCGACAATTTTATGATTCAAGGCGGCGGATTTACCGAGAATATGGTACAAAAAAATCCACCGATAAAGCCATCACCAATGAAGCATACAACGGCTTGAAAAAAATAATGTCGGCACCATCGCCATGGCGCGCACCGGCGATCCGAATTCAGCAACCAGCCAGTTCTTTATCAACACAGCCGACAACGACTTTTTGAATTTCAAAAGCAAAAACCCCTCAAGGCTACGGCTATGCCGTTTTCGGTAAAGTCACTTCCGGCATGGACGTCGTCCGTAAAATCAGTAAAAGTAAAAAAACAGCGACACGCGGCTTCCATCAAGATGTTCCAACCGAAGCCGTAATTATCCGCAAAAGTCAGCATCAAATAATTTTTGATTGTTTGAACCCAAACAACAGGCCGTCTGAAACATTCAGACGGCCTGAATTTATTTATTTGATAATAAGCAGCAATTTGGGCGATAATTCAGCATCTACAATTTAAAGGAGTCGATTATGCAAACCCGCCTACCTTTTTTTCGGCGTTGTCCGTGTCAGCGGCGAAGACAGAGCTTCATTTCTTCATGGTCAATTATCCAATGATATTAATAATTTAGCTTCCGGACAGGCATGTTACGCCACATACAATACGCCTAAAGGCCGTGTGTTGGCGAATATGCTGGTCGTCAATCGCGGAGAAGATTTACTGTTGGTCATGGCGCAAGACCTGACCGAAGCCATCGTCAAACGCCTGAGAATGTTTGTCTTGCGTGCAAAAAGTCGTCTTTGAGCTTATGCCTGATTTAGCAGTCAGCGGCGAGTTGGCGAGACAATGCAGAACCTCATCCTGCTGTCGAACCGCAATTGTCTTTCCCAGCCCAAATTCAAGCAAACACCGTAGAAATTGTCTTGCCGCACACAGGTCGTCTGAAAAATTTCAGCAGCCGAAAATGCAGCCGAATATCAAGCAGGAGCCGAAAAACGCGTGGAACCTGCACGAAATCCGCAGTGGCTATCCGTGGATTTGCGCTGCAACCAAAAGAAACGGCCGTTGCCCAAATGCTCAACCAACACGTCATCGGCGCAGTCCATTTCCGTAAAGGTTGCTACCCAGGCCAAGAAATCATCGCCCGCGCCCAATACCGAGGCCAAGTCAAACGCGGTCTGGCTGTATTAAGCGGTGATTCTTTGGAAGCCGCCGGTATTGCCGTCAAAGTCGGCGAGGAAGAAGCAGGTGTTATCCTTAACACGGCACTGACTGAACAAGGCAGCTTCAGCCTCGCCGTTATCAAGTTTTCCGCAGCAGAAGCAGCATTGACCGATGCAGATGGTAATGCTTTGAAACAGGAAGAACTGTTTTTTTACGGTTGAGAAAGATTGATGTTAGATGATTGAACAAAAAAACTTAAATTTAAGGATTAATCAGCTTTAAATGAAAACAGAAAGGCCGTCTGAAATTCAGACGGCCTTTGATATTGAGTTTTGTTGGTACATGACCCAAGCTGCGTTTGCTTCTGACTGGATTACGGTATGGTTTGGAATCATTCGGTAGCAACAAAAACCGCGTGCGTGCGTACTGCACACACCCTACACCTTAATCTTAAGGTTTGCGTCGCCCGCAGGTAGGGTGTGTGGCGTAGCCACGCACGCGGTTGGTGGGAATGCAGGCTACGGCTTGCTACACCTCAATCTTAAGGTTTGCGTCGCCCGCAGTGGTAGGGTGTGTGGTCTAGCCACGCACGCGGTTGATTGAGATGCAAGTTATAGCTTAGTAAAGGTCGTCTGAAAAATTTTTCAGACGACCTTTGATATTTAGAGAGGCTATATGAAGATTTAGCGAGATATCACCAAACTACGCTTGTTTATTCTAAAAATTACCAACTATGCTTTTTCATTTATTCTTTCCAAACATGACCATCTATTAGGCGAACTTTGTTGCAATAGATATTTACTAAAGATTGAGCAGCGGATAGTACTTCTACCTCAAGGCAATTCCATTCATATCCTTTTTCTAATGGTAAAACTACTAAAAATAGTATCATGTTCTTCACTAAGAGATAATTTATCTTCATTATATGGATTACCGAGTTTTAAAAAAATTTGCTGCTTTTTCTATAGCAACTTGCCAAGTTTTATATTTATCGTAATTTTTTTATCAAAATGTACTCCCCTTGTTTATTGGATAAAAAAAGTAATTATCTGATTCATATTAAAAAGTATTTCCATTATGGAAAAACTCGTTTCAAAGTTAACAATTTTTTTCAGCAGGACATAAAATTATATTTGGTTCAGCATAGATTATTGGCTCACCAGAAAAATTCTTGTGATGAATAACATATAGAGCTAATAAATTCTCCGCCTAAATAAACTCCACCAGCCATATAAAAAAATTAACTTTATTCTCTAAGGTTGACAATTTTTTTCAAATACCAAACTTGTATCAATGATGGGCAACTCTATAGTTAAACCTATTTCTTTTGCGAGAATATTTAATTGTTTGTCAATTAACCATCGACGAACAATAGGAGTTGCAATGCTACGTACATATCTTGGAGGAAGAGCATCTGCACGAATTAGTGTTTCTTTTTAAAGTTGATATATCCTCTTCTAAAAAGTTTTTTTGTAACTCTGTTTTAATATTCATTCTAACAATCCAAAATATAAGCCATTTGAACAAGATTCAAAATGGCTTATTAAGATTTAAATTTAACCTAATTTCTGACTAACCCAACCTTCCACGCTTCCCAGCATTTCAGGCAGTTTCGCAGCATCCGTACCGCCGGCTTGCGCTAAGTCGCGGCCGCC
>BNJT01001220.1_pt1 | contig 27989 bp, 25 predicted proteins | sample 8540491 | NCBI WGS metagenome assembly BNJT01 (sample SAMD00202455, study PRJDB9452) | human saliva metagenome | host: Homo sapiens | reverse complement strand
ATCATCTTTATCAAAAATATCTAAAATCTATATTTTTCTTCATTTAGAAAATTACTTAAAGAAATTCAATCTTATCTTCTCTATTTAAATTGATTAAGATTTTCTTTATTTGAAGATTTAAAAATCTTGTTAACCTAAATTTTTGTGTACCTATGTCATATTTTGGTTATAATTGAAAATATTAAAAGTTCCTCTTTGCTATACATATTTTTCCTTTTTATTCTAATTATAACATGAAAATAAATTATTATTTCAGAAATCTATCTCTTAAAAATAAAAAGCTAATCTTGATTCTTATAAAGTTTCAAAATTAGCTTTATTTTATGAGTATGTTAGAACACTCGTGTCTCTAGCACTCGTTAGGGTGTTAGTTGTGAGTAGTTCACTATTGAATATTCAGATATATGGCTGTTTTGTAATAAATTAGGAAAAATTTATAGAATGTTTCTCTGCTTCATCATTTAACCATTTAAGGTATAGTCAATGTTTTTCTTTACTGTTTGATTTTTCATTTTTATCTATAATGGGTGTTAGCCAAATATCAATATAAACTAAAAATTCATTATTTTCTAAATTTGGTTTTGTTAATAGTTGGTTTCAGGTACTTCTAAATTATTTTTAACAAACTAGAAATAGTTCCTTCTAGTACATCACTTAGCATTAATTATGACTTCTTCTATATTTTTCTCCATCTGTAAAACAAAGCATCAAAATCTTTAAAATTTGCATAGTATATACCATCTTCTTCATAAACTACACAAGGATAAATATATTTTCTCTTTTCATGATTATCTCCTCCTTTAAAAAGTCTAACAAGGCTAAAATTTTTAGCCTGTTATTCTCTTGATACTAGCTAGTGTCCCATTAGGTATATCTTTTTGGTACACTTTACAGGACAGGTCTTGCATCCTTCATATAAATTTCATGAGAACCTGTTTAGTCTTGATCAAGTTCCCAACCATTTTCGAGTAAGATTTTAACCAATACCTTGTAAGGTATTATGATTTGACATCCGAACCTCCTTAATTTTTGAAATAAGTACTATATCTTTCTGTCAACCTCCTTACAAGAAATATTATACGTGCTTTTTAATACGCATGTCAATATATATAATATAAAAACTAATCTTGATTCTTAAAAGTTTCAAAATTAGCTTTTTCAATAGTAATTTTAGCATTGTATTAGTAAATTCTTTCTAATATACAATCTTTCCATATCATGAGTTACTTTTTGATATTCATAAACTACTTCATAGACTTTAGATAAACTCTTGAGGCTCCTCTTTTCTAAAAATATGAGTTTCTCTTTCATCAGGCATATTTTTATTTAGGTTTTTATTTGTCTCTAATTTCCAAACATCTTCTATATCTAGCTTCTGAATATATGGGATCAGAACTTTTTAAAATTTCCTCATCTATAGGCATTCTAAATAATAGGTTATCCATAACTTGCTTTCAAGTATCCAAGAAGAACTAAAATTTACAAGTAACATAGTTAAACCTGAAAAAGTATAACCACACGCATAACTTATCTCTGTATAACGACTAGCGAATAGAGTAAGAACAAAGATGCAGAAGCGGGCATAAGAGATAATCCAAAGAAATCTCTTTTCACCGCGCTATACCATAAGTTAAGAAAATTAAACTTGCAGGGTACAGTAAAATAGTTGTTTGTATTATAAGTGGAGTCTCTCTCTTTTTAGTTCAGCACTCAGTTTTCTAAAATAATATAGACTACTTAGTTTGTCCAATAGTTATAGATGATGTCAAATATATGAGTGAACCTATGCTTTTCCTCATTTGTATGATAGATGTAAAAATTAAGAGATAATATGGTCCAAAGAAACCACTCTTCTCGCAGGTATTTTAAGGATAACAAAGATAGAGAGAATAACCAAGAACCCATATAGACAAAATAATCTGTATAGAAGATAAAGCTACGGTGATGGCATGCCCAGCGTACAACTTCGTCTTTAACAATGGATAAAAGGAAATCTCCATGAGTTACGTAGAAAAGCCCAGGCTAACGAGAGAGCAATACTAATAGCTAAAGTTAAAAGGAACAGTTCTTTTCTTAAATATTTCTTTTGAGAAGGAAAATAATATAATGAGCAAAGTAAAAAGGTGAGACAAAAAGCGCTACACTGGGCCCCTTTACTTAAAAAGAAAGAAAAATAAGAATGGCCATTCTATATAAAATTTTCTTTTGCCCATCTCTTATGTATAGGCCAAAAAGCTAGTGAGCACAAAAAGCAAAGTGTATGAGTATAAATATATCCCAGGTATTATCTGCTCCTAACTTTATAAACATAAAAGGTAGATCAATAAGACAAAAAGAACATAAAAAGGCAAATGGTCTGTCTTTTTATTCTAATCATGTAGCACCTATATAAAAATAAAACTGTATACAACAAAGCATATTTGGTATTCTTAAAACAACTTATGAATGAGGGAGGTTATCATCTGTTACAGTGGCTGTTAGCATGTTGGTAATGAGTTTTCAAAATAAAATATTCATTTTACTGTTGGGATACCAACTGGAATTTTCTAACATTTCACGTCTTTTATATTTATTGCTTCTGCACTATCTGTTTCTTTATTGCAATAATGAGTAAATAAGCAAAAGTGAAAGAACTACTGAACAAATATATTTTTTCTTCTTGTTGAAAAGCATTTCAAATCTCATATATTAAAACACTTACTATATTGTCAAAATCTATGATTAATATGTACATAGTTGCTATGCTTTATGGTATGTAACTTGATTAACTAAAATAATTCTGTTTCTAATTTGTTTTGTTTCTGTTATAACATGGGTTTTAAAAATTGGTTAAAATCTAGTAAGAATTATATTTGTTATTCATTATATATAAATTTATATTGTGTATTTATGCTAGGTTGTATTTTACATATTTTTAAAAAGCTATCATTTTTAGTTATTTTTTTTTTAATATTGGTGCAAAGTGGAGCAGAAAAATTAATTTCTAAGGGCTATGATAACATTTGAATTCTATATACTGGATAAAACGAAAGAAAAACTGACAATAGATTTTTATAAAATAATTCTCTATGGTGAGGTAAGTTTAAAACACTAGGGGTATATAAGATGTAGGCTAGGGTTTTTGATTCAACTGCTGATAAATAATAGAGGGAGTTAAAATTAAATCTATTATAGTTATTTTGCAGCTGAAACTAGATTAAAGGACATTTAAATGTTTCTTGTGGCATAAATAACTTATGTCTGCTTTTTATTTTATAGGACTAGGCGTTCCGCTGGTTAAATTATTGAAAACTTAGAGTAAGTAATATTGCTATGTTATAGATTTATCTAAGAGGTGATATAAATGACACATGGGCAAGAATATTTATACAGAGTTCGTAAACTGGCAATGCTACTCATTCAGCCATGCTGGATACAGTAAGAAACAGTTACAGCATGGGGCAATGTTGTTTTGAAAAATGTTGAGGTTGACATTTTGGTAAATTAAAATATAGCTGTAATATTATTGTGATAGCCAAAGAACGTCGAGGGGTTTTTAACAAGCCTAATAAATAGTGTCAAGGTATCCGATAAATTAAAGGCAGTGGACTTATTAAATAAAATGATGCTGGTGAATACATTCAAAAGGTTGAGTAAATGGATGTAAAACAGATGATCCATTTAAAATTTAACTTCTGGAAGAACTAAAAGAATCATTTTTGATAACTGGGTTTTGCTATATTAAGAAAAGCATTAATAATAACCTTAGAAATACCTTTAATTCAAGGATATAAGACTATTTTGTAAGTTACGTATAACTTGTTATATGTAAGGTTTTACCATTATAAAGTTGAATAACATATCATTTTATCGTTAGTTTAAAAATGCTATTTTTATATTTGTTTTTATATGATAGAAAAAGCATTTTCATATTCTGAACATATAAGATATATAAAATATGTAATAAGATATAAAAGATATAATAATGTATTGACAAATATAAAAATATGGTATAAGGTATATAGAAGTGATGATTGTATGACATCAATCAAGGTAATCAAAAATATGCAATCAGAAGATATGCTCGTATATTAGCGGCAGGATAATCAAAAAATATAGATAAGAAGATTTAAAGTCCTATGTTTTTTTGGAGCTTTTTTAATAGCTGGAGTTAAGTGAAATTTTGTTTTTTGCTGTGACTTTTTGAACTTTATAAAATTGTGATGAAATGAAAAATAATAGACCTTATGCTGCGGTGTGTTTGTTAAATATAATACTTTTATTTTGAATACAATAAGGGCGTAACAAACATCAGTATGCTATTTTTCAGATAAAAGAAAAACACAAGGGTTTGATTTATCAAAAACATTGATAATTAAAGATTTAAATTTATAGTACAGAATAGAGACAGCTTTCATTTCTCGAGGAGATTATATTAGCTTCAGTAAAGAAAATTTTATAATATCAAAACTTGAATCATGTATAAAAAATAAAAAGCCTTGAGCATCAGGAGGAGTTAAGAAAATTATTTATTGTGTTCAATGTCTTGTTTAAAGTATTTTCATAATGAATTAATTGATTAAATAATCTGTGAGTAACTCCACCTAAAGGCACTCAATCAATGGTGTCTTTTTTCTATCTCCGCTCAAAATAGGTTCTTTCAGGGTAAAAGTTTACATTGTGGGTCTAGCAGTCCCAAAGCTTAACTGAATATGATAATCATTTATTTCCGTTCCCAATTTAAACGACCATATAAATGGCTGTAAAATCATTTTAAAAGTTTGAAATTGTAATTTGTAAACTAAGGTGCCAAAATCGTTTATACAGCTTTTAGAGAATGAGGTATTTTTAAGAAATTTATGAGCTTAGCCATCATATACTATAAAGGCAGAGTCAACAGGGTGGCCTCTATCATGTTACAATGTTATACCTCCAGTGTACAAAGTATCGTATTAGTGATACTGGCCTGCACTATTTTTTATTAGTAAATATTGGTGTTATTATTTTATTGGATATAATAAAGTTTATGTTAATTGTTGGAAATATTGGGAGTACCCGCCCACAAAATTGTAGTGAACAATACTTCAAAAAAGTGTGATGAACTCAATCCATTATTGGACTAAATAATTTGTATTGCTGGAAACCTAACTATAAAAATAATATTTTATATTTAAGATTGCTAAATATAGTTGACCTTGTGTTTTGTGATGGATTCTTTGAGTGTGAGCTGGTAAGTTTGATTCTTTGAAGGTTTGAATGAGCTGGAGATAAGTGTGGGAACAGTGATGTAATTTCTGAATCACTGAAAATAATTCAGGAGTTTTGAACAGATTTAATCCGTTCAGGAAGTTTGGATCAAAGTTCTGATTCAGAATTCTGAAATTGTTCACGTGATTCGACATATTGTGGGTATGGTAGGTATATTCAGGGCTATGTTTTGATAGGGTTATTTTTTAAAATTCATAACGTTTTTTAGATCCTCTGACTAACACATCTTTTTTATTGGTTTTATAAAAACTCATTTCTTCATCAGAGCAAAATAAGCATTTTAGTTTTGATCTTACCAATTTAATTTGACCGCTGAATCTTATTTTAATAGTGATGTCTTTGATGACATTGCCGAGAATAGTATTTTATAAGGCTCATGAGCTGAATGGAGCATAATTTTTATTATATTCTTGCATTTAGTTATCAAATATAATTCTTATCTCTTCAATACCATCATTATTGTTTTATATTAAGTAGAATCTGTATTTATTTATAGATTTTAGAAACATCAATATTAAATCGCTCTAAACATTCATTTGTTCATTTTCTGAAAGAATATTTTTCTTTTATTAATAAATTTTTGTCGTCAACTAAGCCTTTTAAAAATAATATCTATACATCTTTAAAATTATAAATAATGTTGTGATTTTACATCTCACTCATATTTTCTTATCTTATCTGGGTTTGTGTGGTGCACTAAGTTCTTTTTGTCATTTCTAAAGTTTTCTCTAATTTCTTTTGTTAGATAGCTTAAAATTTGTGCTTCATCTTAACCTCCAATGAATAAGAAATATCTTAACTATAAATATAGCATAAAATAAAACAAAATATATAGATAAAATATATTGATAAAGATAAAAATATCATTATAATAATTTTAAAGATAAAAACCATCTGAAAAAATGACAAAAGATAAATTTAACTAAAAGGGTAGTTATTGAATGAAAGTAGATTATAAGAGTTAGTAACATTGATAGGTGGTAAGTGCTTTAGATGTTAGGGACTTGTGTAAGAAGCTAGATTCAACAAAGGAGCCTGTTATGATATTAAAGCAGGTAAGGACACTTTAAATATTAAAACAGTTGGTAAGATAGCTGGGCTTTAGATGTTGAAGTGACACAAACCATTAATACTAGATTAATAGCGACCAAGCAAAGGGTAAAGAGGAGATCTCATGATAAAAAGCTATCCGTACATTGCATTCTCTCAGTTGATATCTACAAAATGCTAACAAAATAAAATTAATACAGGTGGATGATATATTAAGTTATAATGACGGCGACAAAAGATTAATTAAATAAGCTGATACATTAATTAATAAATACTGACATAAGTACACAGAGTGATTCAATGAAAATAAAATTATCAGAAATTGATACGTGTGGAGTTTGGTGCATTTGGAGCTGAAAATACCTAAAGAAATAGGAGTACCAACAAGTACTGGTAGTAGAAAAGCAATAAAAATATAGACATCAATATTAAATTATGGAAATAAAAGCGAAGCATGATACAATTCAAAAGAAATTAAAGCTAATATTGAAGAAAATTAGAAAAGTACATATCTAATGGTGTAAAGGCTTAGAACTTGAGAAGAGAGAAAGCTAGTAAATGAAGCATGAATATAAAAAGGTGGTGTTATGGAGTTTTTAAGCAAGGCGTATAAACAGTGAGGAACTGTGAAAACAAATAAATATATTGTAGAGAAATGGACACAAGGAAAAGCAGTAGTAACACATTAACAGAAGCACAAAGAAAAAGGGGGCATTATACGAGTTACAGACATGAAAACATTGTGAGTATTATAAAAAGTGAATTTAATCTTACGTCTCCAAAATATTTGAGGGAGATGTTCAAAAGAAACAGATACAAAATATTTTGCCAATCATAATGATAGATGGTGTTTTATATCAACTTACAAAGATAAGCTATGCATTCGAAGAACAAACTAAATGATTTATTTCTAACAATAAGACCAAAGCCAGCACAAGTATTATTAGAGGAGTCAAAATTGTTAGAAGAAAAGTATAAAGTACTTGAATTTACTTGAAAAGAAAATTAGACAACTTGAAAAGGAGGAATAACAGCAAGAAAAGGAGAAACAGAAGCCATAAAAATGTTATTGGAAATATGGATATACCACACACAAATTTATATTATATGACATATTCAAAAGTTGCCTTTTGTTGCTTAGGAATGAAAAGAGTTGAAAGGGATAAGCTACCTGCTGATGACCTGGAACTAATAAAAGAACTTGAACAATAATAGAAGACAATGTGGCCCATCTGTATAAAAGTTTAGATGTTAAAACTATTTAAGGAATGTAAAAAGGCTGTATAGATTCACTGGTAGACATAGAACAAAAGTAATTAGTTAAAGGAGTAGTGATTAAAAGTATTGTTGTTTTTTTTGTTGGTGTGGTGTGTGTGGGTGGGTTTTTGTGGGTGTGTGTTGGTTGGGTGTTTTTGGTTTTGTGGGGTGTGTGTTGGTATATTGATGGACTTTTATGGCTCTATCATGCGATACTAAGGTATTTATAAATAAAGATGCTGTAATTATTAGTTTTAAAAGTGAAGACCAGGAGAAAACAAAGAGATACTGGTGGTGATTAGCTTGCAGGAATAAAGAGTGATGGATCATAGCATACACTAAATTTTGAACTTTATGATCCTGGAGATTACCAACGAGTTATAAGTTTAGGATATTGAGAAAATTAAACACAAAGAGTAGCTGAGATAAGATATGGACTATAGCAATGGTTGGCATAGATACTTTATTATGACGAGAGGTGGAAGCATGAACACATATAAGAGGTACAATGGACGAAGTTATCACAAAAATTAAGAGTTAGTAGCTCAAGAAAATAAAAGGAGTGATTACCAATGGACAAAAGCACAGATTAAACTTTAGCAGTTTTAGACTTTAGAAGAAACTTATCATGGATCTCAAAAGGTTTTTAAAGGAATGTTTTAGCACTAGAAGAGGCATTGTTTCACTCTAGACACTGGGACCGAAAGATTAGAGACATGGTTCATCACATGTTTGATTTATAAGTGAAATTGACAGAGATTTTGGAAAGACGTAATGGACTAAAAGAAAAAGCCCTGGGTTGATTCTAACAGCGACCAAGCAAAAGAATTGATTAAATAGACTTTTCTATAAAAATAATTATACTATAAAAGCTGCAGTAAATGAGTATGAAGCTCATATGGCTAATTTAAGCTTTTAAAGGGCTTAGATATATAAGACATACGCTATTTTTAAAGGGGTGTTATATGATAAAAAGCCATACAATACACATTAAAAATTAAAGGGGAAAAATCATATGAATTGTTAACATGCAGAGGGGAGGTTAAAAAGTTTTAATAATTGGGTTTGAATACCGCTCCCCTCTTTATTTTCTGGAAAATTGCCAGAAAATAGAAATTTTAAAAAGGAGTTGTTAAATGGTTGATAGGACTGATAAGAGCCATTATATAGAAAACGTCATTTAATTTTTACAAGTAAAGATTTATATGATGGTTTTAATTTATTAATATTTATAGCACAGTATGAGGACGATATAATAATAGATGATACTATCATAGAGTACACTGGTTTGATATCTCATATCAAATGTTCATAGCAACCTCACCGTTAAAACTTTAGATGTTCTACAAAAGACCAAAACGGGACTGTCAATAGGTGGTACTAAAGGGTTGAAGCTATTGAACAGGTAATATATTTTGAATGTTAAGAATACTATGAGCTTTTGAACGATTTTATTGAAGTTTTGGAAAAGAAAGATATAAAAAGTACTAGATATTATCATCGGGTATTAGAGTTTTAAAAACTGGAAGCAAAGGATACATACACTGATACTAGGATTCAACTTGTAAATTGACAGTCGATGTTATCCAAGAAAAAGATACAAGCGATATTATAGGTATTTCAATTTCTGTAAATGGTGGTGATATTATTGAATTTTGAAAAAGCATTCAGGGGCTTTTATTTATCTCAGAGGAGATAGGAGAAAGAGCCTATACTAAAATATAAGACCGATGCACCAACTAAAAATTTTAATAATAGATTGGTTGGATATAATGACCTGACAAGCAATTTTGAAATAGTTTTTGTTGGTTATGAGCTGATGATTGTGTCCTGTCGGACTTAGATAGCAAAGATTCACAAAGGTGGATATGATAGCAATAAAACAAGAATCAGTAATAGAAATATTAGAGACATTATGGCATTAGCATACGATAGTTGAGACACCACTACGGACTGTTTATTTTAAAGTTATGATTATCAAAAAGAGCTTAAAAGTGTATCGGTGTTTACAGTCTATAGGGTTTAAGGTTGATTATAAGCTAGGAAGTAAAGAGGTGTGCTTTAGAGAAAGCACTAGGAGAGGTTAGAAAAATTATAAATGACACTCAAGCACTTTTCAGGACTACCTGCATTTTTATTAAATAATAAGTTCTTAATAGCACTCTTAAAGAGCTGGAAGAGATAAAGAGTACCACTGGGGGCTAATTCTTTCATATCCAAATACAAGTATCAATTATTAAAAATGGTTATGATGAGCTTACAACTTATCGATACTAGGAAATAATTAATAATTTTTATATTTGTAGACCCTACCGATGCAAAATTAACGATACTTATGGACAAGAGCAAATAGAAGCTGAAAGAGATACCACAGGGCTAAACAGTGATAGTTTTTGTATACTATACAAATAATGGTAAGTTAAAAGGTTAATGCTTATAAAATGCCAAAAGTTAATAAACTGATTTTTCTATCATAAACATCGACAATTTTTCTTTGTTCATACAATGGACAATATTATAAAAAGTGTGAAAAAGAAGACATCGAAAGGGCTATCCTAAGACTCCATAAAGATATAACAATGAATGAATTAAAAGAAGTATAAAAAGATTCAGTTAGGGGCTGATAAGAAAAAGAAATTTAGAATTATATTGCTCTCAATAATGGAGTATTTAACTTAGAGACAAAGGAAGCTAGAGCCTTATACGCAAGGATATAATAGTAACTAAGCATATGGATATTATCCATAATGATGATATTATATTATAACAGGAGAGCCGACAGGGACAAACATAAAAATTATATGATGGAGCTAGTCCAAAATGATTATAACTTATTTTGTGTTTTGTGCAGTCTTGAGTCAAGCACTTTTATAGAAAGAAAATATTTTACAAAATGTCTTATCATAAAAAGGGGATAAAGCAATGATGAAAAAGTAAGTTTTTAGAAATAATGATTAAATGGTACTGACAAATGTAAGCACTCTTAGATTTCAAAAAGGTTTGAACAAAGATTTGATTTATTTAGTATTGTGGTAAAATGGCTAATATTGGGGATGATATAAGCGGGCAATATATCCCAGATAGCTCAAATATAATGAAAATTATCACATCTGAAAATGTTACCAATAGAGAAAAGGACAAGACTTATTCGACTGCAAACTCTGTATTATTTGTATTTTTAGTTGTAATAATTTACCAAGGTTTGATGATTCTACTAAAAGGCAATTAAAAAGAGGTCTGTGTATTTTACCATTAAAATACTTATAGCCCTGAGCTAAAAATACAAAATCTTTTATTGTACGTGAAATGACTACACCAGAAAATTTTATCGGAATTATTTAGCTGGTCGGGTGATGGGGGCTTAGATAGAGTATTAAGAAATCATAAACTTACAGAATTCACTAAAAATAATGGAACTTGTGGAAGAGTTTAGACAAAGACAATGATCCAATAAGAACATTTATTGAGGACATGCAGAGATACAGACCTAACAGATTTAAAAGGCTATTTCAATATGAAAGATACTAGAGCAGTTTACAAGATTATCAAATTTGGTGTAATAATAACGGCTATAAAAGAAATGAATAATACTAAATTTGGTAAACAGTTAAAACAGCACACACCAGGTTTAAACAAGGAGAGATGCAGAAACAATTATAAAAGAAATTACAGATTTATTTTATAAAAGTACTAAATAAAATAGATTAATATACTAGCCAAAAATTAACTGTAATATTTTTAGTAAGGACATTATTTTTGTATTAAAAATTAGTATAAAACATAATTAAAGTCTTATATTAAAATATATAAAATAGGTAAAATTTATTCTAGGGAGTACAAAAATATTTGATAATAAAAACATCTAAAATATTAATAAAATCAATTTTATCTAATAAAAATGTCCTAGAGAAGCATTTCCTAGTAAATCCCTACTAAAAATCAAGTTAGTAGGGACAAGACAAAAGATACATAATATCTTAATTTAATCTTATATTGTCCTTATGTCCTTATTAAATATATAAATGTATTAAGAAATAAAAAATAATATATAAAAATATATGTATATATATATATAAGAAAATAGAAGTTTAGTAGGGGTCGAGGGACAGTATACATTAAAAAGTATTGGTATTAAAAGTAAAAGTATGTACCTACTATAAAAATGCCTAGAGGACTTTAGTAAGTCCAGCTATAATAAAATCATTGGAATTAAATAGAAAAACGAAAGGAGTTAATAAAAATTATGAACTACAGATAAATGGAAAAACTATTCGAAAAGATATGATTTTAACGGCACTACAGAAAGATTATTGAGAAATTATATACGATTTTTTGATGATAGATAGCACTGTAATGATGGCTAGATTAGAGCATACAGAGATGTTAAGTATCGGATGTACCAAAGTATCAAAAAATGTCTTTTACAACCCGTTTACTTTTGCATGAAGTGAAAACAGACAGGGGACAAGTTAGAGCTAGTCATTGAACAATATAAATTCACTAAGTATTTATTAAGTGAGCAAAAGGAAGCCATGAAAGCTATTTTAGACCAGCTCGGAACAATATGAATATTTAGCAAGACAAGACTTTATGTAATAATGAGATTATAAACCAGCTAGGTTTTGGAGATGAATATTTTAAAAGAGATGGAGTATTGAGAATGGTTGATAGAATAAACTCGAGGGTTTATTGTTGGGATAATGGACTGTATAAACTAGCATCTATCATATCAAAGGAAGGATTGATCAACGCGACGTTAGATGTCGATGTAAAGATTTATTACAGCTGGCGTAAGGCAGTGAAAATGTAGAACTTTGTAAATGACTAGTTAAAAGACAAAGGTTACTGATTGTACAAGGTAAGATTAGGACTATTTACTTGAAAGAATGGGAGCCGAATATATGTACCTGCTGAGAGGAAAGAAATTGAAAAGGTGAGTACATGGAGTGGAACATGGACTCACGCCACCACCTGCATACACATAAAAGAGAATATTTAAGCAGAGGTTTTCAGAGCAAAAGAAGCTTTAGAGTATGAGAGAGAACAATTTTCAAATAATTCAAAACTCACGAACATACTTTTGAAAATGCAGTTAATCAATTTTGGAGTTTAAAAAGCCCTGGGATAAAGAGTAGTTATGTAGAGTTCTAGAATTGACACTTAAAAGCATAACAGGTTTCGATAACATCCCAATCAGTGAAACAACACCACCTATTCAAGGCAAGTACATATTTCAAAAATGAAATTATGATAATGACAGCCAAGCCTGGGACAATATATAAACCTCATATATTAGCAACAAGTTTAACCTGGTGTGTTAGGATATGTATGGGTTAGCAGCTAATCCATTTAATATGGTTGACAGATGAAGCTAGAAACGGATAAAAAGAGATGGATGTTATAAATACACGGAGCTAGTTTATCCGATAATAGATTAAAAGTATTGATATGAAATCAATATTTAAGTCATTATTTGCTGGACGGGCTGAGATTAGGAGAAGCTAGGAGCATCAAAGATTGATGACATAGATTTTAATAATAAGACCATTTCAGTAACAAAGACCTATGCATTTAAAAAGAGGTGAGATGCGATTCTTTACCCAAGACAAAAAGCAGTGTAAGAATAATAGATTGATGATATAGTGATTCAGGATATAAAAGACTAGTTTTAAACAAGGCTAGATGATATATCCTAGATGATAACTTTATGGGTATAATAAAATCCTACTATTTAGCAATATTTTAAAAATATTACATTCAAAGTAATAGGAAAGTTTAAGAATACATGACCTAAGACACAGCCATAGGTTTTTAATTAATAATGGTGTAGATGTCTACACTCATCCAAAAGATTAGGGCATACTAATACAACTTCTGACTTTAAATACTTATAGCATCTATGAGTACAAAAGAAGGTGAAGCCATAGACCTAATAAATAAGATAAAAAGACTAAGGGAGCACAAAAGCTCCTTTTTCTTACTCTATTAAAAATATAAGTGGTGCAATGTTGGAGCAATAAAAAGGTTGATTCTATGTATCATATACAATTAGATTTTTAAATATCGTATAGTATTAATATTTATGATATTATTTATGAGTGATGGATATAGAATAAAATATTAATAGTGAAGATGATGAAAAATATACAAAGATTATTATCATTAGGAATTAAAACACAAGGAGCTATATAGTAAGTTCAGCTTATGATGAAGAAGGATTAGAGTTATTTTACACTTGTTATGATGTTGTTTTATTAGATTTAATGTACCTAAAAATCTGAAGAACTTTGTCAAGAATTTAGAAAATTACTCTATCTCCTATTAGAATTACAACCGCTAGACGTGTTTTATGAGTTGAACTTGAGTTTAGGAGCTAATGATTATATCTGTAAACCTTTTGCTATGAAGAATATAGCTAGAATAGAGTGGTAACAAGAAACAGAAAAATTCTAGTGATAAACAAATATATCTTTTGAAAATGAAATAAAAATTAGATTTAACAACTAAAAAGTATTTATCAATCAAAAAGAAATAAGTCTTGACAAAAAGCTGAGTCTTAATTTTAGAATATTTTATACAAAGAATAGAGCAATCTGCATTCAAGAAAAAATTCTAACTGGAGTTTTAGGGACATGATTTTTGATGGTAAGGAGAAAATTGTAGATGTGTTATGTCAATTCATGAAAAGATGGATATAGAAAGTAACCCTATACATATATTCATGGTTTTGGTTATATATTTCAATATAAAAGTTAAAAGGTGAGATATCTAAGGATTATTAAAACATACTATTAGGGATATATATTTTGTTTGCAGTATTTCTCTGTTTATCATATTATAAACTTTTGATTTATCTTTGGGAAAGAAAATAGAAAAATGATATAAAACTTGTAGAAGAATATATAGTATGAAATGACTGCTTTAGATGAAAGCTGAGATATATCTTCTGCATCAAAGAAAGAAATTTTGATGGAAATAGTGGAAAAGCCCCTAAACTTCGGGATGTACATGAAAATATTCTATAATGATAGATACTAAAAGCACCATAGCACCAGATGGGAGACAACTTTTTCTAGACTATTATTCGGTCACAAAAATTTATCAGCCTGATAATTTTAATGAAGTGAAAAGTTAATATAACAAGAAGAAATGTTAGAATACACTTATAGCTGCTTTGCTGAGTTTTGTATTCTTTACTTTTCTGTCTATTTATAATTATTAAAAATTCATTTTGATAAATTTAAAAATTCAATAGACAATTTAAAAATATTTACTCAAGATTTGTGAGTTTTAATTCTAAAATTAAAATTCATAATGAAAAAACTTTGATTAGTTGGTATTTTACAAAATCTTTTTAAGAATATGTTATCAAGACTTGAGAATCTCAATCCAAAGTATGTGAAGTAACGCTTCTCGAATTAAAAACTCCGATTTTTGTTTTAAAAGGTTATGTTGACATGCTTAATGACTGGGAAAAATGATAAGGAAGTTCTTGGTAAAAGCTCATTTATTTTTAGAAATACAAAATATGCAGGGCTGCAGCTTTTGTTTTAGCTAAAAAGTAAAATTTAGTTATGGAAAAATCTATAATTTAGATACTATTTTAAAGAGACAATGATAATTTCGATTGCTTATCCTAATCAACTCTCAATTTACAGTTCTTCTGAAATTTTTACTAGATTCAGACGACGCTCTTTTGAAAGACATACTGTTTAAGAATTTTAATTGAAGAATGCAATAAAAATATGGAAATAGTCAGTGAATGTTATATCAGAAGGGAAAGAGAATAAAAAGTTATAATAGAAGATGGGCTGCTACAAAGAAGCCCTACCACTATTTTTGAAAGATTCACAGAAGATGAGCCAGAAATAATGAGTTATGGTTTAGGACTTTCTGTTGTAAATGAAATAATTTCTATTTCGTGGTGCATTGATATTCAAGTTGATAGTGAACTTGGAAAGGGAACAAAAGTTACATTGGAGATGTAACTATTTTTCATACTCTGTTACCATTTCTTTTAATTCAGGTACAACTTCTTTTTCAAACCAAGGGTTTTTCTTTAACCATCTAATATTTAAAGGTGGAAGGATGAGACTATAGGAAAAAGATTTAGGAGATATTCTTTGGGAGAGAGTGAACAGTCTCTGTTAAATTTTCTGGTCGCCCTTTTAAATAGAATTCTTCATGCTTATTTTTCCAATCAATATAAATAATTCAACATTAGGAAGTAATTCTAAAATCTTATTATGCCACTTTTCTCCAAAAATCTTTTCTTGGTGGGAGATCTCCCACTCTTTCCTTTTCAGGGTAATAAAAATCCATAGGAATAATAGCAAGTAAATTAGAACTATAGAAGTTTTTCATCTATGCCAGTCCAAAGTCTTAATTTATCCCCACTTTTATCTTTCCAATACATTTTTATTTTTCTTGAGCTTTTTGACCAGGAGCTTGTCCTACAATTACTATCCTTGCTTCCTTAGGAGCTGAAAGAGGATCGATACATGTTCAGTATATTTTTATTTTCCCTCATCATTTTTATATCTTCACTAATAATTTTTCATCTCTAGTCATATTATCACCTCTTTATATAAAATATCAATTTATGATTTATTTTTATTATATCACTTTTAGGTGAAAGTAAAAAGACATTATAATTTTTATTTTTGAATTATAAATGTAAAATCGTTCTTTTTAAAAACAAATAAAATTAAAAATTATAAAATTTTCATAAATTTATTGACATATATATGAGCATGTGTTAATATGAGTTGGTATGTAGAAATCAAAGTGTTTTTAGTAATTGATTTCAGAAAAATAAAACTAAATATTGAGGAAAACAGGAGAAGTCATGAAAAAGATCTTATCTTTAATTTTTTATCACTTTTCACTTTACTTTTAGTTGCTTGTGAGTGGAAAAAAGAAAGCAACTAAAGAAGGAGGAAGCTAAAAAGAAGCAAGAGTTATTAAAAGTTACTACAAAATTCAGTTGATGATGAACAAACTACTAAATCATTAGTTAAAGTTGTTGAAGCTATCAATGCAAAGTAATGGAAGCTTAGAATTACAATTATTCATAGTGGAACTTTACCTATAGGTAAAGATGGTATGGAACAAGTTGCAAATGGTTCAGATTGGATATTAGTTGATGGAGTTAACTTCTTAGGGAGACTATATTCCAGATTATAATGCTGTAACTGGTCATATGTTATATCAAAGTTTTTGATGAATATTTAAGAATGGTAAGAACTCCATTGAGTTCAAGACTTAAATGCTCAAGCACTTGAAAAGGAATTAAAGTTTCTATCATTGGATTGGGTATTTGGATTCAGAAATATTGAAGCTAAAAACCTATAAAAACTCCAGAAGATATGAAAGGATTAAAATTAAGAGTTCCTACTAGCCAATTATATACTTATACTATAGAAGCTATGGGAGGAAACCCTAGTAGTAATGCCTTATCAGATACTTATCGCTTTACAACAAGGAGTTATAGATGGACTTGAAGGATCTATCTTAAGTTACTATGGAACAAAACAATATGAAAATGTTAAAGAATACTCTTTAACTCGTCACTTATTAGGGAGTATCTGCAGTATGTATTTCAAAGAAATGTTGGGATAGTTTAACTGATGAAGAAAGAACTATAATCCAAGAAGAATTTGATAAAGGTGCTCAAGATAACCTAACTGAAACTCAAAGATTAGAAGAAGAACAAGCTCAAGCATTAAAAGATAATGGAGTTACTTTCCATGAAGTTGATGCTGAAGCATTCAATAAAGCTGTTGCACCAGTTTACGATAAAAATTCCTAAATGGACTCCTGGAATTTACAATAAGATTATGGAAAATCTTACTCAAATCAGAGAAGACATTAAGAATGGAAAATAGTTATTTATTAAATTTTTATTTATAGGAATGTAATAGAGGCTGCTGCATTTAATTTTGCAACAGCCTGTTTACCTAAAAGAGAGGCTTAGAATGAAAGATTTTTTTAAAAAATTTTGAATTATATGTAGGAAGTGTATTCATTTCTATAACAACTGTTGTTGTTATCATGAACATGTTCACTAGATACTTTTAAAGTTTACTTACTTCTGGACAGAAGAAATTGCAGTTGGTTGCTTTAGTATGGACTATATTTTTAGGAACTGCTGCTGCATATAGAGAAAAAGGACTAATAGGAGTTGAAGCTATTGTTGTTCTTTTACCTGAAAAATTAGAAATATTGTAAATTTTTAACTTATATTTTACTTACTGTTTTAAGTGGACTTATATGTTTTATTTAGTTTAACACGTAATGTCTTCATCAAAAAAATAACTGCAGCTTTAGAACTTTCTTATGGTTATATTAATATTTCTATTGTAATAAGTTTTCGCATTGATGACTTTATATTCAATAATTTTTACAATAGAAAGTTTTAAAAAAGCATTTTTAAGTAAAAGTAACTAGTAAAGGGAGGAAAAAATGGAAGCTTTATATCCAGTTATTGTATTATTCGTATTATTCTTTTGAATATCCCAATAGCTTTTTGCTCTGATGGGATCAGCATTATTTTATTTTATATTCTTAAACACAACTATGTCTATGGACATGGTTTATACAACAATTTGTTACATCTGTTGAATCATTTCCATATTTGCAGTACCATTCTTTCATAATGGTTGGATCTGTTATAGAACTATTCAGGTATAAGTGAAGAACTTATGAACATGGCTGAAGTTCTAGCTGGACATATGAAGGTGGACTTGCTCAAGTAAACTGTCTATTAAGTGCTATGATGGGAGGAATTTCTGGTTCTGCCAATGCAGATGCTGCTATGGAATCAAAATTCTAGTTCCTGAAATGATTAAAAAAGGTTTCTCAAAAGAATTCTCAGCAGCTGTTACAGCAGCTTCATCTGCTATTAGCCCTGTTATTCCACCAGGAACTAACAATTCTTTATGCGTTAATTGCCAATGTTCCTGTAGGTGACATGTTCTTAGCAGGATATACTCCAGGAATCTTAATGACTCTATCTATGATGATAACAGTATATATAATCTCTAAAAAGAGGATATAATCCATCAAGAAAAGAATAGCAGAGACCTAGTGAAATTTTAAGACAAGCTATAAAATCAATTTGGGCTTTTGGCTATACCTTTTCAGGATTATTATGGGAATGAGAATAGTATCTTCACTCCAACAGAAGCTGGAGGAGTTGCAGTATTTTTCTGTTTCTTAGTTGGGTTTCTTTGTATATAGAAATTAAAAACTTCATCATATTCCTGTAATACTTATGGAAACAGTAAAAAGTACAGGAGCAGTTATGATAATAATTGCCTCTGCTAAAGTTTTTGGATACTATATGACTTTAGAAAGAATTCCACAATTTATAACAAATTCTTTAATGGACTTTACTGATAATAAATTTGTGTTATTAATGGTAATAAACTTACTTCTTCTATTTGTTGGAATGTTTATAGAAGGAGGAGCTGCACTAGTTATACTTGCTCCACTTTTTAGTTCCTGCAGTTAAAAGCTTTAGGTGTAAATCCATTACACTTTGGAGTAATATTTATAGTTAACATAATGATAGGAGGATTAACTCCACCATTTGGTTCTATGATGTTTACTGTATGTTCTATTGTAGGAGTACGGCTAGAGGGATTCATAAAAGAAGTATGGCCATTTATAGTTGCACTTTTAGTTGTTCTATTTGTAGTAACATACTCAGAATCTATAGCATTATTTATACCAAATCTATTTTTAAAAATAAAAAATAAGAAGGGGCTATTGCAATTAATAAAAAGTAAAAATAGTTCGTTACTGAGTAGATTTCTTAACGATGAAAAAAATCAAGAATTCGCTGTAAATTCGACCAACTCGCTACGCTCAAACATGTCGAGATTTACTCGGCTCATTCTATTTGATTTTTCATCTAAAATTTACATTCGTAACTCACTTATTTTTACTTTTAACTTAAGGTTGCAGTAGTCTTTTTTATATACTGGAGGATATATGAAGGACTTTAAAAGATATAAAATGTTATTTGCTAGATATGGATGGAACTATCTATTTAGGGAAATGAATTAATAGATGGAGCAAAAAGAATTTTTAGAAAAATTAAAAGAAAAATATAAGATATATATTTTTAACAAATAATTCATCAAAAATAAAGATAAGTATGTTGAAAAATTAAATAAATTTAGGAATAGAAGCTCATAGAGAGATGTTTTTTAGCTCAGGTGAAGCAACTACAATATATTTAACTAAAAAAAGAAAAAGGAGCAAAAAGTATTTTCTATTAGGAACTAAAGATTTAGAAGATGAGTTTGAAAAAGGCTGGTTTTGAATTAGTAAGAGAAAAGAAATAAAGATATAGACTTTTGTTGTTTTAGGGTTTTGATACTACTCTAACTTATGAAAAATTATGGATAGCTTGTGAATATATAGCAAATGGAGTTGAATATATAGCAACTCACCCTGATTTTCAATTGCCCTTTAGAAAATGGGAAATTTATGCCTGATGCTGGAGCAATGATGGCATTTATTAAAAGCATCAACTGGAAAAAGAACCAACAGTTATAGGAAAAACCCTAATAGACATATAATAGATGCAATTATAGAAAAATATGATTTAAAGAAATCTGAACTTGCAATGGTTGGAGATAGATTATATACAGATATTAGGACAGGAATAGATAATGGATTGACTTCTATCTTAGTTATGGTGGTGAAACAGATAAAAAATGTTAGAAGAAACAATTTTCGTACCTGATTTTTGTTTTTGAATTCTGTTAAAGAAATAAAAGAAACTATAGAATAAATTTGAAAAATATACTATAATATATAGACATATCAAATTTTAAAAATAGTTAGGAGGAAAAATTATGGAATTATTAAAACTTATGAGTGATAGATACACTTGTAGAAGATATTCAGAAGAAAATATTAAAGAGGAAGATTTAGATAAAATTTTTAGAGGCTGGAAGAGTTGCTCCAACTTCTCATAATAACCAACCACAAAAGAATTTATGTTGTAAAAAAAGTGAAGAAGCAAAAGAAAAAAATTAATGAAAGATTTTGCATATAATTATAAAAGCTCCTTGCTATTTAGTTTGTGGTTATAATGTTGATGAAGTATGGAGAAATGACTTTAGATGGAGATAGAAAAGTGGAGATATAGATGTTTCAATTGTTATGACACATATGATGTTAATGGCAGAAGAACTTGGTTTAGGTGCTTGTTGGATAGGGCGTATAACACCTGAACTTGTAAAAAAAGAATTTAGAATATTCCTGAAAATGTTAAAGTTGTTGCAGTTCTTAGCTTAGGGATATCATAGAGAGATGATAGACCTTCTAAACTACATACTATTCGTAGAAGTAATGAAGAATTAGTTAAATTTTTGTAAAAATAATAGAGGTTGTTGTAAATTAATAAAAAGTAAAAATAGTTCGTTACTGAGTAAATTTCTTAACGATAAAAATCAAGAATTCGCCGCGAAATCAGGAAACCTCGTTGCACTCAAACACTCCTGCATTTGCTCGGCTCATTCTATTTGATTTTTATCTAAAATTTCCATTCGTAACTCACTTATTTTTACTTTTAGATTGAACTTTGTACTGTACCCAAAATCTGGACACAAGATTGAGTGCAGTACACAGCTCATTTTGCAACAGCCCCTTTTTATATTGTATATAAAAATAGAACTTTTGAGAGTTCTTAATTGTATTAACTTGACTATTAGGTAACTAGAGTAAATAAATTTATTGAAGAAGAGAAAGATAGATAGAATAAAGAAGATAATTACTGCACTTTAGTTATAGTTATAGGTGCAGTTTAAAGTTTTATTTATTGTTATTTTCTCTAATAAATTCATCTGTAGAAAAAGGAGCTTTGAACATAATATACAAGTACCAAAGAAAATTAATGCTAGAATTATTTTTCCTTCAATAAAAGTATATAAGCCTAAAATCATATATGAAAGAGGTGTTATAAAGCCCATAATAAAGATAAGACCCAATAATACTATTGTACAAAAAGAGAAGCAAAACAAGTTAATTATATTATTTTTCACTATATTATTCTCCTTGAATTAAATTTTATATTTAAAAAACTTTATGAAATTTTAATAAAACATATGGTGCACTCAACAGAATTGAACCCCTAACCCCTGATCCGAAGTCAGATGCTCTATCCAATTGAGCTATGAGTGCTTTTAAACTAAGATTAACATATTTTTATCTATATGTCCAAATTTTACTTAACAAAATTAACCATAACTCAATTTAAAAATTCTTACAAAAATAAACTTAAATAATATATTTTAAATAATATATTGACAATTTAAAATAAAAAGTATTATATCTCTTATAGACATAAAAACGATAGAAGTTAATTTTTATACCCTAAGGAGGAGAATTATGAAATTTTATGTGATTTAAATTCAGACATTAGGTCAGAGGTTATGGAGCTTACAAACTAGGAATGGATGAAGGGAATTATGAAATGTGTTACTAGTGTAAGCTGTGCTTGTGCTTAGCATGCAGGCTGATCCATTAATAATGGACAAGACTATAAAAATTGCCAAAAGAAAATAGTGCACTAGCAGTTGGAGCTCACCCAGGATTCCCCGATCTTTTTAGGTTTTGGTGAAGGAAAATGGTTATAAGTCCTGAGGAGCTAGAGCGTATATGCTATATCAATTAGGTGCTTTAGATGCTTTTTGCAAAGGCAAATGGTGTTAAACTCAACATATGAAGTTGCATGGAGCTTTCTACAACATGGCGAGCTGTTGATCTAGCAGATGCTGTTTTTAGACGGTATAGAAGAATTTAACAAAGACTATAATAGTTATGACTTTTGATGGAAGTTATATAGGACTAAAGAAGCTAAAAGAAGAGGTTTAAAAGTAGTAGAAGAAGTTTTTGCAGACAGAGGATATAATGCAGATGGAACTCTAGTTAATGGAACTCTTCCTGGAGCCTTTTGTAAAAGATCCAGATGAAGCTATTGCCAGAGTTATAAAGATGGTAAAAACTAAAAAGTTACAGCTGTAAATGGAGAAGAAATTGATATAGCTGCTGATTCTATCTGTGTACATGGAGATAATCCAAAAGCTATTGAATTTGTTGAAAAGAATAAGAAAAGCTTTAATTGAAAATGGTATAGAAGTAAAATCATTACATGAGTTTATATAATAAGATGAGGTGTTAAAATGGAGATAATTTATCGGTTCTTTTAGGGAAAGCGAGCATTTTTAATGGCAACATCAACATGTAATATCCTGGGTTTATGACTCAAACAGCGGTATTTACAAAAGATATGGGAGCAACATTTGCTTTTGTACACTATTGGTTTCCAGTTATAATGTCATCTCGTAGCATCAATTAAATGTATGGAGAGTTCTTGCAGTTTCTAAAATGAGAGGACAAGATATTGCAAATAGTGTTCTACCTGGACTTGGATATTTTATAACATTTTTAGTTTGCCTTGGTGGCTTGGCTTTCAATATAGGAAATGTTGGAGGAGCTGCTTTAGGTTTTCAAGTTTTATTTGATTTAGATTTAAAAATAGCATGCACTTGTAAGTGGGGCTTTTGGGGAGTAATTATATTCTCTTTAAATCAGCCTCAAAACTAATGGATAAATTAACTCAAGTATTAGGGTACATGATGATTTTACTTATAGGTTATGTTGCTTTTTCAACTAATCCACCTGTTGGGTCAGCTGTAAAAGAAACTTTCGTTCCTAGTTCTATAAACTTAATGGCTATAATCACTTTAATTGGTGGAACTGTTGGAGGATATATATATGTTCTCTGGTGGACATAGACTTATAGATGCAGGAATAGTTAGCGGAAGAAAATTTTACCACAAGTTAATCATGTCAAAGCGATATTAGGAATGAGTGTTGCTACAATAGTAAGAATTTTTCCTATTCCTTGCAGTTTTAGGAGTTGTTTCCTGTGAAATCAACTGATGCAGGAAATCCAGCGAGCAGATGCTTTTTAAGATTGCAGCTGGAACTGTTGATACAAAAATATTTGGATTAGTATTCTTAGCGCTAGCTTTTAACTTCAATTGTTGGAAGATATATACAGTGTTTCTTTTACTTAAAGACATTAGCTTAAAGTTATTAAAGATAATGAAAATTTCTTTATAATTTGGTTTCATTGTTGTATCTGCTTTAATACTTATGTTCTTAGGTAAACCAGTAAAATTACTTGTTCTTGCAGGTTCATTAAATGGACTTATCTTACCTATTACTCTAGCAATTACTTTAATAGCTAGTAAAAAGAAGGAATAGTTGGAAAATATAAACACTCAAATATTTTATTCTACTTAGGTTGGGTAGTTGTTCTTGTAACAGCTATATAGGAGTAAAATCTCTAGCAAAATTAGCAGAACTATTTGCTTAATGGAGGTATAAAAATGGAAAAATTCAGTAAGATTTTTATTTTCTGGAGATTCAGCCTTAGTTATAGAGTTTGGAAAATGAAATCTCTGTTGATAATAAATATTAGAAAAATGATGGACGATATAAAAAGAAAATATAGATGGAATAGTTGAACTTGATTCCAACTTATTGTTCTTTACTTATTAATTATGATGTTTTGAAAAATTGATTACAATACTTTAGTTGAAAAGTTAAAACTTTCTTAAATAACGATCTTGAAACAGCTGAAGGAGAAGAAGTTACTCTGATAGAAAATCCCTACTTTATACAATGATGAGTTAGATTCCTGATTTATCTTGATGTAGCAGAACATAATAAACTTTCTAAAGAAGAAGTTATTAAAATTCTACAGGTATCAGACTATCTAGTTTACATGCTTGGATTTATGCCAGGATTCACTTACTTAGGAGGTATGTCAGAAAAATTGCAACTCCTAGATTAGAAAGTCCAAGACTACAAATTTATCCAGGTTCTGTTGGAATAGCAGGAAAAACAAACAGGTATGTATCCTTCAATGTCTCCTGGTGGTTGGAGAATTATTGAAGAACTCCTTTAAAATTATATAAATCCTGATAGTGACACCACCTGTATATATTAGTTCAGCGACTATGTAAGATATGTTTCCATTTCAGAAGAAGAATACAATGATATTTTGAAAAAGTAGAAAACAATGAATATAAATTAAATATTCGTAAAATTCAAGAGAGTGAGCTAAATGCCTAGTATAAAAGTTCACAAACCTGGATTATGCACAACTGTTCAAGATATTGGAAGAATAGGATATCAACAATTTGGTATTCCTGTATCTGGAGTTATGGTGAATTTGCTTTTACAGTAGCTAACTATCTTGTTGAAAGTGATCTAAAAATAATAGCAGTCTTAGAAATTTCCTTTTTAGACCTATCATTGAGTTTGACTTTGATGTGACAATAGCTATCACAGGAGGAGAAATTCAAGCTAAAATAAACAATCAAGATGTTAAAATGTAGGAATCTATAAATGTTAAAAAGGAGATAATCTTTCTTTTGGAGAGTTTAAAGTCTGAATGAGAGCTTATCTAGCTCTCAGCTGAAATAGATGTTCATGTTGTTATGGGAAGTAAATCTACTCTTTTAAAATCTAGATCAGGGAGGTTTTGAAGGTAGACAACTGAAAGATGGGAGATATTATTAACTTTAAAAATGTTAAAGTTTTATCTAGAAAAATACTTTGATAAAAATGTATTCCTACATACAGTCATAATCAAAATATCAGAATAGTTTTAGACCTCAAGATGATTATTTGAAGAAAGTTCTATAAAACTATGCTTGAAAACAAGTATCAAGTTACAAAAGATACTGATAGAATGGGTACATGAGATTGCAGAAGTTATAAAACATAAAGATAAGGCAGATATTATATCAGATGTCGCTGTTTTTTGAGTTCTATACAAGTTCCTGGGAATGGACAACCAATAATCTTATTATGCAGATAGACAAACAACAGGAGGTTATACTAAGATTGCCACTGTTATAAAAGCAGATTTACCTAAACTTGCTCAAATGCTTCCTAATGACACTATTGAGTTTAGTCTATGAATATTGAAGAAGCACAAAAAGAGTATAGAGAAATTCTATAGAATTTTAGATGAAATAAAAGAAAGTTTTGTAGAAAACCAAGAGTTTATACTGAAAACAATTATATGTTTCTATTATTTGGAAATAGAAGATGATAATATACATAGTGTGAATTTTATCTTGAAACTTAATATAAGTTTGAAGGTGGGATTCACCTTTATTAAACTAATATAGAAGGAAAATACGGAAGAATTTCAAACTGAACAAAAATCGAATATGGGACTTATTTGTCTAGTTGGAGGGGCTTTAGTAACTTGTGACTATACTTTGTATAGCAAGATTAGGATATTTTAGTTCATGGTCTTCAGCAGTAGGAGTTACAATTTCACTACTAGGTTACAATCATTTTGTAAAAAGGAGCAAGTAGAAGCTAGGGTCTTGTTTTTAGGAGTAATTTTTAAATGCTATAGGAATAATCTATGGAGAATTTTTAGATCTTTGTGCTATAATAGGGAAAAAGAATAGGAATGTCAATGTGCGAATTAATTCCAACAAGAATTTATTACAGGAAGAATTAACAGAAAGCAAGTTTCTGGAAATATCCAGCAATAGGAATAGCAATTATGTTATTTGTGCTTTTCAAAATAGAAAAGCAAGTCTGATGAAGATGATGCCGAATAATTGATAGATTGTCTGTGTAGTTAAACCATGTTTATGCTGAATAAGGTTAAATAGGGGCTGTTGCAAATTGATGATTTTTACATTAATTTTATGATAGCCTTTTCTTTTTCCTATAGAAATCTTTTAAAATTTTATCTATTTTGATTTCTATATTTGTGCAATTGTCTACAAGTCCATCATTTTTATAAGCTATTTTTAATGGATGCAATATTACTCCTTGTCTAATTAATTTTGCAAGGTATCTATTAAATTATAGGCCACAAAATAGTGCTATCTCTCCTTTTGCACTCTCTTTCCCTCTAACTTTTAATTTGCGCAAATTCACATCTTCTTTTAGAAACCGCAAAAGCACCTCTTACTTGAATCTCCCACCTATTCATCCTAGTTGCTTTCCTATTTTTCAGTTTCTATATTACTTTTGATGATGTTTTGATAATCTTCTAAATTCTTTATTATATTTTACTAGTTTTTCCGTTTCTGGATTTTTAAAAATATACTGATTTTTATCTTTTTGACAATATTGAAATTCTAATTCCAGTTCATCTTTCTAAAATAATCTATTTTTTCTTTTCATCATAATCTATTTTCTACCTATTCAAATCTATACTTTTCTTGTCTTTGATTTTCATAATATATTGTTTTATGTATGATACATAATTGTTGTTTTCTAAATACTATAGTTAGAAAGACTTTCATAACTCAGCATCAGCTACAACATTCATAATTTCAATATTTTTGAGACTTAATCAAGAAATGGAATTAAAGTTTTAGAGTCTGAAGGATTATGAAAATTTCATAAGAAGCTATATATTCGCTAATAACTCCAATTTGAAGATTATATCCAGGCTTTAATTGACCATTGCGCATGTAGTCTTCCTTCATTCTCATAAATGTCGCATCATTATCGTTTTGAAAACTATTTCTTCTACTCTAAAATCTAAATAGTTAGTATATATAATCTTTCAATATATGATTCCCCTTTTCTAGCAATATCTGTTCTTTACTTTTTCTTTTACCTTTACCATGTACTTTTGAATATTTAAAATTTCTAAATATGAAAAACGCTAAAAAATATTATCAAAAAATCTTATCAAAAATATCTATTAAAGTCATCAATCAACTCTAATATATTCTCTCAAGTCTTTCTTTATATTTTAAAGTATTTCTTCCAAAACAAAACTATATTTATTAGCATAGCTTCTATTTTAGTACCATCAATGTAAAATAGTTTCCAGTAGAAATTTCACTTAATTTAAAAAGTTTATCTAGAAATTGAGTGAACAACCATGGATAACATCGTAGCTTTTGGAAAGAAAGCAATAGTTGAATAATCAGGTATATTAGTTAATTTAATAAATATTGAGCTCTTGGCTATCTTTTCAAAAGATACTCAATATCTCAGTAGAATATATTCCTCTGAATAAGCAGATAATTACTGCAAACATATTAACAGGATGCACCTTTATTTTGTTAGGAAAATACTTGCATTAAATTGAAAAATCCATTTCCTCCAGAATGGCGCTAAGTAGTCTAACAGGATCATCTTTTATCAATATCTTTATTGATGTAAAAAGTTTATCTTGAAAAGTGAAAAATTTGTTATTATTAATTGGTTTTATCATAAAGTATATTATATTAAATTTTGAAGAAAATTTCCAAAAATTTATGTAATATACTTTTTAAATTTAAAAAGATGCTAAAGTACAGTGTTTTTAGCATCTCTAGGACTCAACTATTTAATTTGCAACAGCCCCTTTT
>BNJT01000885.1_pt1 | contig 28037 bp, 44 predicted proteins | sample 8540491 | NCBI WGS metagenome assembly BNJT01 (sample SAMD00202455, study PRJDB9452) | human saliva metagenome | host: Homo sapiens | reverse complement strand
CCTAGACGAGAGTTTTAAGGTCATCATCGAGGATGAATCTGCAGAGGAGTACTATCGTAAACTCTCCAGCATCACAGCACGGATTCAGAAGATCGGCATTCTCTACAACCAAACAGTGAGGGCTATCAACAGCTACCACTCGGTCAAGGCTACACAGATCTTGCTCCAACGATTAGAGCAGTACTCCAGACAAATAATCACCCTAGAGCAACTGGCTATTGAGCTAACCTTAGATTATCAGAGACGATAGACGTTAAGCGTCCGCGCATGATGAAAGCATTTCGATATGGCCCTAGGGAGCTACCAGTCTATCTCTGTCAGTGCAGAGTTCCTTAACGAAAGCTGGCTTCGATAGTCCCAGCGAGACCATCGAAGCCAGCTATAAGCGGGTTAAACAAGAGATGCTAGGCCTTGTCGCCAGCGAGATCGAGCGAATTAAGAATAATGCTAATCTCAAACATCTAATCAAGGAGTAGGAAGGTGCTTAGAACTCATCATACTCAGAGTATCTGAACCGATCCAAGATTCTTAGTGTGTCGGCTTCGTGGATGTACCAAACCGTGATGAGGCTATCAGCTTTAATTCTCCAAGTAAACTCCAGGATCCATGATATGTGTGCTAAGCGCTGCTCCACGGGGAACTGTTGCTCCACGGGATGCCGAAATTCATCACGCTTCTCCTGCAAGATAAAGCTGTCCCGATAAAGTGGCTCATAGAGGCTATCCAGTTCCATGGGTGTGTAACTGATCGGGAGCTTCTGAGGCGGTATGTGTTGCGATTGCTCCCTACTAAGACCTGTGCAGGCGAGGAGACTAGAAATAAAGCAAGAAACCTGAAGAATCTTCGTGAACACGCTCATAAACTACACTTCTATTTACTTCACTGAATCAGAATAGCAACCAAGGGGACAGGAAAGATCAATGGCTAGAACTCTTGATGCTCTGAGAATCTGAAGTGTCTTAGCTTTCCGCAGCGTGTCAGCTTCTCTTACATACCAGACGGTGATGAGGCTATCAGCCTTCTCCCGCCACGTAAACTCCAAGATCCAGGTCTTATGAGCCATCCGTTGCTCCCATAGGGAAGAGCCTCTCTGTCGGATTCCTAAACTCATCGCTGTAGCTCCTGCAAGATGAAGCTATCCCGGCAAAGAGGCTGATAGAGCTGATCCAATTCCTGGGGGCATATAAGTCACAGGACATACTCTATGAACTGCTCGTTGCTCTTTACCACGACAAGAGCAAACGGCAAGACATAATGAAACGCACACTCCCAGAAACGAGAGCATTAGCTCTATCCATATACCCGACCATCTATTACTTTTATCAATCTTGAAATTACTATCTAAGAGATGCTCCTTCATGCCATCGCCAGTTCTCCCGTGGAGTTGTAGCCAGACTGGGTCAACCCATAGCGGCTATTCTTCATCGAGAGGAATCTATCGACTCTGCCCCCAGTTGTAGAGGCGTGAGGGTCGCTACTCTGCCGAGCCTCGAGTCTTGCTATCGACCAAATGTCCGATGTTGTCATAGGCGAAGCTCTGCGAGATACCCCCTGGGAGCATACGCTCCAACTCAAAGCTCAAGCTGTCATACTGACGCTCTGAGCTAAAGTGGGGGATACTCATAGCCGTTAGACCCGACATTGAGGGAGCCCAATCCCCCTGCACTAATGCATTGGACGTAGAGCAGAGTAGAATGTACTAAAGCTATCAGCGACAATATGTACCCCCTCTGGAATCTCATATTCAACTTCGATGAATACGACCTCTCCTGTTATCAGGTTTATCCAATACTCATTACCTGCTGCATCGTCTGCTATAGGGATGTGCGACATCGTAAATTTCTTAGGGATGTCTACATTATCTTTTGCAATATCCCAGTAGCGCTCTAGTCTTCCACAAAGATCGTAGAATGTCTCCACCTCCATTTCAATGTCGTGTGCTGATGCCTCAAGAAGCAATCCCTCGGGAAAAAATAAGCCATTATATTGAGATAAGAAATCGATGTATGCATCTTTCCCTGAGAAGTTCCACTCAATGAAGAACTTTGCAATCATATCCTTAGGTAAAGGAACCCCTATGATTTGCTTGTTTGTGATGTTATCAATAAGCAGATTATTTAGCATAGCTATTACGTTTGTATTTCTGGCCTGTCTGATCTTCATAATCTTTAACTCCTCCTTTATGGGACACAGCTTTATGACTTTCCTTGTGGACAAGTTGCATCTCCATCGTGTTCGTCTCTTTATCGTAACTTACATGGTGGGCTATATAATCCGAGCTAAAAAAGATTCTGAAAAGACCTGCTTTTGCGTATAATGCAACTTTATCATCATGGTAATTTCCACTGGCTGGAACTGTAAATGTCCCTCCTGGATTGCTAGCTGAAACAGTTTCCGGATGAAGAACTTGGGGAAGAAAGGAGATATTCCCCGCTCTTAACCCCAGTATGTCAAGCTAACTATTTACATCCTCCACATATCCAAATAGTGCAACATCACCAGCAAGTCGTATTGGGTCCTCCGAGATATATCTCCCCAATTCTGGTGAGTAGTACCTGAAACGGTTGTACGCCAGCCCCGTCTCGTAGTCGTAGTACTGTCCCTGGAAAGAGGAAGGGTATCGACACGTAGCCCTCGGGGATTCAGTCCAGGCTGAGTCTCCTCGAGGATCTTCCCATTCATATCCAAGCGACGATACCACACTTCCTTGCCCTCCTCGTCATACGCCTCTGTGGGCGTACCGAGTTGGTCGCAGACGATGCTGTATGCCCTGCCTTCTTGGATGAGAGCCAGCGGTCGAAGCTCTCTTCCTCGAAGAGCCAAGTCTTCAGATCCTCGCTGTAGGACTTTCAGACCACCATCCTCATAGCGTTCACCCGTTCGCCACTCATGAAAGAGGCACATTACCATTCCACAGGTAGTGGAAGGTCGCATCACCGAGCTTCGTCAGGCGACGACCCCAAGGCATCGTAGGTGAAAGCGCGTCCACTGCCCATAGCGATGAGGGCGAGCGGACTCCCTCCAGCATCCCATTCTGAGTCCAGCAGTATTCCCAGCGATCTTTCTTCGTACCGAAGAAGCCAGCATTACCTCGTAACTTCTCTATGAGTTGTCCATCCTTGTCATACTTGAAGGTCCATTCTTCCCGACTTCTCGATACGACCCCCTTCGAGGTACTTGCGTAGCTTCTTGTCGGGATCATTATACAGATTGCCCACCTTGTCAGAGAGACGATACTCCTTCGTGCCATCGGCATAGGTAGCCATCGTCAACTCGCCCGAGGGGCTGTAGCTATACTGAGTGAGGCCGTAGCGGTCATCCTCGATTGAGAGTAGCTGATCAGCACTGCCCTCAGCAGTAGTGGCGTGAGCAGCGCTGCTCCGCAGAGCGCCGGGTCTTGCTATCGACCAAACAACCCGATGTTGTCATAGGCAAAGCTCTGACTAACGCCTCCTGGTAGGAGACGCTCCAGCTCAAAGCCTAGACTATCATACTGGTGCTCGCTTGTGAAGCTCGCATTCGTTTCCACTTCACCGGCTCTGAAGCAAACTAGCTCGCCATAGGCATTACGCTCATAGCTGAGCTGAGCGCCGAGACTCCGTAGCCGAGACTGCCCCGTAAAGATACGATAAGTCCGTGTTTGTCATAGCTTCGCTCGATGAGATGTGCATCACAGCGCTCCTCGACAGGCAAAGCCGAGGCTGTTGTAGCGGAAGCTTGCCCTGGGCGTGTTCATTCGCCGCCTCACGTATACGCCCCGAGGTCCAGTAGCTCGGGTAAACTAGTTACCCATTGACTGGGTCGCTGGAGGGACCCGTGAATGGGATCACCTAGCGACCCTATCGTGGGTTATCGAGACCACCCCTCGGTTAGTTTGCTTGACGACCTACTAGATCTTCCCTTGAGGGCGACAGGGACTCTCCTCGTTGGGCTAGCTACTCGGGGATGAGCTTCCGATATGCACCCGAGCTGACTACTGATATGGTGAGGATATTTGAGGTCCGATCACGGAGCACTGAAGGAGTGAGACCAGTATAAATTCATTGGAGTATGGAGCTAGTAGCTCCGTAAGAAGAGATAGGAAAGCAATACGATCGCCAAGAGGATTGCACATTCCACCCTCAAGTGCAACAGTCGGTATAAAAAGACAGCCAGCGCGCAAGGAGCCTCACTGGCTGTATGATCCAATGGTCGTATATTAAAGGTTGCAATGACTTACCACCAATTGAATCGGGTGCAAAAGGCACACAATTGCTCAGCTCCACAAACAGGGTCGCTCCCTTCGCTCTATCGCCCGCACCATTGAGGTGCATGTTAGCACGGTTAGTCGTGAGCTCCGTCGCAATAGTCACAAGCGTGGTTATAGCGCCCAGCACGCGCAGATGCTCGCTGACGAGCGAGTCGCTTGGCGAGAGCATCCCCGCCGCTTCACCCGCTCTCTTCAGGCTCGTGTAGCCAGCCTCCTTAGGCAGGAGCAATGGTCTCCCGAGCAGATCTCAGGGTCGTCTTCGTCTGGAAGGGATAGCGATGGTGGGAAAGACCACGATCTACAATTGGCTACACGCCGACAAGCGTAGTGGAGGGATTTATATAGCTACCGTCGTCAGCGGTCTGAAGTATCGTCGCAAACGCCTCTCTGAACCTCGCAATAGCAAGAAGCGAGGGCGGTATAAAAGCATTCTTGATCGTCCTGAGATCATTAACGAGCAGGGGCGTATGGGGGACGATGGAGATGGACTTGATCCTAGGGGCATCTAGTAGTGAGGCTATCCTTACGCTGACGGATCGCAAGACGGACTACATCTTCCTCGAAGCTCTTCCTCGTGGGCGCAAAAGCCAAACCGATAGCTCGGTCAGTGAATTGTCGTTTAGCCTTCCTCAAGCGGCGTAGCCAGCTTCACTCGATCACGACGGACAATGGCCCGGAGTTTAGTGCTTTTAGGAGTATTGAACGAGGTTTAGGGGTGCCTGTCTACTTTTGCTCGTCCGTATCGTTCCACCGATAAGCCACACATCGAACACGCTAACGCTTTTAATCCGGCAGTACCTGCCAAAGCACAGCTCCTTCGATGGTCTTACCAAGGGTGATCTCAAAGAGATAGAATGGAAGCTAAATAAGCGTCCGCGAAAGAAGCTCGGCTATCGTACGCCTCACGAAGTATTTTTATCTAAATTTGAGACTGTAGTGTTGCACTTGAGGGTGGAATGTGCAAACTGCTCTTTGACGGCTCGACGCTACGAAATAAGGACGGCTTTCTTTATGGTGGTGCCGTTACCTTGCAGGCGGAGACTTATCTGACGGATAGATTGGTGTTATTGTTCTATGGTAGGGAGCGTTGTCTTTGGGGTGGCTCTACGGAGCGTTTCCGTACCCAGTACGGTATCGGACTGAAAATCATGCTGGACTGATGGACGTGCGACAAATGAGAGAAATCCCCATTGCGGACTTCCTGAACGCGATGGGGATTCAGCCCCAAAAAGTAGAAAGGCGACATTCTCTGGTACAATGCCCTTACCGAACGGAACGGACTCCCTCGTTCAAGGTCGATACGAATAAAAATGTATGGCTCGACTTTGGAATCGGCAAAGGAGGCGACATCTTCGACTTAGCAGGAGAGTTTATCGGAAGCGGTGACTTCCTCCTGCGGGCGGCTTTCATTGCAAAGAGTGGAACGTGTCCGCCACTTGCTTTGGAGCAACCGCAAAAGAACAGGGAAAGAGAACCTGCCTTTGAGGGATGTTTGGGTGCGACCGTTGCAGGATGCCCTGCAGCTTGCCGTCTTGTCCTACAATGTCGGTGCGGGCAGGTTGCTGGGATACGGCAAGCATCCCAAGAGCAGATTATTACGGAAGATAGAGTCAGGGGCGACAGGAATTTCTACCGTGAATTTGTCTCTTTTTGCAGATACAAAGGCAAAGTTCTACAGGGGCTTGTCAAACGACGAAAGGTGGAGTTTGCCCTATTTTATATACCCTGATTATCAAATACGCCTTTTGCGACATTTTTATGCTCCGCAAGGCGTTTTCTTTTCGTTTTATTCGGCTTTATCGCGATGAGATGATTTTTAAATAATAACTGATAGTAATATTAGTTCAAATATAGATTCTTTTCATAGATTGTCGCGGGGGAAGACTTTTAGTCGATTATTTCCAAATTAATTCTTAAACGGTTAAAAAAATTCTCTTCTCCATTTTATAGCTGAACTTCACGCAAGTTCTTCATTAACTCAATGAGCTGAAAGACTGATGCTCTCTGACTCAGGAATGATAGGGTCATCGTCCCACTCCAATGCATTTCTCGTTAGTTCATGCGCAGAAACTTTCCATGCATCGGTAATGATAACCTTTTTAAGTTCGATGGCTTCGCTAAAATTAATGTTCATATTTACATGCATCTGGTCGTCAATTGCTACTGCCACAAGCTGGCAATTGCCAAACCGAGAATATACCCGTTCAAAATTATCAAGATTCGACGTGTCATTTGGAGTCATTGTGTGCTTCCGACACATTACAGCTATATATTGCCCCTCCGTGATATGGTCCAAGGGTATCTCTGGTGTCACACATGCTCTATACCATGAGGGATGTTGTTTGTCGATGCCTCTTATCAGATGCAGTTCTACACTTGATTGACCTTTTGCTATTTTTTTCTTTCCATTCACTGGAGGATTCTTTTTGCCTGCCTCCAAGTTCTTGAAAGGCTAGTACTACTATAGGTGGTGTCGCAAACCATTGGTCGTACAGGAAGCACACCCCAGTCCATCCAGCCTTATCCCACCATTCCATCGTGCTGAGATACTGAATGTTTGTACACCTCGCTGTTCTGTATGTGGGTTCTGATCTGTTAACGTTTCTCCCTTTGTATCTGCCTTGCATACATAGGTCTTGTCATTTGCATTTTTCCATTGACGGATTGAATACTTGAACTTATCGCCAAGCACATTATAAAACCGCGTTGTTCAACTCTAGCAAGGCAATGATTCTGTCCATGATTTTTCTCTTTTTCGTGTCGCTGTGCTATCAAATCTTTTACATCTTCGCTCGACACAGTATTAAGCGACATAAAATATACCATAAAGAAAAGCAAAACAGTGCCAATACGTTTCTCCATCAAGAGTGCCGTAGTTCACGTTAAATACATATTGGTTTTCGTTTTCCTCTTTTCCATTTCTGATTGTTCATCAGTTGGGGCAATTTCCACTTGAATTTCTGGACTCATTACCACAAGTTCCAGCGTGTCAAAAGTGGCAAGCAGTGTTTCAACTGTCGCCAAAAATGTCTCTGCCACCAGTTGACTCCTAACTGAGTTCTCGTACCTGACAGTGAATCGACAACCCTTTGCCAATGTACTGATAGTGGTCTGACCTTCTTCTGCTATATTAAGAGGGTTAAGGAACTGCTTGTGTATAGGTTGTTGCCTGAGCAATTTGCCCCAATCATCAGTGATAAAATTTACGAATTTCTCATCTACAGACTCTTGGTATCCTAATGCATATTTCAGATAGTTTTTCTGAAATGGGCATATCGCAACGTACAAAAATGTCTGGCAAAAACGGAAATAGTTTCTCTCGTGAGGTCGACTGCTGCAAAATGGCAAGCCCAGCCTCCATCGAACAATATATCTTTCTCAACAAATTCTTTACTCTCTATTTCTTGACCATTATGGGCAATGATAAACAACAGTTCTCTCCAGTTGAGATACATCACAAGTCGGCCTATCATCAGCTCTATTTCACACAATTTCCATAGCACGGTAATCAGCAGATGACTGATAGTACCTTGCGTAAAGAACTCTTTGACAAGTATCGACGCAGCCTTTACCAAATACGCCTTTTGCACTGTAAGGCAGTTCAAGATTATAAAAAGCTATGCCCATATAGCCGTATGTTTTCACCAGTTCGGTCTCATAGCCTTCTTTCAGCTGAATGCCTGTACACAGTCGCCCAAATGCTTTACCACAGGCTTGTATTGCTGCTTGTCTATCAAGGTCTGTCTGACGATTGAAAATGTATTAGGCGACTCTCTACCTCAGATTTACGCAGAGACGAAATCTCCGAAATCTTGTCAATAAGTTTCTCATATTCCTCGTTATCATCTATCACGCGTCCAATCATTTTCAACTATGGTTGTCTGTGCGTCAAAAACTGATGTCTGGATAGTTGGCACTTGTCTCTATCAGTTCTGCCAGTTTCTTTTAACTCTAGCGTCGGGTCTTGTGCATATTGTACCATTTGGAGCAACCGATGTTCAGAAAAGAAGAGTTCGAGGAACAGACGGCTCGCCTGCGACAGATCTTCGCGCTCCTTTATCGTCTTTAAATCTTGTATTTCCTTCCCGAACCTTTCGGAATCAAACAAACCTACTCTTGTCGCATTTTCCAAATTGGTGAGGATATTGGTAGCATCAGCTCTATCGTATGCACAGTTGTATGCATATTAGCATACTCCTTTTAGCTTCAGATAATCTGCATACATTGCATTCACATCGTGAAACCAGAAAAACGATGTCCAAGCGCGATTATACGTTATATTGAACCGTTGCACGGAAGTACCGTGTACTTCTGCTTCTCGCTACGCACGGTTGAAGCGACCTTCAGTCTCCATCCGAGGACGTTCCAGGTACTCTGCTTAATAAACGGGACTGGAGTAAGTCATCAATATAGTCCGTATCTAGGGCTTTCTACTTGCCCGTGACAGCAAGTCATTCTCTAACTTCTCCAGTTCTTCTTTTCTGCGCTTATCATTAGTGCCTTCTTTGACGGTCTTTCTCTTGTAGTCTTCAGAAAAGTTCAGTTTCTCGGTGGCAACATCATAGCAACCTTGTTCAAACACTGCAAACTGACACCACTTACCATCGAAGATACTCACGGCTACACCGTATTGTTTCGATAGTTCATCCTCGACCTCCTGACGTTTACTTGACTTGATTTTCTGACTAGAGAAGAATATCACCTTTGTATAGCCACGTCCAGTCTCTACAGCTTTCTTGACATCGCCCTCTATCTTACTTTTTCCAGTTCTTCTGTACACTGATGGCTATCGCTCATTTATGGTCGCCAGTACTGCCTTCAGACACCCACCATCTGTCTGATATTGCTTTGTCGACAGGGATACGTCTCTCCATCCACCTTACCATCACCTCCGCCATCGGGACCGGTCTGCGGTTTTTATGTTGGGTGTCACCAGTCGTGCTGCCAGCACTAAAACAAAGTTCTCAAACTCCGACTGTTTCTTATCCTGCGAGAGCTGTTGCAATTTCAGGTCAAAGAGTTCAGGAGTGAGCTTAGTCTCGTACACGACCTCTGTGTCCGAGAAGAGATTATTTCTCAGACGCCGATAATACGAGAAAATATCCTGCTGCGCCGTTACCAAATTATCTTCAAGTTCCAGTGTATCGTTAACTATAGGTTCTTCCATTAATCGAGTTGTAAGTGACTGATAGAAGATTCGAACTTCTGCCTTCTCCTTCAGGATAGCCACGATTCTGTGCCTATCCTGAAGGGTGATGAACTTCACTATTCTAATGAGTCGATTATATTGTTTATTGTCAATTTGTCAAGAGTATATCCATAAAGGATTTTTTACACAGTTTGACACATAGGTATGAAGTCTTTTTGTCCTACCTCCGTGAAGGAACCTTACATATTTTGGAATCAGTTTGTCCTTGTTACTAAGCACTAACTGCTTCCAATCAATGTGAGGTAATAGGCTAACACGTCAAAAGGTCTGCAATATTTTTTTAATATTTGCTGTGCATAGAATAAAGTCGTCAAACGACAACTGTGATTTTTCATTTGGTTCGTTGAGAGTCGGGTAAAAAGCAGTAATAGCTATTTTTATCGATAGCTTTGTATTCTTTCTCGTAGTCTTGATTCAAGCTATGAGCACGTCATTACGCAACAACCTGTAATAGTCATATAGGTCTTTCTTAAACCTCTCAATTGAAGGGCTAATCCCATTTTGCGAAAGTGCGTCCAAAAGCTTATCAAACTTTGAACCATCTATTTTGCTTCATGCAAAAGCAGGGTCTATTAAGAACCTCACATCATCAACGAAATCCGTAATGAACTCATCAAAACTTGCATTCGAGGAACACAAGATAACCCTGATATTGTTTCTTCCTGAAGTTCATAAGACTTATGCTATTCAACCTTACCCCAGTAGCAGTAGAAGTGCGGCTAAGAAAGGCATCGAAAGACTCCTTCTTGACATCGAAAGTACCAAGATAATATCTACTGGTCACCTCTTGGTACTCGACTAGTGCATCATACTGACCCAATGTCAGCCAGAGTTTACGGTTTGATGGTATGTCAAACGTTGTCTTCCTATATGTTGAACGATTCCTGTCCATATGCTATTGGAAAGCCCTCCTAGCTTAATGCGAGTTTAAAGAGTTTTAATTATTTATAATTAAAGACTTAGCAAAAGCCTGCTGTGACTTCATAGTGTGAAGACACTATGAATTACAAACAAAAATTGCCATAATAATCAATAGCAAAGTTACAGTTTTTTTGTATGGGAGATGATTTCTGCAAGTTTTTCACCTTGCACATTCCACCCTCAAGTGCAACAGTCGGTATAAAAAGACAGCCAGCGCGCAAGGAGCTCACTGGCTGTATGATCCAAAGGTCGTATATTGAAGGTTGAAATGACTTACCACCAATTGAACCACGAGCAAAGATACACAATTGCTCAGCTCTACAAACAGGGTCGCTCCCTTCGCTCTATCGCCCGCACCATCGAGGTGCGTGTTAGCACGGTTAGTCGTGAACTCCGTCGCAATAGTCACAAGCGTGGTTATAGCGCCCAGCACGCGCAGATGCTCGCTGACGAGCGAGTTGCTTTAGCGACAGCATCCCCGCCGCTTCACTCGCACTCTTCAGGGAGCGTGTAGCCAGCCTCCTTAGGCAGGAACAATGGTCTCCCGAACAGATCTCGGGTCGTCTTCGCCTCGAAGGTATAGCGATGGTGGGTAAGACCACGATCTACAATTGGCTACACGCTAACAAGCGTAGTGGAGGGAGTTTTATATAGCTACTGTCGTCGTGGTCTGAAGTATCGTCGCAAACGCCTCTCTGAACCTCGCAATAGCAAGAAGCGAGGGTGGTATAAAGACATTCTCGATCGCCCTGAAATCATCGACAAGCAGGGGCGTATGGGGGACATGGAGATGGACTTGATCCTAGGCTCCTCTAGCAGTGAGGCTATCCTTACGCTGACCGATCGCAAGACGGACTACATCTTCCTAGAAGCTCTTCCTCGTGGGCGCAAAAGCCAAACCGATAGCTCGAGCCGTGAATCGTCGTTTAGCCTTCCTCAAGCGGTGTGGCTAAAGCTTCACTCGATCACGACGGACAATGGTACGGAGTTTAGTGCTTTTAGGAGTATTGAACGAGGTTTAGGGGTGCCTGTCTACTTTGCTCGTCCGTATCGCTCCACCGATAAGCCACACATCGAACACGCCAATGCTTTAATCCGGCAGTACCTGCCAAAGCACAGCTCCTTCGATAGTTTACTAAGGGTGATCTCAAAGAGATAGAATGGAGGCTAAATAATCGTCCGCAAAAGAAGCTCAGCTATCGTATGCCCCACGAAGTATTTTACCTAAATTTGAGCCTATAGTGTTGCACTTCCTAGTGGAAAATACAAACCGACATCGAGAGCTAGGCTTAGAGCCAATCTGCTTAGGCTTATAGCTGGTTGAACTTACTCATAGCATTAGCCTTGATGTCGTCTGCAAATATCGATGTAGGGCTTCATAGCCTTGTAGTCACTGTGTCCTGTCCACTTCATCACGACTTGAGGAGGGATACCCAAGGCAAGGGCATTGCAGATAAAGGTGCGTCGGCCAGCGTGCGTACCGAGCAGGGCATATTTAGGCGTCACTTCATCGATACGCTCGTTCCCTTTATAGTAGGTCTGGCGAATAGGTTCATTGATACCAGCAAGTTCGGCAAGCTCCTTGAGATACTCATTCATCTTCTGGTTGGTGATCACGGGCAGCGCCTTGTCGTACTCAAATACCACATCCTGGTACTTCTCCAAGATAGCCTTACTGTGCTTGTTGAGCTCGATGACCAGAGCTGTCAGAAGTCTTAATCGTAGTGACTTCGATATGATCTTCCTTGATATCGCTTCTTCTGAGATTGTAGACATCCGAGTATCGCAGTCCAGTGAAGCACTGGAAGAGGAAGACATCCCGCACACGATCAAGCGACTGCTTTCGCTGGAGGGATCTCGAACTCACGAAGCTTCGTCAGCTCCTCCCAAGTCAAGAAGATGATCTTCTTCTGCGTATCCTTGAGCTTAGGTCTGAAGGTATCGTAAGCATTGTTCCTATGCATTCCCTGGCCGAAGCTCCAACGTAGAAACCACTTCAAGAAGCTGAGCTGCTTCCCGATCGTGCTATTGCGCATCTCGCGGACTTCCCGCAGGTAGCGGACATACTCCGTCAGACCAGCCTCGTTGAAGAAGGAGAAGCTGAGGTCTGCTCGGAAGGCTCTAAGGTGATTCTTCACCGCAGCGAACTTCTCATAGGTGGCGTGCGTCCAGTCGTTCTGCCGTGCCACAGACACGTACGAACTCATCAAAGGCCTTATAGAAAAGTCGTTTGAAGGATCGGGCTTATCGGAGGTCCGTTCCACCTGTACGTCGTCAGACCCTATGGCGGGCATTGAAGGCGCTCTTAACATCAGCAGGGCTTGGCATGACCTCCGCCACTTCAAAGCGCTTGAAGATCTCCTGTATCTCGGTGTAGTACCCCAAGAGTGCAGCGTTGATCTCTGAGGCTGATTGCTTAAGCTTGTTTCGTGCATCCGTTCTTTACTCGTTGCTTGTCAGCATCCCATTTAGCGGCATCGATACGATAGCCCGTAGTGAACTCTATTCGCTGGGAAGCAAAAGTTCACTCGCATACGGATAGGGACGTTCTCAACGATCAGGACACCGTCCCTTCTTCCGGCTCTCCAGAGCAAAGATGATATTGCGCTTGATATTCATAATTCTCGGGTGTATAGTTTATACACCCAAAGATACACCCAAATAAGGATATCGCAAGGGAGATCCTATGATACTACACTTTTAAGGAACACACCCATATATACACTGATAAACAACACTTTGAGATCAAATAAGTATCTATGATAGTTCAAGAGAAAGAGCCTCTCTCTCCGCTAAAAAGGCTTCAAATGTGACTGCAAAATGGTCGTCACAGAAAGCCTTCAAAACAAGAGAAAATCGTTGTAGGACATGGTCTTACAACGATTTTTTTCTTTGTATCCAGTCCATAGACCTGACGGCTTACCCCTAGAGACTAATCGTCATCAATCGGAGACCATCGCAACAGCTCGTTCCAACAAAGTCGCTGTATGTTTAGGGTTTCAGGACTTATCACAGCTCACTCGTGACTACGGAGACAAGGAGAGCAAAGTGATTCAGAACTCCGTGGGGAATGTTTTCAGTGGCCAGGTCGAGGGTGAGACTGCCAAGACCCTCTCCGAACGATTCGGAAAGGTCCTACAGCAACGACAGTCCATGACCATCAATCGAAACGATAAATCTACCTCGATCTCCACGCAGCTCGATAGCCTGATACCGGCCAGCAAGATTAGTAACCTTACACAAGGGATGTTCGTCGGGGCCGTATCCGACAACTTCGACGAGCGTATCGAGCAGAAGATCTTCCACGCAGAGATTGTCGTCGATGTCGCTAAGGCTACAGCTGAAACCAGGGCTTACCAGCCCTATCCCCGTCATTGCGGAGTTCCTTAACGAAGATGGCTCCGACAATCTCAGCGAGACTATCGAAGCCAACTATAAATGTGTAAAGCAAGAAATCCTAAGCCTTGTCGAAACAAAAGAGCAAAATGAATTCTCCAAATCCATCAGATAAACCGATACTCACATCCGTATCTATCCAACTGAATGAGAAAAAACACTTTTCCTAAATTTCTCCAAAAGCTTTCCTCACAGCAAGACCAATCGCTTTCCCTAAAAAAACAGGGTACTGCATTTCCGATCTGCACGAGTTGTTTGTTTTTAGGCCCTTCAAATATAAAGTCATCCGGAAATGATTGAAGACGAGCCATTTCTCGCGCAGTAAGAACCCGAGGTAGCTTTGGATGAACATTTACCCCACCATGATTCTCCTTGATCGTACAAGATGCCTCATCCCAAGGACATTTTTTTCCACGCATCAGAATAGCCCTTATATAAACTTTTTCCTTCTGGACATTCAAGCATTCGCCTTTTGCATATCTGGACGGTGCTTTGTCGGGACATGATTGAAATGAGGGTCTTCTGGATAATCCATAAGATCCCCAATCGACTGCCCCGTCGTAATGTATTGCTCTGGAGATAAAATTGGCAATGGATGATAGTTTTTAAGTCCAATTCTATTTCCAATAAAGATAACTCGCTCTCTTTTTTGGGGTGTATAATAATCAGCTGCACATAACGTAGCTACACTCATCTCATAACCAATGGAACGATAATCTTCTACAATCTTTTGCTCAACTCTGCCTCCAAGCATAGATCTAAGCCCTTTAACATTTTCACAGATAACAAAATCAGGTTGAAGCACCCTTACAATCTCTAGCATTTCCTTGTATAAGGCATTTCTAGGATCATCAACCAAACGGTTACCTGCCATCGAAAAATCCCTGACAAGGAAAAGCCTCCAGCAACAATATTGAGTCTACAGCACTTAGCTCAGACTTAACTGTATCGTAAAACTCTTGTTTCTTCTCAGGAAGAGTAATATCACCATCCACAAACGGATGATGAAAGTTTCTTCTATATGTTTTACCGGCCTCCTCAAACCAATCTAATCCGCATACCCCATTAAGCCCAGCTTGCTCTAATCCTTTAGAAAGACCTCCCGCACCACAGAATAGATCAACAAAAAGTCAGATCAGAGTTAGATGGAGCATCCCACTCCTTCTGAATATTCACCCAATGGACGTCCTCTCCCGATTGAATTATTGGAGACCGCTCAGAACAGGAAACTTCTCCCCCCAAAAGGTCATAGCGAGGAGAAGTCTCTTTTCTATTGATAAATGCCTCTAAGGCTTTAACTGGGATTCGATATGCCCCTCCTATTTTAACGGCGTTAAGCTTATTACTAGCAATATATCTACGAACTGATTTCTGTGAAATCTTCAAATGCGCTGCGACCTCAGCTATCGTATAAAATGAGACTGATTCCATTTTCTTCCTGTCTACTTTTGTCTAGTTTGCATGCAAAAATATGAATCAGAAATGAAATCACAAAGAATCAGCCCTTCTTAAATAGAAAAAAATATACTCATGCTTAAACAAAAACGTATCACTTTTTAGTGTGCGATATCTCCAAAGACCTTCAGTTCCCATCTTTCCCCTATTGCCCACGATGTCCTTAACTACGATCCCCCTTGAGTTTACATTTTATATTCTTTTTGATGACATCCATCATATAAAAGGCCAAGGGAACAATCTCCCCATCTCGATATAAATCTCCCACAACAATTGCGAAGTGTTTGCCAGAACGAAGATACTTTACCGTATTTTTAGTTGAGTTCAGGAATAGAGACAAAAATCTATCTAAGGTTTTACTCTGAGATAAGTCAGCCTCATTATCTGTAAACTTCACAATATCCCAATATGGTGGATGTGAAAGGACAAAGTCCACACGCTGCTTCTTTAACCCTTTTCAAGAATCTCGATATATGTGCAGTTGATAATGCTTCATCGCAAACATCTCCTAAACAAATAGAGTAATCTATTGAAGTATCACCACCCATCTTAGATTGGACATATTGGATAATCTCTTCATTGATATCAAAACCAATATAATTACGTCCCAAACTTTCACATTCATACAAGGTTGTTCCACTACCCATAAAAGGCTCAAGGACAATATCTCCAGGCTCTGTATATCTACGAATCAAATGATCTGGAATCTGAGGAACGAAGTTACCATGATAGTTATTCTCTCTTTTCCCTCCTTTAGCTCTAGGCCCAATAATCCAAAGACTGTCTATGTTAATATCTATGGATTTCCAATTATTCTTATCAAACTTCATTTCTCAGACTCTAAGATTGACTTCAAGGATTTCTAGCGTCAAGCCCGCAAATCTTATAGCTCACGACAGCAGGTTCTCGTTCAAGGATAAAGATAACAGCTGATAAAGCATTGTCATACTCAAAAAAACTTGATTTTATCTATATTTTCTGAGAAGATTCTGTATATCCTTCTTTTTACTTTCCCACGCACACCTCAAATAAAAGCTCTCTAAGGGGATCAACATATGAATGATGAACAATAAACAACCTATTCTGAATATCAAATCGCCTACCTCTACTTTGCTCATCATAAAAAAAGCGAACCATTTCGTGTGGGTCATCTATTAAATCCTCAACCCGGGTTCGCATATCTCGTGGAACAACAGTACCTTTTACATCAAAAAGCAATAGAAGAACTGAATCTAACATCCCACGCTTTATCGTATCGATCAGGATTTTTGCTCGACATTATCGTTGCTATAGAATAAATACTCATCACATTGAGAACAACGCCACAGATACCACCTTCGTCTAAGATAATTCTTTTCTGGTTCGGACAGATGTTCAATCTGCTTCTCTAAATCTTCATACAAATCAATAGAGAACATATTGATTTTATCGTCACTCCTATTATTCTGAACCTGCCCCCAATTTAGGGGGATACTTTTTGCTAGTTTCCTTAAATCTAAAGAAAGCTTCTCAAACTCTTTGGCAGTCATCCTTTTTAATAATATTTTTGATAGTTCATAACGCCACTTCTCTCCATCAAACCATCCGCAACCTTCACAAGTATTCAGATATTCAGACCCGCCACTATACCCAAAAAGGAATACCCAAGAAAGCAGGACGAACATTTTCATTTTTACAGACAGTACATACTCTATCCTTTAACAGGTTGTGCTCTCTTGTTAGTAATTGAAAATGAGTCCGTATTTCTTCATCGGTAAGGTCTCTTGCATCGAGATCTACCTCAAGTCGAGTCCACGGAACTTTATGATCTATTTCCGCAACAGAAGAGATGCTCCCCGGTGAATGCATCTCGATTGTCAAAAAAATCTTCAGGATTCTATCTCGCGTTTTTTTGTCAATAGCCAAACGTTCTTGCCTACTAAAAAAACCGGAGTATCTTTTCTTTAGCTTATAATGGGTTGTCTCTTGCTCACAAACAGGGCAGAACATCGTTTTTTTGCCCATCTATTGGGAGAGACTTCTTCAAACTCATAGCCACGTTTTTTTACTTCTCGAAAAAAATCGCTGCAGGTTGATTGCTCCCTGTTGTATGCAAAGAGCATATCCACTCCCCTTGGTTCTTTATACACTGATCTAAGAAATCACAGGTAATCCCCTACCCTTCTTCGCGGAGAAGGGTAAGGGCTTCGTCGTGGTGTGGATGGGGAGGTGGGCTAAAAGCGCTGCCCTTCGCTGCTGGTCTTCTTATTGCGGTAGGCTGCCTTGAGGGAATGGATGCGGTAGGAGACGTTCAAGCCGGCGCCCGAGAAGTCCCGCGCTTCGATCTCCTGCGCAAAGATGCCTGCCATCCTGCGCGTCCTGTACTGCTTGTTGTCAAGGAAGAGGTTCTGCAGGCTGAGGTCAAAGGTGAAGTTCCCGACCTCCTTGGATAGCATCAGGCTGTAGCTCCACTGAGCAGAGTACTCATTGAAGAGGTGATGCCTTCTACTTGAGTAGCTGGCGTCAGCGTTCACACTCCAGCCCTTCCCCAGCTCTACATAATGGCTTGTCGAGAGCTCCAGCATCGGGCGATCGAAGGTCAAGCCACTGTACTTGAGGAGCTGCTTTTGGAATCCCACCTCTATTGATGGAGAGTACGGACCGAATGAATCACTCCACTCCAGCCCCAGCGAGAGCGTCGAATAGCTGGGGATACTGATCACACGCTTGAGCACCACGTCGTCCTTAGTCTCGTGGCGGGCTAGCGCTGTGGTCGCCGTATTCCGAATGTAGTTATAGCTGGCGCTGAAGGAGAGCGTCTTGTACGTGCCGAGGAGCTGTAGGGGCATCATTGGTCTCATTGAGTAGGAAGGGGTTGCCCTGCTGGTAGACGTACTGGTTCTCGATGAGAGTAAAGTTATTCAAGGACGAGTACGCTGGGTCGGTTGAGGCTCTTACGATAAGAAAGGGTCGCTCTGAGGTCTTCCCCTGAATAAGACAGCGAGATACTGGGGACTCAGGAAGTGAGGGAGAGGGCTTCTGACGAGCCATGAGCACGCCCTCTCTGAGTATACGAAGAGGATTCGTATTCGTAGCGCAGAGCCCAGCATACCACGACAGGCCCCGAGCCACTGAGCCCTCACGTCGACGAAGGAGCCCGAGGAGTGTCTGCCCATTCTTGACCGTAGAGCTAGAGACATCCGTCGCTATGCCTGCTCCGTCTTCTGCAGCTCATTCCTATTGAAGCTCATCGTCACCTCAGCGCCGTAGCCCAGCTTCACCCCTTGATGGGTGTCTGGAAGGACAGCATCAGCGAATTCATCGCCATAGCGCTGCGTCCCTAGAGTCTTCACAGAGGCCGAAGTACCTACCTCGTCGTATACGGAGGACTTCGTCGCACTCCCCAGAAGGATCTCATCGGTGACATTCACACTCGTCGTCCCTATCTTCCCATTGTAATAGAGGCTAGAAGTGGATTTGTAGGGACGTGAATCTATTTGGGAGGTATAGGGGAGTATTCAGGCGTACGATCCCGCTCTCCTTGTGGATCAGCCCCTCAGAAGCGTAATCGAACTTCACAGCACTCACCTTGAGGTTGGAGACAAAGCCGATGTTCGTCTCCTTAGCTGGGGATATATTCAGACTTAAGCCACCCGTGAAGAAGTCACTTCGGTTGGTCATATCCAAGGTGCTGGAGGTCTCCGACAGGCTCCCCCCCCATTACGTAGGGCGTAGTAGTCACTATTCCCCACTGGCTATCGCCGTGTGGCTGTAGCCCGCATTGAAGGGTCCAATAAGTCCGAGCACTAGCAGTGAGCGACGTTGACACCGGTATAGGTGCTGAGGCGATGCTGCAGGAGAGCGTATTGCGAAGCAGAGAGGCTGGTCATATTCTGCTTCTTGATCGTGTGGATCTTGATCACCGACTTCGTGGATGCCTTATACTGGGACGCCAGGGGTATTGATGACTTCGACACTCGCGATATCTTGGGAGCGTAGGTGCTTCAGGATACTTGCGTCCTGCACCCGCTGACCATCCAGGTAGAGGGTAGCTTCACCACCCGTGCCCCGAGCACAGAATAGGATCCGTCCGATCCCTGCACGAAGGGGTATGCGGTTCAGGAGGTTATCTATCGAACCGCTATTCCTGAGTGAAGGCACCGCCGCAGACATTGGCGACGAATGCACCATCCTTCAGCTGGAAGGCTTTGCGCTTCGCCCGAACCGTCACATCCTGCAGCTGGTTGGTCTGTACCTCTAAGATGAGCTCCGCACCTTCCCGAGGGTAACGGCTGATAGGTCGCAGTAGATCCTCATAGCCGATGCACGTCGCTCGTATCCACTGCGGGACTTTCCCTTGCTCCGTCGTGATCGAATAGCGCCCGAGCTCGTCGGTGACCCCACCAGCGATGAAAGGAGGAGTCTTGCGCTAAGAGGACGATGTTCGCCAGGGGGATCGGCGCCTTGTCTTCGGACGAGATGACCCGCCCCGAGTATATGATCTGCGAGAGCAGCGTGATCTGGGCGCAGAGGCAGCAGAGGACGATGGTGAATAGCTTCTTCGTGGCTTAGTGGATTTACTTTACATACCTCCCAGTCGCTACGGCGTGGCTCTTGGGATCGAACTCCCTTCTGAATATAGTACGCTGTCGAAATCATAGCGGAGATGTCGGCTGGTCGCCAAGCAGAGGTGTGCCCTGAAAGGAGCTTTGCGATCTCGTCCTTGTAGGGACATAGACGATGGCGATATCTCCGAAAGAATCCTTGACGATCACGCGATTCCTCCGCTTGATCACATAGACCCTCCGTAGAAATCCACACACTCCATCCATCGTCGGCGCACTCTCCGTTGCGGCATCAAGACCTATGCAGACCCAGCGCCCTGACTCGAAGTCAAGCTGATAGCTATACATGTAGCCGACATCACGCTTACTATGAGTGCCCGTGCTCTTTACGAGGGTGAAGTCTGGCGAAGCAGCGATGATGGTGTCCTGATCTGAATGGCATTCCTTGAGAATGGAGGCGATATACGCTGCCCGCTCCTTCGGCAGCGCTTCCTTGTTCAGCGCAAGTTGCTCCTTCTTGAGGTTCAGCACCGAGGTAGATACCTTGAAGACGGGCTGATCAGCGACCTTGATCGTGTTGGTGCTTGGGTCGAGGGTGGTGTGTGGGGCAAAGTGGAGTGCCTGCTGAGCTCCGCATGAGGCGAGGGCGCTCACACAGAGACAGGCGAATAGGCTATGAAGGACTCTCTTCTTCATAATGGTGTCGTAAGTTATGGTAAGACGTTTGTGGCGTTGACTCGATGTCTTCAAATTCAGTTGTCTACCACAAACTTAGTAAAAGATATGCACACAAGAAAGGCGCAAAGAAAGAGCCCCCTGATACATGGCTATTTGCATGCATCAGGGGGCTTGCTGACTATACTTGCGAGGGGAGGGATAGTATCAAGCCTTACAGTGTAGGGGTCTCTCTGGTGGGCGAATTCACTGTACGCGAGCTACTGCGCTTGATCTCATCTCCGCTGGAGAAGTGCCATGTCACGCTTAGTTTGAGGCGTCTACGAGGTGATAAATCCGTACGCTCGAGCTCTGCAAAATCTGTTTTGATGCGCATGACCGCTCTATTATGAATAAGGTTGAGCGTCCCCAAGATTGATCTGTAGCTGATCATTCAGCAAGCTCATATAGACACCTGCATCTATATCATAGCGTAGCCCTACTTCATGGCTCAGATGCTTCTCTGCTGTCTGTCCAGTAGCCGATAGCGTTAGTCCCATTGTCTCACTCAATCTAAACTGCTGGGTGGCACTCCACCCCAGCCAAGCGCTGGAGACGGTCTTACCTGGGCTCTTCTCTGTATTGTGTCTCACAAAGACCCTATTATTTGTCTGCCAAAAGTCCGACACACTGGCTGTATAGGAGAGGGAGTATAGTGCTGTAGACTCGTGCCACTATTCTCGGGTCTCGTGTACACCACATCGGGCTGCATGGGGATCTCGATGAGCAAGCAGATGTATGATGTTCGCACCGCTTTTTAGCCTATAAGTCAGGATCCAATTGGGATTGATGTAGTAATTCGCCTCTACAGAATGAAAGGTTTCTTCCTTTAGATTTTGGTTACCTATGCTATACAGCTTCTCGTTTTGATAGACAGCCACAGGGCTATAGTAGCCATAATTAGGCAGCGAATAGTCTCGGCGATAAGCTATAGATATACCCGACTGCTTCTGCGGGTTGAGCATGTATTGCAACTGGACATTGGGATACAGCCCCGAATAACGGTTGTTGATAGATGCAATCCGATTGAGATAATCGCTATACTTCATATCTGTTAGCTGATAGGTCAGCCCTACCTGCACGAATGCTCGCTGACCAATCATGCGACTGTACTCTACCCACGGGGCAAAGTCCCTCCAGAGATCTGGAAGTCTTGTTGCTTTTACTTGAGTGAGTATTGTGCTGGCGATACCCGACATTTCGTTTCTGTCTCTCAGACGGCTAAAAGCGAATCCCCAAGTTTACACTACTCCCCTTGCTCGACTTCAGTTCTAAACGAGGCTCCACATAGAGGTAGGAGAGCCTCTGCCTCAATTCATTCTCTGTATGAGTATTGAGCTCATAGTCTATATGATCGCTATTGCTCTGACTGAGATACTCGACCTTGGTAGAGAAGGAAGAGTTTTTCCCGACATTCAGATTAGCTCGATAGAGCAAGCCCGCATTACCTTCGATAAAAAGAGCTTTTGGGTCTTTTGTCTCAGACTGAGCATCTGCCCGTTGTGGTTCGTTTGATTGATGCGGTCCTTAATCAGATATAGCCCTCCATAAACTTGCAGGGATTGCGTCGGAGTAAGCTGATACTGTAGCGCCCAAATTCTCTAGAAGAGCCAAGGACTCCTTATCCGAATGAAACTTTCGATCTACATGATGAGTGCCGTAGTTATCTTGACGCTTGTACCTTGTGCGATAATTCCCAGCCCCCAGTTTAAGGTTGTTATATACAGATAGCTTACCAAACTGATATTGTAGCGTAGGAGTGAGGATGGCATCTACAAAACCCTCTCCATCTGCTTGTGCAGTCAAGCCAATTGCCCCAATAAGTCCCTCCTTCTGTCGAAGAGTTACACGCACGATACCTCCTTGGGCTTCTTGCCCAAAAGAAGCTCCTGCATTGGGTATCACCTCGATATGCTTCACCATATTGGTAGGGATGGAGCGTAATTGCTCGGCCGTAATCTTGCGATCTCCAAGATAGATGATGGTATGGTCTTTACCATTGACCAGGATATTTCCACTAAGCACCTCGACTCCCTGTATATAGCGCAGGGTCTCTATGAGGCTCTTCCCTTTAGCAATGGGATTACCTTGGATGCGCACAGAGAGATCCCCGAGGGAGAACGCTTGACATAGGAGCTAAGCACGACGACCTCTGACAGCTCGGTGGCATCACCCTCCAATATGATATTACAGACCGGCTGAGCTGCTATTGTGCGAGCCTTGTAGCCAATACACTTGGCGGTGAGTATATGCTCAGTCGCAGACAGCGTATCAAAAGCAAATCGCCCCTGAGCATCTGTCAGACAGCCTGCTACGAAGGTACTGTCCGCACGCTTACGAGCAATAACGTGGGCTAACTCGATAGGGTTCCCCTCAGTATCTACTACGGTGCCTTTGATAGCTTGGGCTAAGAGAATTTGCTCACTACAGAGGAGTACTACGAGGAGTAGGAAGCATTTAGTTAGAGTCTTCATAGTGTTCAATTTTCTTTTGCAGACGATCTGTTGTGTCGAGGGCTGTTTGTGGGGCAAGGCAGAGCGCCTGCTGAGCTCCGTATGAGGCGAGAGTGCTCACACTGAGACAGGCGACATAGACTATGAAGGGACGCTCTTCTTCATAAGGGATATCGTGAGTTATGGTAAGACGTTTGTGGTGTAGACTTGATGTCTTCAGATTCAGTTGTCTACCACAAACTTAGTAAAATACATACACACAAGAAAGGCGCAAAGAAAGAGCCCCCTGATGCACGGCTATTTGCATGCGTCAGGGGGCTTGATTTCTATACTCGCGGAAGGAGCGAATACATACCACTACTTATCCGTAGTGCAAACCAATAGTGGTACGGGGGGTAAACCAATAGTGGTTCGTGAGTCAACCACTATTGGTCACTACTATGAACCTATAGTGGTTCGCGCGTCGACCAATACTGGTCGCCCCGCTGACCTATATTAGGGTTGTTGCTCCGCGTAGGGACAAAAGTTGTGGACGAGCGGCAGATAAGTTTGGACTACGTACGTGGATCTAATATCTACGTACGTGGATATTTGGATTTACGTACCTGGTCTTTAAGACTACGTGCGTAGACAGAGGAAAAAGCACTACGTGAAGGCGCTTTTTTTCTTCACGAGAAGGACACTTTTCCCCTCCGCTGGGTATGGGTAGGACTGCCCTACCCTTCTTCGCTGAGGAGGGTAAGGACTTCAGAGAGGGTATAGTGCTCGGCGGTAGCTTGGGGCTTTCGGTAGCGGCGGATCAAGCCACGGAGGAGACGCCACAGCGAACTAAAGTCCCGCACACTGCGCGTGCTGACTTCGCCCTCCTCGCTTACCAGCGTGCAGCGATTGCTCCCCGAGAGCGGGCTACCTGCCACACGCGTCACGAAGTGCTGGATCCCCACGCTCGTCCGTGATGAGCGCAGCATCACACAGCGTCCAGAGCTCGATGTACGCACCCAGTGTCGCCTCGGGGAAGGCGCTCAGATACGCCAAGCCATTCAGCTCGGCTATGGGGAGTGAGGAACATTCGGCTATCCGAAAGGATGCGCTCACGATGCCGCCACAAGAGGGAGAGGCTTTGGCGAAAGAGCTCCGTAGCCTCGGTACGTGCTTCGGGCGTCAGCGGTGCGGGGAGAGATGTAGCGGGATAGAGACGCAGCAGGGTGCCATCCATCCGACGCAGCTGCCCCTCGGGGTGCTCAGTCGAATAGATAGTGCGGGAGCTGAATGCGAGCTCCTCTGTCGAAGTAGATGTAGCTTGGGTAGTCATACCTTTTATTTTTTTAGATGAGACGATACGTCCTCTCGTGTCAGGCAGGGAGTCTGCCTCTCGCACCTTGCCCCGTATGCGGATAGGGTTGCGGACGGCTCGTAGCCGTTCTCTGGACACTTCTGATGAAAGACACTTCCCGTCCTGGGAAGCACCACGAAGGTAGGCTTTTTTTCTAATAATCGCAGAGCCTTACTGCAGGCCTACAATAAAGTAGCCAATCGCTCTCTCAGCATATCGACCGTCACCATATCTGTCGTAGAGATACGATAGGGAGGGAGATCATACTTGGAGAGAAGGCGGTCTTTGAGTGCATCTCGGGCCTGCTGCGTAGCACTCCCCTTATGGAAGCTCCAGCCATCGACCTCGATGACGAGTAGCGGACGCTTCGTCAGCGAATTGTAGATGAGGAAGTCCACGTGCGAGAGGGACTATGGACGAAAAAGCTACGCTCCTCAGCATCCAGTAGCGACACATCAGCGATGAGTCTCTCAAGGGGATAGTGACAGAGCACGGAAAGCTCGCTACGCCCCACCTCATTGAGAGCCTTGAGTAGCGTATCATAGAAGAGCGTCTCTGATAGTTGGTCGGAGACCCTGATGCTTGGACTGATAAGCCAGGCGCTCTGTAGTGTACTGCGTATATAGCAGGTCAAAGACCGAGCGCAGCTTGCTCTCCTTTTACCTCGAAGTTGTTGTACTGAATGTAGCTGATGAGCTGAGATAGGATGCTCCCCTCAGGCAGATCATTCCCTGTCGCCACGATACAGAGGTGAGTCTTGGCACGAGAGATAGCTACATTGAGGAGGTTCGGGTCGTCAGAGAACTCCGTCGGACTATTGTCCACCATGCTCGTGATGATCGTGTCGCACTCTCGCCCCTGGTACTTGTGCACCGTACTTGCGATATCCATGCCCAGCATCTGGTTGATAGCCTGCGCCTGATCACGATAGGGAGTGATGATACCGATGCTCCCCTGATCCTGAAACCCTGGGAGCACCTCTTGCGTGATGACGTCTATCTCACGCTGGTTGAAGCGCCCTCGGGCATGATTCCCCTTCACGGTGCGTAGGACTTGAAGCACCTTCTCCTCACCCTTATCCGTCGTCATGGAGATTAGCTCACCGTCATAGAAGCGCTGATTGCAGAACTCAATGATCTTGGGGTGACAACGATAGTGCTCACGTAGCAGCGTCACGGGGGCATCCTTGAAGGTCTCTAAGCAAGACGTCAGGAAGCTATGCGTCACAGCATCATATCGGTCATCGACCTGGTAGGTCTCTCGTATAGCTGTGAGAGCAAGGGTCTCCTCTCGGCTTACTACATTAGGTAGCTGCTTGTCATCCCCTACGATCACAGCATTCATAGCACACGATAGGGTCAATGCTCCCGTCTTGATATCGATCTGCGAAGCCTCGTCCATGATGACATAGTCAAAGACATAATCGGGATTGATATTCCCATTCGATCGGTATGTACTACTTAGCACCACGGGATATTCCTTGAGGAAAGCCTCCGTCTTGAGCTTGAAGTCTCTGATGGTGAACTGGCATCGGGCACCGCCACTATCATAGCGCTTGCTCACCTTGCTTTTGAGAAGCTGGAGCGACGAGGTCGTAAGCTCCTTGACGCTCTGCTTTAAGTCGATAGACTGAAGACGCTGCGTAACTGCTGAAAGTTCCTTCTCTATCTTAGACTGAGAAGCCTCATAGTAGGCATCTTCCAGGCAAGCGATGACCTCCGCAAACTCTCTCTTGAGGAACGAGAAGGCCTGCGGTCCTAAAGTGAATGCACTCTTCAAAGCGAAACCAAAAGCTGGGCCGCTCCGACCGCTCTGCGAGCTGCTGAAAGCGCGTAAGTAAGGCCATCAGCCCAGCAGGAGACTTATCCTTCAGCCAGCTGATGTCTTGCCCGATAGCCTCATTAAGGAGATCATTATACTGACGCTCCGTCTGCAAGGCATTGAGCTCGGCCCGTAGCTGCGCCTGCTTCGTCTGGTCATCAAAGCCCTGAGACACCTTCCGCAGAGCCTCCTTAGCCACCTTCTTGACCGCCGAAGCATCCTCGAGCGCCCATCCCTCCATATCGGGGTAATAGGGCTGCTGCTGTTGGATGAAGGCCTCCTTGTTCTCAGAGTTCCCCAGCTGTGCCACGAGGAAGCCCAAGCCTTCACGCTGGAGCTTCTCGGCAATATTCTCTACGGCAGAATTATTATTTGATACCACCAATATAGTCTTGCCTGCGAGGAGCAAGTTCGCGATGATATTGAGGATCGTCTGCGTCTTCCCCGTACCTGGAGGCCCCTGCACGATACTCACCTGATGGCACAGGGCTGCCTCCACCGCAGCCTTTTGGCTGGCATTGCAACCAAAGGGATAGTAGACCTGCCGTGGCATAGAGCGCGTAGCCAGCTTCCTCTTATCACCAAGGTACTGAGCAAGGGGCACGTTATCTCGCTTCACATCCACCAGACGGTAGGACTTCGCTAAGATATTTGTCCCGTCGCTGGCGCATAGTCCCGTCTCAGCTGCGAGCTTCTTCAGATAGTCCCACGTAGAGCCCCCCGTCAGGTCTATCGGCGTGCGGGTAATATAGACCTCCCGACCATCAAGGCACTCTACATAGCCATTCGTATGGGTCACTCGATAGAAATTGTACGTGGAGTAGGCGAAGCACAGGAGCTCTGCAATGTCGGAGATGCGCTTATTCCGGACGTAGAGCCCCCTATGCACGACGTTGATAGGCTTGGGATCTTTCAGATAAAGGAGGCGAGCTTTATTGTACTGGAAGACACGGGGAGAGGTCTTGAAGCGCACCAACCATCCTCCATGCTCACTGACATCTATGGACTCGACCTGCTCGGTGATAAACATTCGTTTGTCCCCCTGCCGCTCCAAGTCTATGATCATACACCGCCTTGCATCCATATCTCTGAGTAAAAAAATCAACCAATTACTATAAGTCCCTTGCAGCTGTCTTCCACTGCGAAGAAGCCCCTTATGAGGCATCTAAATTACCAAGAATAGTAGATAGTGCTGTGGGGGCAAAGGGCGGCGCAGCGAGGGCGTTCGTTCGGGGCGGAGGAGGCTGTGACGGGAGGACGTATACCTTGTGCAGGCAAAACGTATACGTCTTGATGAGAAGGGGTATACGTTCGGCACGTGCAACCGATGAAGCAGGCACTTTGAGCGAAGGGGAAGGCAGAGCGAAGGCGCAAGCTTTGGGTGAAGAAAGTAGCGGCCTGCTTGCAGGCGAGGGATACAGCAAGCCCCCAGCAGGTGCCACGAGGACGGCTGCTGGGGGCTTTGCTTTAGCGGGTGTGATCCAAGAGCGGGAGCGGTAGGGCGCTACATACGCGAGCGAAGATCCTTGGCACTCTGGCGCTCATCCTTACCCTCGATGGAGGCACCGAAGGAGTAGGTCAAGCTCAGCGAGCAGAGTTTATTCGACTCGTTCTTGACACGCATCTGGTAGGCGGGGGTATTGATATTGATGTAGGGCTCGGTCCAGATGAGGTTGTAGGCATCGGCAGCGATACGGAGCTTCCCATCGAGGAGCGTATAGGATAGGCCTGCATTAGCCGTGAAGGTATGCGAGTATCTCATACCTCCGTCATCGTAGCTTGGGCTCGCATAGTAGATGGAGCAGGTACCTTGGAGCGTCTTACTGCGATTGAAGAAGAAGGTATTGTTCATGCTGAAGCTATAGCTCAGACCAGAGCCTCCATAGGGAGAGGACACATGGGCATCAAGCTTCGTTTCATTATACCAAAGGCTGGGAGATGT
>BNJT01001947.1_pt1 | contig 28053 bp, 43 predicted proteins | sample 8540491 | NCBI WGS metagenome assembly BNJT01 (sample SAMD00202455, study PRJDB9452) | human saliva metagenome | host: Homo sapiens | reverse complement strand
CACCCTTAAAGTAGTTTCCAACTGGCATAGCAAAGATGGTAAAAAAATATACTCCTCAGCAGGTTTTACCCCAATGATATCTCCCACACCAATTAAAAAGTGGACGAAGATAAAGGGTTCCACCAGTTCCATAAGGTGGTACGTATTCTTCATTAGCTCGAACTACTGACTTTACAAGCCTCTACAAACATTTCTGTTGGCACTTGGGGCATCAAGAGACGGTCGCAGGTACGTTGGAGTCGTTTAGCATTTTCATCTGGACGGAAGAGTTGAATACTGCCATCCTTTGTACGATAGGCTTTCAATCCTTCAAATGCTTGCTGTCCATAGTGAAGGCTTGGAGATGATTCTGAAATATGCAAGGTTGCATCTTCTGTTAATTCTCCCTGATTCCATTGTCCATTTTTGAAAATGAGCAATGTAACGATAAAGGTAATTTCATATAGGCAAAAACCGAGATTTTTCCCAATCAATTGCAACTGTCATATTTTTTTCTCCTTTATTCTAATCAAAACTATGTGTTCTATTCTACACTTTTCTCTTTGAAAAATTTCAAGTATTATTTGTAATTTTCAGAAAATTTTATCTAAAAAAAGAAATCAGTCACTTGGACTGATTTTTCTTCTTAACTTTTCTTTTTAAAGACTTCTTTGAGGTAGGCATCGAAAAACTTCCTCGTCTGAAATAGTATCTGAGATAAAGCTTCCATTACTTGTGCGCTCTGATAGATTCAAATCTTGCAGAATTGCTTCGTAAATCGTTCCATTATTTGATTGGATAACAAGAGTTTGTTCGCCATCTTCTACTTCTGTACTAAAGAGATCTCCGATAAATCCTTGTTCTGAGACAGCACCGGCTAAGAAGACGCGATGTGGTTTTACTCTTCAATTCTCTCAGAACTTGAAGACCACGCTTAGCACGACTGGTTGCTGGAATTTCCTCTGTTGATACACGTTTCAAGCTTCCACGTTGGGTTAACAGATAGAAGGATGAAGTATTGCAGATAAAGGCAGATTGAAGCTCATCATCTGCTTTCAGATTCATAGCTTTGACCCCTGCAGCCTTTGCTCCAACAACTGGAACCTCTTCGATATTAAAGCGAAGAGCATAGCCATTTTTACTGATTAATAGAACATCATCAAGCTTGATTGGTGCAACAGCTACAACCCGATCAGTATCGTCCTTCAACTTAGCGAACTTGACAGACTTAGAACGATAGGTTCTCCATGGAGAGAATTCTTTGCGTTCGACACGCTTAATCTGTCCAAGGCGAGTCGCTGCAAAGTAGGTTGTCGCATCATCAAACTGATCCACAACTTCTACGTATAGCACTTCTTCGTTGGTTTCAAAGTTTGTAATCGTTTGGCTCAAGTGCTCACCGATATCCTTCCAACGAATATCTGCTAATTCATGGACAGGACGGTAGATAACATTTCCTAGTGTTGTAAAGATTAAGAGATGTTGAGTTGTCTTAACAGATTGGATAAATAGCAATCTGTCATCATCCCGTTTACCAATTTCCTCTAACGTTGAAGCTGAGAAAGAACGAGGGCTAGTACGCTTGATATAGCCAGCCTTTGTCACGCTGACATATGTATCTTCTTCAGCGATCAAACTAGCTGTATCAATCTCGATCACTTTTGCTGTATCTTCTAAAGAACTCAAACGAGGTGTCGCAAACTGTCTCTTGACCTCACGAAGTTCTTTTTTCATGAGATTGTACATAGTTCGTTCGTCACCGATGATGGCAGCAAGCATAGCAATCTTTTCACGAAGTTCTGCTTCTTCTTCCTGCAAGACAATCACGTCTGTATTGGTCAAACGGTAGAGTTGCAAGGTAACGATAGCTTCAGCCTGCTCTTCAGTAAAATCATAACTGACCTTGAGGTTTTCCTTGGCATCAGCCTTGTTCTCAGAAGCACGGATAAGAGCAATGACTTCATCTAAAATAGAGATGACACGAATCAAACCTTCCACGATATGGAGACGTTTTTCAGCCTTTTCCTTGTCAAAGCGAGAACGTGCCAAGATGACCTCACGACGGTGGGCAATATAGCTAGATAAGATAGGCACAATTCCAACCTGACGAGGGGTGAAATTGTCAATCGCAACCATGTTGAAAGTTGTAGTTGATTTGCAAGTCAGTATATTTAAAAAGATAGTTGAGAACAAGCTCTGTATTTGCATCTTTCTTGAGTTCGATAGCAATACGAAGACCGTCACGATCAGACTCATCACGAACCTCAGCGATTCCTGCCACCTTGTTATTGACACGAACTTCATCGATTTTCTTGACTAAGTTAGCCTTATTAATCTCATAGGGAATCTCAGTGATAACGATTTGTTCCTTACCACCTTTTTAACTTCTCAATTTCAGTCTTGGAACGAACAACCACGCGCCCCTTTACCAGTTTCATAGGCCTTTTTTTGATCTCGTCACGACCTTGGATGATCGCTCCTGTAGGGAAGTCTGGTCCAGGCAAGAATTCCATCAATTTCTCAACCTTGGCAGTTGGATGATCAATCATGTAGACTGTCGCATCTATGACTTCAGCCAAATTATGAGGTGGAATATCTGTCGCATACCCAGCTGAAATACCTGTAGAACCATTGACTAAAAGGTTTGGAAAAGCCGCTGGCAAGACAGTTGGCTCTTTCTCGGTATCGTCAAAGTTCCAAGCAAAGGGAACTGTCTTTTTATCGATATCTTGAAGAAGGTAGCCTGCAATCTCTGATAAACGAGCTTCCGTATAACGCATAGCCGCAGGTGGATCTCCGTCCATTGAACCGTTGTTACCGTGCATTTCAACTAGAATCTCACGGTTTTTCCAGTCCTGAGACATACGAACCATGGCATCATAGATAGAAGAATCCCCGTGTGGGATGGAAATTCCCCATGATGTTACCAACAGACTTGGCCGACTTACGGTAGCTCTTGTCAAAAGTATTGCCATCCTTATTCATAGAATAAAGAATACGGCGTTGAACCGGCTTCAATCCATCCCGAATGTCTGGCAAAGCCCGGTCTTGAATGATGTATTTGGAGTAGCGACCAAAGCGCTCTCCCATGATGTCCTCTAGGGACATATTTTGGATATTACTCATATAAGATACAAAGGGACGTTTCGGCCTGCCGAAAATTTCTGTAGAAAAATAGGAAATCGATGCAGGGTTCGATGAACCCTAGGCGATTTATCTTTTTTCCTAAGAAATTAGTCCCGTGTTCAGTTACCTCTAGTAACCAAACTATCCTTTCTGTAGTTTAAAATTATAATTTGTGTTCTTTATTTTCTTAGTGATTTAGAAGGTTCTCCTTAGCATATCTCATCATCTTCTCAGCCATTTCCCTATCATAGTCAAAGCCCATCTTTTTGAGCAAGATCTTGAGCTTCTTGGTGGAAAAAAATTTGCATCGTAGCTAAATAAAGACTGAGTGATTTTAGTCTAAACTTGAGAAATCAAGAAGAGCAGAGAATTCCTTCTCCTTCTCAATTGGCAAGTAGTTGAAGAGATACTTGTAATTTTTACCAATGTTGACAGCACCTCTATCACTTGCTACCTGCCAAGCTAAGATTTTCAAAAGTTCTTGCTGACAAATACCGTAGAGATGGTCAGTCGCATAGATGACTTGCTTGCGACAGATTCCCTTGACCACGTAGGCTGACACCCACCAAAATTCATTACAAGATTTTTCAAAATCCGTCTCACTAGCTGGGGTTATCCAGTAACGCTCTGGACTTGGAGAATAGGACTCAAACAAGCCCTTCTCGTCTACTAAAACTGTATAATCAGCTTCGCTAGCTACCCACTCGTTAATGTGTTCTTTAGGACAGAGGGTTAAATCAATTCGATTGCCATCTTCAAATAGCATGAGGTAGAGACGACGGTTTCCTAGGATATTATGTTGTTCAATGTTACGTGTACCAAACTGGTGCAACCAAGCAAGATCTCTTGTTAGAGTGTCTAAGTCGTCCACAACATAGACTACGTCGTAATCCTGAAACTCATCTTTTGGTGCTTTTGTATCAGTACGTGAACCGGACATGGCGACAGCCTCGACTTTTAGACTTTTTGCGGTTTGTAAAATCACATCAAACATCTCGGTTTCAGTTCTCATGGGAATACCTACCTTTTTAGTGGAAACTCTTGATTCTGTAGAGGACATGTCTATAAAGCGGACTGTCTGCTGGAACTTTTTCATTATCAAATTCTTTGACAAATTCCATGCTCAGTTTTTGCATGACTTTTTGCGAAAGTTGATTGAGTAAGGATGTAAAAGAGTAAACTTCTGACAAGCCAGCTTGCTGAAAAGCAAAGTCTAGACAGGCTTGGGCAGCCTCCGTCGCATAACCATCTTGGCTAGTTCAAGCGAATCTGTCAGACCCAGTTTGTTGTCAAGAGTCATTGGCTGTCTCCTTTCATTCAGATTTTCTAAATCCTGTGCCAACAGGCTTAAAACTTATTGCCCGATAAAATCCATCTGCTTCAGATATTAATTCAATCCGTGTCAAAGGATATTTTTTGTGGATCTCCTCAATCAGCTGCTGCCCCAGTCTTTTTCTACGGTGGCATTTATCAATAACTATTTCAGCTAAAAAGGTCGTCATCACTTCATCTGTCAAGTAGCGGGCAAAACCAAGGATTTTCTGGTTCTCTTCAACTACCAAGTAATGGGACAGGTTTGTTGAAAATAATGATGTCACTTTTTCCTCTGTAAAAGAAAGCCATTTTTCATTTTGATAAAGGGCATAAATAGCTTGACAATCTTTTGTGCTTGCAGGTCTGATTATCATTCTCTACTCCTTTCAAATCCGATGCGACCACTAACAATTTTTCAACTCAAATTTAGTTATATTCTAGTTGCTCTCCGTCGCTTCTTCCCTCGCCTTCTTAGGTGGCTTGCGTTTTTTATAGCGGCTGCGGATGGTGTTGAGGGGGTCGCGAAAATTGACCATGTGAGTTCTTTCGGGATAAGCATAAGCACCGATGGCAGTATAGTCCACAAGGAAATCATAGATTTCCTGCAGCTTGAGGCGGACGGTCTTATTCTGGCTGGGAACCTTGCCCTTGAGCTCAGTCAGTCGAATAGATGACTTGCTTACGACAAATTCCTTTGAGCACGTAGGCTGACACCCACCAAAATTCATTACAAGATTTTTCATAATCCGTCTCACTAGCTGGATGTATCCAAAAACGCTCTGGACTTGGAGAATATGACTCAAACAAACCCTTCTTATCTTCTAAAACGGTGAACCCAGCCTCACTATCCACCCACTCTTTGATGTGCTCTTTGGGGCAGAGGGTTAGATCAATGCGATTGCCATCTTCAAAAAGCATCAGATAAAGTCGACGGTTGCCTAGGACATTATGTTGCTCAATGATACGTGTGCCAAACTGGTCCAACCAAGCAAGGTCACTCGTCAAATTATCTAAGTCGTCCACAACATAGACTACGTCGTAATCCTGAAACTCATCTTTTGGTGCTTTTGTATCAGTACGTGAACCAGATAGTGCCACAGCATCAACCTGTAACTTTTTAGCTGTTTCTAAAATCAGTCCAAGTATTTCCTGGTCAGTTCTCATGTGGTTCTTCCTCAGTGGTCTCTATGTTCTGAATATCAGCATCTTCATTTCTTTGCTGAAGAAGTTTCTGAACTCTTTTTCTCTCTAACTCTCCGACTATAAATTGGATAATAGAACTGATTCCAAAAAGTGGTAGCAGCAACATAATTCCCATTTCTTCAGTCAGCATTAAAAAGAGGAAGTTAATAATCGAAAATATTGCTAAAAACCAGGCATTTATCTTAAGAAATTTTGAGTAACTACTAGGATAATGTTTGAGATGTTTATTGCTCTTATAAATAGCTGTGAATCCAAAAGCAAGGCTCACAGGTGTGAAAATATAAAAGTCAAAAACATAGAAGAGCAAACCTGCATAAGGATTAGACCTTAAAGGATTATCAAATAAAAAGACACCTGTGGTTACTATAGTTAATAGTAAAAATTCAAGAAAGCGAATTTTCTCAGCTTTTCCTGGTTTAGCAATCATATACGTAACTGCTCCTAGAACCAGGACTATCACAAGAAAAGGAGTATCGGACAATAAACTAATCATGATGTACACCTCTTTTAGAAAGCCAAGATCATTAAGAAGGAAGATCTAATTAAATTAATCCTTGAGCTTGACGCCATTTTTCATAATTTTCGATATCAATGCTGACCATATTCATACAAAGTCCTAGAACAGCCATATCATCCAAGAAGCCTGCTAACGGAATAAAATCTGGAATAATGTCAATTGGGGAAAGGAAATAAATAAGTGCGCTTAAAACGGCTAAAATAGTCCCATAAGGAACCGTGGTGTATTTCCCTTGAACATAATTTTTCACTAAAGAAATCATGACTGGGATCATTGTAAATTTCTTACCAACCAATGGCATCTCTTTAATTTTTTGCTCCAAACGGTACAAAAATCATCTAATTCATCTTTATCGTTTAATAAGGCTTCAGATTGCGCATAGCCACTTTCAAGAGCTTCTTTACACTTGCTCTTCACTTAGATTTTCAGACATATCTTGTCCTCCATTTGTATTTATATCCTAATTTTAAAACACAGTCGCTTCTTCCAACGTAAACTTGACATTATCTTCAATCCACTTACGACGTGGTTCGACCTTATCACCCATTAGGACATTGACACGACGTTCTGCGCGTGCTAGGTCTTCAATCGTAACACGGATGAGGGTACGAGTTTCTGGATTCATGGTTGTTTCCCAGAGTTGGTCCGCATTCATCTCACCAAGCCCCTTGTAGCGTTGTAGGGTAGCGCCTTTGCCGAATTGTTTACGGAGTTCTTCTAGCTCACCATCCGTCCAAGCATAGGCCACTTCTTCTTTCTTTCCTTTACCTTTGGACATCTTGTAAAGAGGAGGAAGGGCGATATAGACATGGCCTGCCTCAACTAGTGGACGCATGTAGCGGTAAAAGAAGGTTAAGAGAAGGGTTTGAATGTGGGCACCATCGGTGTCCGCATCGGTCATGATAATGATCTTGTCATAGTTAGCATCTTCAAGGGAGAAATCTGCCCCAACACCAGCACCGATGGTATAAATCATGGTATTGATTTCTTCATTTTTGAGGATATCTGCCATCTTGGCCTTGGCTGTATTGATCACCTTACCACGAAGAGGCAGTATAGCCTGGAAACTTTGCGGTCACGACCTTGTTTGGCAGAGCCACCGGCAGAGTCTCCCTCGACCAGATAGAGTTCGTTCTTAGCTGGATTTTTTTAGACTGAGCTGGGCGTTAATTTCCCAGAAAGCAAACCCTTATCTTTTCTTATTTTTTTCTTCCATTTCGGCTCTCATCACGCGCTTTTCGTGCCGCTTCACGGGCATCACGAGCCTTGATGGCTTTTACGAATCAGATTTGAAGCTAATTCTCCCATTTTCCATAAGGAAGAAGGTCAGTTTTTTTCAGCAACAATACTATCAACGATTGGACGAGCTAGTGGACTTCCAAGTTTGTCCTTAGTCTGTCCTTCAAACTGCAAAGTGCTTCTTCCGGAACCAAGATAGAAAGAACAGCTGCTAAACCCTTCACGATAATCGGATCCTTCAAGATTTTTTTTATCTTTTTCCTTGAGAAGCCCCTGTCTTACGTGCATAGTCATTCATAACCTTGGTAATGGCTGACTTGAGTCCTGTCTCATGCGTTCCACCGTCTTTTGGTACGGACGTTATTGACAAAGGATAAGATGTTATCTGAAAAATCCATCATTATACTGGAGGGCTACTTCTACTTGAAAACCATTGTCTTCCCCTTCAAAGTAAAGGACTGGCGTCAAGGTTTCCTTGTCTTCGTTGAGGTAAGAAACAAAGTCCTGTACCCCGTTCTCATAATGGAACTCGATTGCTTCATCTGTTCGCTTGTCCGTTAATGACAAGGTTACATTCTTCAATAGAAAAGCTGACTCATTGAGACGCTCTGAAATGGTATTGTACTTAAAGTCTGTCGTAGAAAAGATACTGGCATCCGGCATGAAGGTCACTTTGGTACCTGTTTTAGACTTAGGTGCAGTTCCAACCTTTTTCAAGAGTTGTTACTGGCTTCCCACCATTTTCAAAAGCGTTGTTTGTAAACAGCCCCATCACGAGTAATTTCTACCTCTAGCCAACTAGATAGGGCATTGACGACAGAAGATCCAACCCCGTGGAGACCTCCTGATGTCTTATAACCACCCTGACCGAATTTTCCTCCGGCGTGAAGGATGGTAAAGATAACCTCAACCGTTGGAATTCCCATAGCGTGCATTCCAGTCGGCATTCCACGTCCGTGGTCTTGAACTGTTAAACTTCCGTCTTTATTAATTGTCACATCAATACGATCACCAAATCCAGATAAGGCTTCATCGACTGCATTGTCGACGATTTCCCAGACCAGGTGATGGAGACCAGCACCATCGGTCGATCCGATATACATCCCTGGACGTTTTCGGACCGCATCCAACCCTTCTAGCACCTGAATGGCATCATCATTATAATTGTTAATATTGATTTCCTTTTTCGACACAAGGAACCTCCTATTTGTTCATCTTTTCTATTTTACAGGTTTTCTAGGGATTTTGCAAAGTTTTTCTAATTGTAAGCTCCTATTGTCAAATCTTTCTATAACAAGATTTCAGATGTCACAATTCCAGACAAGATTCCTTACGGTTCTATCCTATTTCATGGTATAATAGGAGTATGATGACAATAGTATTATTAATTTTTAGCTTATTTATTGGGTTCCATCCTTCTGGGCTTTGGATTGGGACAAAGCTTTCTTTAACATTAATATCCGTGAACATGGTTCTGGAAATACAGGTACAACCAATACCTTTCGTATTTTAGGTAAAAAAGCCGGAATGACAACCTTTATGATTGATTTCTTCAAAGGTAGTATTGCTACTTTTCTTCCTATTCTATTTCAGATTCAAGGGAATTTCACCATTGCTATTTGGGTCTGGTAGCTGTAATTGGGCATACGCTTTCCGATTTTTGCCAAATTTAAGGGTGGCAAGGCAGTAGCAACCAGTGCTGGTGTAGTTTTTTTGGGTTCGCTCCTCTCTTTTGCTTTATATTTAGCAGTCATTTTCATTTGTAACCCTCTATCTTGGGAAGTATGATTTCTCTCTAGTGTTACGGCTGCTCTTGCTGCAGTATTTGGAGCTCTAAGTTTTCCGCTATTCGGTTTTATTCTAAATAGTTATGACCCCATCTTCACTGTTATTATTATAGTACTCGCTGGTATTGTAATTATACGACATAAAGATAATATCCGTCGTATTCAAAAACAAAAACTGAGAACCTAGTTCCTTGGGGTTTAAATCTGACTCATCAAAAATCCTAAAAATAGAAAAAAACGCCAGTTGAAACTGACGTTTTTTTTGTTTATTTTGATTTGATATAGTTGATTCCATCAGCCTTTGGAGCAACTGCTTTTACCAAAGAAGACTGCTAGAACAACGATTGTCAATAGATATGGTGCAATTTGCAAGAATACTGTTGGTACACCTTGCAAGAAAGGAAGTTGTGATCCGATAACTGCTAAACTTTGTGATAGTCCAAAGAATAGACTTGAAAGCATAGCTCCAACTGGATTCCATTTCCCGAAAAATCATGGTCGCAAGAGCAATGAATCCTGGACCGATGATTGTTGTCACTGAGAAGTTAACTGAGATTGATTGAGCATAAAGTACTCCACCAATTCCTCCAAGGAAACCGGAAATGATGACTCCAAGGTATCTCATCTTGTAAACGTTGATCCCCAAAGGTATCCGCCGCTTGTGGATGCTCTCCAACAGAACGAAGGCGAAGACCAAAGCGTGTCTTGAAAGAGAATAAACCAAGCCAAGAATGAAAAAGGCAATCGCAAGGTAACCAAGTAAACTTGTTGACTTGAAGAAAGATGTCTCCGATAAATGGAATATTGGCTAAAACTGGAAAAATCAAAAACGTCCAAAGGTTTGCGATAGGTTATCTGTTTGACCTTTGTTATAAAGTACCTTAACCAAGAAAACAGCCAAGGCAGGGGCCATCAAGTTGAGAACTGTACCACTAACCACGTGATCAGCACGGAAAATGTACTGTCGCGACTGCGTGAATGAGCAGAAAACAGAGCTCCAACTAAGCCCACCAACTAAGAGAGCTAGCCAAGGTGTCAAATGCACCCAAATCTTGAGCAAATTCAAGGTTAAAAGACAACTCCAGAAAAAGGCACCCATGACCATGATTCCTTCTAGTCCAACGTTAACTACTCCACCACGTTCGGAGAAAAACACCTCCGATACTTGTGAAAATGAGGGGAGCTGAATAAATCAACATAGACGAAACCATGAGGGTTAACATTGTTGTAATTGACATCCTTACTTTACCTCCTTTTGCTTGTTTCTTTGGTTTGACAAAGCGCTCGATGATATAGTGAACGCTGACAAAGAAGATAATTGAGGCTGTTACGATACTTACAAGTTCAGAAGGAACTTGAGCCGCATTCATACCAGGGAGCACCGACTTGAAGCACAGCAAACAAGAAGGCTGCAAAAGAGGATACCAATTGGTGAGTTTGAAGCTAGCAAGCTAACCGCCATACCGTTAAATCCGACTGCCAATGATGAACCTTGAACGTAAACATTTTTGGAAAGTACCAAGGCCTTCTACTGCTCCACCAAGACCAGCTAAAGCTCCAGAGATAATCATTGATAGGATAATGGTACGTTTTGCAGAAATACCTGCATATTCAGAAGCATTTGGGTTTAGTCCAACTGCACGAATTTCAAAACCAAGGGTTGTTTTCTTGAGCAAGAACCAGATAAGTCCAACAGCTATGATGGCAAAGAAAATACCAATGTTCATCCGAGAATTACCAGTCAGTTCAGCCAACCAAGGTGTCTGGTAGGTAGCGTTAGCTCCGACACGGATGGATGAATCTGTACTCTGCATGATTTCTTTAGGAAACAAGTGAATAAAAGCATTCCCCACGTAGAGAACGATATAGTTCATCATGATAGTTACGATAACTTCAGATGTTCCTAGATAAGCTCTTAAAAACTCCCGGAATCGCTCCGACAATCCCACCAGCAACTAAGGCGATAAGAATTGTACAAATAATCATCAAGGGACGTGGCATGTCTGGATTTGAAAGAGCAAACCAAGCACTCAAAAACCCAGCCGGCAAGGGCTTGTCCCAGGAAGACCAACGTTGAAAGAAACCAGCACGACTTGCTACCGCAAATCCAAGGGCAATCAAGATTAAAGGACCCATGGCACGGAAGATTTCACCAATTCCTCGTAGGCTACCAAAGGCTGTGTAGAACAATTCTTCATAACCCCAGATGGCATCGTAGCCAAAAACCCACATGACAATGGCTCCGAGTAAGATTCCCAGAAAGACAGAAATCAAGGGAACCGAAATTTGTTGTAATTTTTTTAGACATCACTCTTCTCCTCTCCCAAGCTTCCACCAGCCATCAAGACACCAAGTTCTTGCTTGTTAGTTGTTTCTGGTGTTACAATTCCTTGAATCTTACCATCGTGGATAACAGCGATACGGTCTGAGACATTTAAAATCTCATCTAGTTCAAAGCTGACAACAAGGACAGCTTTCCCGTTATCACGCGCTTCAATCAAGCGTTTGTGAATGTACTCAATAGCACCGACGTCCAAACCACGAGTTGGTTGGCTGACGATAAGGAGATCTGGGTCGCGATTAATTTCGCGAGCGATAATCGCTTTTTGCTGATTACCCCCTGAGAGTGCTGAGGCAGGAACAATTTCACTAGCACGCACGAACATCAAATTCTTGCATGAGTTTTTTTAGCATGCGAGATGATATTGCCATAATTTAAAATTCCCATTTCTTGCTTAAAGGTTCTTTATAGTAGGTTTGAAGAGCAATGTTTTCTGAAATCATCATGTCCAAAAACCAAACCATCGCGATGACGGTCTTCTGGAACATGCCCCACACTCATCTCTGTAATCTGACGTGGATGGAGTCCCTGAAAATAGAACGTCCCTTTCAACTCGATACTACCAGACTCAATTTTACGAAGACCGGTGATGGCTTGAATCAATTCTGACTGACCATTCCCATCAATTCCGGCAATACCAACAATCTCACCAGCTCGAACATCGAGAGAAAGATTTTTTACTGCAGGTACTCCACGGTTTTCATTAACTACCAAGTCTTTGATAGATAGGACAACTTCTTTAGGTTGGGCAGCTTGTTTCTCTGTTTTAAAGGAAACAGAACGTCCTACCATCATCTCAGCCAAGTCAGCATTAGTGGCTCCTACAATTTCGACAGTTTCGATGGATTTACCACGACGAATGACTGTAACACGGTCAGAAACTGCACGAATTTCATCCAACTTGTGGGTGATTAGGATAATTGACTTCCCTTCCTTTACAAGGTTCTTCATAATTGCCATTAACTCATCAATTTCAGACGGTGTTAAAACGGCAGTCGGCTCGTCAAAGATGAGGATATCTGCACCACGATAGAGTGTCTTCAAAATCTCGACACGTTGCTGAGCTCCGACAGAAATATCGGCTACCTTAGCTGAAGGATCAACTGCCAAGCCATAGCGCTCTGACAAGTCCATGATTTCTTTAGTTGCTCGCGCAATATCTAGAACGCCATTTTTGGTTAATTCACTTCCTAAAATGATGTTTTCAGCCACAGTAAAGGCCTCTACCAACATAAAGTGTTGGTGGACCATCCCAATTCCCAGACTAGCAGCTTTAGATGGAGAGTCCAGTTTTACAACTTGACCATTGACCACAATCTCACCACTAGTTGGTTCAAGAAGACCTGCTAGCATGTTCATCAGAGTGGATTTACCAGCTCCGTTTTTCTCCTAAAAAGTGCATGAATTTCACCCTTACGTAGTTGAAGGTTAATCTTGTCGTTAGCGACAAATTCACCAAAAAAACCTTGGTAATCTCACGCATCTCAATGACATTTTCGTGTGCCATGTACTCTTCCTTTCAGATGTTTTTTTTGTTTCAAGAAAACTTGCTAAATAACTTAACAAGCTCTATTGAGACAAAAATGCCTCAATTCTTAAAGAAGCGGCCAATGGCCGCTTCCTAAGAAATGACTTCCTTTAATTATTTTTCAGGAACTTTAATGCTGCCATCAAGGATTTTAGCTTTTGCATCCTCAACAGCTTTTTTACCTTCTTCAGAAAGGCTAGTTACTGCCAAGTCAACACCTTTATCTTTCAAAGAGTAAACGATGACTTGTCCGCCAGGGAATTCACCTTTTTTTCAGCTTTGTTAGCAAGGTCTTTTAACAGCTAGTACCAACTTGTTTCAAACTTGAAGCAAGGACAAAGTTTGCTTCTTTACCATCTTTAGAAGTATATTTACCTTCTTCTGCTTGGTCACGGTCAACACCGATAACCCAAACTTTTTCGTTTTCATTTTTGCTTTCATTGATAGATTTAGCTTCTGAGAAGACACCTGCACCAGTACCACCAGCTACTTGGTAAACAACGTCTGCACCAGCTGCATATTGAGCAGCTGCGATAGTTTTTACCTTTAGCAGCGTCCGCAAATGATCCTGCGTAGTCTACTTGTACTTTGATAGATGAGTCAACAGATGCAACACCTGCTTTGAAACCAGCTTCAAAACGAGTGATAACTTCAGATTCCATACCACCTACAAAACCAACTTGTTTTTGTTTTTTTGTAGTTTTAGCTGCTGCTACACCTGCAAGGTAAGCTGCTTCGTTATCAGCAAAAGTAGCACTTACAACATTTCTTTTTGATCTTTTAATCACATCGTCAATCAAAACATAGTTTAAAGTCTGTATGTTCTTTGGCTGCATCAGCAACTGCATTTTTTTGAAGTGCAAAACCAATACCGAAGATCAAGTTGTAGTTTCCAGCTGCTTGGTTCAAGTTGTTAGCATAGTCAGCTTCACTTGTTGATTGGAAGTATGTGTAGCCCTTATCTTTTGAAAGATTGTGCTCCTTACCCCAAGCTTGAAGACCTTCCCAAGCTGATTGGTTAAATGATTTATCATCAACACCACCAGTATCTGTAACGATAGCTGCTTTTGTCTTCACATCAGAAGTCGAAGCTGAATCAGCGTTACGAGAAGAGCGATTACCACATGCAGCAAGTCCAAATGCTGCTACTGCAACTAGACCAAGGCCTAGCCATTGTTTCTTGTTCATTCCTGAACCTCCTAAATTAGATGCGCAACGATGTTGCAAGTTAAAATTTTTGGCCACAAGGACCCTTGTCACTCAGGGAGTGACGCAGACTATTTCAAGTCTGTAAATGAGTATGGAAGTAATTCCCCGACCGTCATCACGACCGTCGATTTATCTTTAGCGACTAAAGTCACTTTTAGATCTTGTTCAAAAAATTCGACCATAACTTGGCGACAAGCTCCACATGGAGAAATAGGTTTCTCAGTTTGACCATAAACAATCAATTCTGAAAATTCTCGTTTTCCCTCAGAAACAGCTTTAAAATATCGCTGTCCTCTCACCACAGTTGGTCAAGGGGTAGCTAGCATTTTTCAATATTGCATCCTGTATAAACACTTCCATCCTTAGCAACCAATACTGCACCAATCGGAAAATGTGAATAAGGAACATAGGCGTTTTTACTAGTTTCAATTGCTAATTCAATCAACTCAGTAGTCGCCATCTGCTAACTCTCCTTTTAAAATTGCTACACCAGCAGATGTTCCGATACGAGTAGCTCCAGCTTCTACAAAAAGCTACAGCATCTGCATAAGAACGAGCTCCACCAGCTGCTTTAACTCCCCATATCAGGTCCAACTGTCTGACGCATTAATTGAACATCTGGTAAAGGGTTGCACCCACCTGTTGAGAAGCCTGTAGAAGTCTTGACAAAGTCTGCTCCAGCTTTCTGAGCCAACTGGCAAGCCAACACTTTTTTTCATCATTCGTAAGTAAGCAAGCTTCGATGATAACCTTTAACGAGTTTGTCACCGCTAGCCTCAACAACTGCTCGAATATCTGATTCGACCAAGTCAGTATTCCCAGACTTTAAGCGCTCCAACATTGATAACCATATCAATCTCATCAGCTCCATTCTGGATGGCTTCTTTAGTTTCAAAAGCCTTGACTGCAGATGTTGTAGCTCCAAGAGGGAAACCTACAACTGTACAGACTTTAACGTCTGTGTCTTGAAGACCAGAATGTGCGTAAGAAACCCAGAAAGGATTCACACAGACACTGGCGAAATCATACTCTCTTGCTTCAGATAACAAAGAATCAATTTGTTCTACTGTCGCATCTTGCTTCAAAAGCGTATGATCAATGTATTTATTTAATTTCATATCATTTTTTCCTTAAATTAGGAGATAATTTCAATGATTTCACGTAATGTTATCGCTTCATCACTTACCTTAATTTTAACATATTTTTGGAAATCTGTAACTAGTTCCGGAGAAATTTTGCCATTTGCATATACTTTTGCGACAATTTCACCTTTTTTGACCGAATCTCCAACTTTCTTCTCAAAAACAATGCCCTGTCTCATAGTCAAGATGATCTGTTTTGACTGCACGACCCAGCACCTAATCTCATGGCGAAAGAGACCAAATTCCATGGCTGGGCAGTGTCTGCAATGACACCATCTTCCTGAGCAGGAATTTCTACAACATGATCAAACATGTTACAGGGTCGATAGAGATCTTCTAAATCTCCACCCTTGAGCAAGAACCATCTCTTCAAATTTTTTTAAGAGCCTTGCCATTCTCAAGATGTTCTTTCACTTCCTCGACCGTTTTTTTCAACATTTGCCAAAGATAGCATAATCTGGGCTAACTCACAGATAAAGTGGCTAATATCTTGACGTCCTTTTCCTTGAAGAATATCCAATGCTTCTAGGATTTCTAATCGGTTACCGATTGCGCGTCCCAAAGGTTGACTCATATCAGTAATAACTGCTACAGTTTTTCTACCCTACAGCCTTACCAAGATTTCACCATGGTTTGAGCTAGTTTCACGCGCCTCGTCAACTGTCTTCATAAAGGCACCTTCACCGACTGTAACATCCAGCAAAATAGCATCCGCTCCAGCAGCAATCTTTTTGCTCATGACAGAGCTAGCAATCAAAGGAATGGTATCAACCGTTGCTGTCACATCACGAAGGGCATAAAGAAGTTTATCCGCTTTAACTAGTTGGTCAGATTGACCAATAACTGAAACCCCGATATCCTGAACCTGTTTGATAAAAGTCATCCTGACTGCGTTCTACTTGAAAATCCCTTTGATGGACTCTAATTTATCAATTGTTCCACCTGTATGTCCCAAACCTCGACCACTCATCTTTAGCAACTGGGTACGTCAAAACTAGCTACCAAGGGTGCTAAAGATTAAAGGTAACCTTATCACCAACACCACCCTGTAGAGTGTTTATCAACCTTTCACACCATTTATAGCAGATAAATCAAATTCCTGACCTGTCTTGACCATATTCATGGTTAAGTCAGAAATCTCTCTAGTGGTCATGCCTTTAAAAATAAACAGCCATAGCAAAAGGCTGACATCTGGTAATCAGGAACAGTTCCTGCAACATAGCCTTCAATCAGCCATTGGATTTCACTTGAGGTTAGTTCTTGACCGTCTCTTTTTTTCTGGATTAGATCTACTGCTCTCATTCTTTCACACTTCTAAGGATATAATATCCTTTGTCTTTCTTCACGACCTCACAATTACCAAAAACATCTTCCATCTTGTTTTTTTGGCACTTGGGAGCTCCTTGCTTTTTTTCTGGATAACAATGGTCAAATCTCCACCGTCTACTAAAGATAATCAATACTTTTTTTCAATGATTTCATGAACGACCTGCTTTGCCTGCACGAATGGGCGGATTCGAAATGACATGATCGAATTGACCTTCTACCTGCTCATAAATATTGGACTGGAAGATAGTCGCTTGAACATTGTTTTTTACTGCATTTTGCTGGGCTAAATCCAGGGCACGATTATTGATATCCACCATGGTCGCTTGGGCACCATAAGCTTTAACCAAAGACAAGCCTATTGGACCGTAGCCACAACCAACATCAAGGATTTTTTCATCTTTTTCGACATCTAGACATCTTAACAACAGCTGACTTCCGAAATCAATCATTTTTTTACTAAAGACACCAGCATCTGTCAAAAAGGTCATTTTTTGCCCAAGTAGCTCAACTCTAAGTTCATGAACATCATGGGCTGCATCTGGATTTTCTGCATAATACATTTTACTCATAGGATTATTTTACCATAAAATTTAGATATTTTAAATCGTTTACACGGTCTATACCAACTAAGGACCTAAGAAGAGATAACCTAGGAACATACTAATAAAAAATGAAAATAGACAAGCTAGACCAATCAAAACCAGCCACCATTTCTTTAACAAAAATGCTAAGAAAATATAGAGAATGCCTAAAGCTGGTAATAGCTTAAAAAATACAAAATAGAGCCAGTTGATATTAAATCTTCCAATAGAAATATCAAAAGTTCCATAAAAATTGCCGATATCCATAAAAAGGATGACTAATAAAATAGAGCTCAGCCAATTTTTTTATCAGTTAAAAAAATTTTTGCCATAACCCCACACTCCTTTATTGGTATTCCTTAGCTTTATTTTTAACAAAGAAAGCGCTCTGATTCAAATCTTTTATTCCCCCTTTAAATTAGAAATATGTTATACTAGGGGGGTTAATGAGGAAAAATTATGACTAACGAATTTTTACATTTTGAAAAAATTAGCCGCAAAACCTGGCAATCTTTACATCGTAAAACAACTCCACCTTTGACTGAAGAAGAATTGGATTCTATCAAAAGTTTTAACGACCAAATTAGTCTGGACGACGTAACAGATATTTATTTACCACTTGCCATCTGATTCAAATCTACAAACGCTCCAAAAGAAGATCTAGCATTTTCTAAAAAGTATTTTTCTCCAAAGAGAAAGTAAAAATCCAGCCCTTTATCATTGGTGTCTCAGGTAGTGTTGCTGTTGGCAAAATCTACTACCAGTCGTCTCTTACAAATCTTTGCTTTCACGTATCGTTCCAGGAGCTAGTGTGGAATTAGTGACAACTGATGGTTTCCTATCCCAAATGATACCTTAAATTGAAACGAGAAATCTCTAAACCGAAAAGGTTTTCCCTGAAAGTTATGACATGGAAAGCTTTCATCAATTTCCTTGATCAACTTAAAAATGGTCAAGATGTTGATATCCCAGTTTATTCTCATGAAATCTATGATATCGTACCTAGATAAAAAACAACGAGTTGCAAAGCAGCTGATTTTGTCATTGTGGAGGGAATCAACGTTTTCCAAAAACCCGCAAAATGCTCGTCTTTATATCACTGATTTCTTTGATTTTTTTCAATCTATGTAGATGCTGCTGTCGAGGATATCGAGAGCTGGTATTTGGATCGTTTCCTGAAAACTACTTAGCTATGGCTCAAGATGATCCAGATAGTTACTATTATAGTTTCGCTCAACTACCCATTTAGTGAGGTGAAAAGATTTTAGCTCATCAAGTTTGGACTAGTATTAATCTGACTAACCTCCAAAACTATATAGAACCGACACGAAATCGGGCTGAAGTCATTCTTCATAAAGTCAAAAAAATCATGAAATTGATGAAATTTATTTAAAAAAAGTGATTTCCCTTGTCAAAATAATAGTTTTCAGATATAATGGTATAGTTAGTAAATATGGAGGTAAGAACATTGGCAAACATTAAATCAGCTATCAAACGCGCTGAATTGAACGTTAAACAAAAACGAAAAAGAACTCAGCTCAAAAAAATCAGCTATGCGTACTGCTATCAAAAGCTTTTGAAGCAAACCCATCTGAAGAACTTTACCGTGCTGCTAGCTCAGCTATCGATAAAGCAGAAACTAAAGGTTTGATCCACAAGAAACAAAGCTAACCGTGATAAAGCACGTCTTGCAGCTAAACTTGGTTAATCAATAACTGGATACAAAATGAGCTCTTCGGAGCTTTTTTTGTACCACATTTTTACTGGAGGTTATCATGAAAATTTGCTATAATAGGATACTCTGGGGTCAGGAAAATCTACTCTGGCAGATAAAACTTTCCAGCTACTATTCCATTCCCAAACTCCATATAGACTGATCTGCAATTTCAGCCAGGTTGGCAAGAGAGTAATCGAGATTGGATGTTAAAAGAAATGCAGACTTTTTTTAGCAGAAAACGAGAACTGGGTCATTGATGGCAACTATTCTTGGTGCTGCTATGAGGAAAGAATGGAGCAAGCTGATCAGATCATCTTTTTTAAACTTCTCAGCTTGGAATTGTTTTGCTAAGAGCCTTTTTAAACGCTATCTAAAATACAGAGGAAAAGTTAGAGAAAGTATGGCAGACGGGATGTCCCTGAGCAATTTAACTGGGAATTTATTCGTTGGATTCTCTGGGATGGACGTAGCTCTGTACATAAAGAACAGTACAAACAAATTTGTCTCGATTTATGCTCAAAAAGATTACGATTATTCATAATCAAAGAGAACTAGATCAATTCATAAATCAAAAATGAGGACTCAAAAATTGAGTCCTCATTTTATATATTTTTCCTTCATTTGATAAGACAAAACTGAAAATAAATAAGCTACTCCTTTCTTTTAGCTATATGTTATTGTCTCAATTTAGAAAAAGACTTCTCCAATTTTTTTTCCTTCAATGACTAAATCAGCTTTACTGTCTTGAGGAGTGCTTGACTTGTTTGATAACAACAAAGTTTTTGAACCTGAGAAGTAATTAATCAAACTAGCTGCAGGATAAACAACCAAAGAAGTCCCACCTATAATCAATAAATCAGCTTTCTGGATAACCTGAGCAGCTTGGCTAAAAAAACATCCATATCGAGTGGCTCCTCATAAAGAGTCACATCGGGTTTAACTACCTGACCACAATCTTGGCAGTATGGAACAGGACCTTCGAGAGCCAAAAAGCTTACTAAATCATAAAAACGATGACAGCCCTGACAGTAATTACGATCCACACTTCCATGCAGTTTCAAAACCTTCTTCGAACCTGCCATCTCGTGAAGACTATCAATATTTTGAGTTACAACAGCCTTAAGCTTACCAGCCTTTTCTAACGAAGCCAGATAATAATGGGCTTCATTGGGCTTGGCTTTTGGATATACTAGATGTTTTTTGTAAAAATCGAAAAAGTCCTCTGGATAACGCACAAACATAGTATGAGATACTAATTGTTCCGCAGAAAAATGTCTACCTAACTTAAGACTATATAGACCATCTGAACTTCGAAAATCTGGAATATTTGACTCAGTAGAAACTCCTGCTCCACCGAAAAAGACAATTCTTTGACTTTGATCTATCAGTTCCTGTAATTGTTCTATTTTATCCATCTTACTCCTCCTTAAGTTTTTAGTTCGAAAAAAGTTGAAAACCTTTGGCTACTGTCAACTGGGCTTTCAACTTTTATTGGATGATTATAGGGATATCACGCTCACAACTATTAGAAATCGCAAGCAAGATAGACTAGCTTCAAATCCAAGAGTCTTAGTCAGCAATCAATGTTTCCAAACCAACCTTCATCATATCAGTGAAGGTGTTTTGACGTTCTTCTGCTGTAGTGTCCTCTTCTGGATTAACCAAGCTATCAGAAATCGTCATAATAGCTAAAGCATCGACGTGGTGTTGAGCAGCAAGATAGTAAAGAGCTGCTGCTTCCATTTCTACAGCTTTCACACCCCATTTACCAAGCTCGATGTTCTTTTCACCATAGTTTGAATAGAAAACGTCTGATGACAAGACATTGCCGACGTGAGTAGTCATACCAAGGTCTTTGGCAATATGGTAAGCCTTGATCTAGCAAGTCAAAACTTGCGATTTGTGGGAAATCGTATTGAGGCCAATCGTTGCGGATGATGTTTGAGTTGGTTGCAGCTGCTTGAGCCAAGACCAATTCACGGACGTGAACATCCTCATTCAAAGAACCAGCCGTTCCCACACGGATCAATTTCTTTACTCCGTAGTCGACAATCAACTCGCGCGCATAAATAGAGATGGATGGCATCCCCATCCCTGTTCCCATAACAGATACACGGTGACCTTTGTAAGTACCTGTGTAACCAAACATGTTACGGACTTCGTTAAAGCAAACAGCATCTTCAAGAAAATTCTCAGCGATAAATTTCGCACGAAGAGGATCCCCAGGAAGAAGAATTTTATCAGCAATTTCACCCTGCTTAGCAGCAATATGGATAGACATAATATAAGATACCAAACCCGTCAAAAAGCGAAGGGAAAATAGGAGTTGAGCGCAGTGAGCGATGCTCGCTAGACCAACTATCTTTTTCCCACTGCTTTTAGGGTGGGTTCAATTCCTTTCTTTTCTTAATTTTGATGATTTAGAGGAGAGTAACCCGTATTCAGTTCAGCGAATACGGTTAACCCATCCTTTCTGTGTATTTTGTATTAGAAAAGCTTTCCGCTCGTGTTCAAATCTGAACACACGCTCTACCTTTCTTTATTAAATGATATTGATTATAAATTTAAAATATTTTTGGATTAGAAAAACTAGAGTATTCTTATTAATTTTCTATTATCCTTGTCTTTGGTCGTAAGTATTTCTCCCAAGGGATTCGGTCCAGCATTTTAGCAAAAACCAAATGCCAAGTAAGCAGTCACCAAAAGAAAAAGGTATAGCCTCAAATGACTGACCAGTGAAACCCCATTACCAATCCAGTTGCAGACAAGGGGTGCCTTCAAGGTCACAGCTAAAAAGCAAACCGAACCTAATAGTAAGACTGCTGGCTGGTTGCCACTACCTAAAATCATGGTCAAGAGTGCAGCTCCTGCCATCCCCAAGGCAAAAGATGGGGTCAAGGTACCGCCATAGGCACCTGCCCAAAGGGTGACTAAAACGACCAAGGCTTTCAAGACAAATAAGAGGATTACCGTCTTGGCATTACTGCCGTTTAAAATCTCCTGAGCCATCATACGCCCATTACCAAGTAGATGAGGCAAATGGCTAGCCAATCCAACAAGGAAAAGGAATGTTACAGGCAGAGTATAGAGTATCCGCTTGTCCTTTATTCTCTTTGAAGAAACTTGTTTGTTGAAGCGACTAAAAAGCCAAGCGAGTGGAGTCAGGAAAAGAACTAATAGGGGAACAAGCCACATATCACCTAGTGACCAAGTCATGGCTGGAATCTGGTAGAGAGCATGATCTGAAACAACAAAGCCTGCTGTAAAGGCTGATACATATGTAGTCAGACCGACCAAGAAAAAACGTTTGACAGATAAAGCAATTCCCAAGGTTTCAAAAACGAAAAACACACTCGTTAATGGAACCTGATAGACAGCCGCTAAACCCGCACCAGCTCCACAGGCAATGAGAAAGATTTGGTCCTTCACGGAGAGAGAAAAAATATTGGCAATAGGTCTTGCAAATAAAGCTCCAATCTCCCGCGGCGCAGCTTCCTTACCGATAGGCGCTCCTCCTCCAACTGCAACAATCTGCCAAATTGAATGAACTAGCTGTTTTAAAAAATGAAGTTTGTATTGTGATGTTTCATCTTTCATCTGCGCTTTGATGGAAAAAATCTTTGCTTTTCTTTGCAAGAAATACCAGACCAAGGCAGAACTGACACCCACGATGATTAAACTGAAGCCTATTCGTGATGAGGCAACCCCATCTGTCAAGAATCCAGTGTTATGCTCTGTCTGACCAAAAGCAATCCCTTCAACCAGCTCTAAAAGATAATGGAGCAAAATTCCGAATATACCTGAAACTAGCCCTAGCATGATGACCGCTAGAACTAATTTGAGGTTATATGGGATCTTCTGAAGACTACTCCTCAACTCATGTAACATGATTATAATTCAGCAAGAATCGCTTTCAGCAATCCTTTGAAGTCGCCTTTGACGCGTTCTGTCACTTCCACAACTTCTTCGTGGTTGAGTTCTTCTTGGAAACCAGCAGCATGGTTAGTGATACATGAAATTCCTAGAACTTTCAAGCCTGAGTGGGCTGCCACAATAACTTCAGGAACAGTGGACATACCGACAGCATCTGCACCAAGAGTCTTATATGCACGGATTTCAGCTGGAGTTTCATAAGTTGGACCTGTCACACCGATATAAACCCCATCATCCAGTTTAATGCCCAATTTGTCTGCTACTTGATGAGCAGTCTCACGGTATTCTGGAGTGTAAGCTTTCGACATATCAGGGAAACGTGGACCAAAGTCATCCAAGTTTTCACCAATCAATGGGTTTTGACCAGTCATATTGATGTGGTCAGTAATAGCCATCAAGGTACCAGGACCGAAGCCGATACCTCCAGCAGCGTTGGTTACAATCACTCCTTCACATCCCAAAACTTTCATGACACGAACTGGGAAAGTCACCACTTCCAATGGGTTGCCTTCGTAGAAGTGGAAACGACCTTGAAGAGCCAAGACTTTACGTCCAGCAAGATCACCATAAACCAATTTACCAGCATGTCCGACTACTGTGGATTGACCCCAGTTTGGAATGTCAGAGTAGTCTACTACGACTGCATTTTCGATTTCTTCAGCCAATTCTCCAAGACCTGAACCAAGGATCAAACCGAACTCAGGAGCTTCGATTCCTTTGCCCTTCAAAAATGCTGCTGTTTCATTGATTTTATTTAATAATGTCATTAGGTATCTCCTTCTTTATGTTTTAAAAATTGACCAATTTTGTCAAAGGTATTAGCGTTACGAATGGTAATATTGTGATAGAAAGGCATCTTAAGCAAGTGCTTGTGATAAGCTGTTTTAGAGTAGCTAGCTTCTGACAATTTACCCCAGAAGATCCCTAATTTCCCAAAATGAAGCACTTCATCGACCAGTTCCAAACTGTTCACTTTCTCGATGACTTGATCCACATCCAAGCTCTCAGTGTAAAAGAGCACATTTTTCGAGCCATCTCATGATTCCACCAATCAGGAAGATTTCTAAGCTCCTCTTCATAGTCTTCAAGACTCAGCAAGGAAAAACTCTGGATAAATGGATAACGTCTTTCAAAGAAAGCCTGTAAATTCTCTATTAATTTAGTTCTAGGCACAATGCTATTAAAGAAAATATTGCCACTATTGATGTAGGTTTGCTACATTTTTCTAATCCCAACTCCGTCAATTCTTGACGCAATTGAGCCATGACCACCTTGTTCTTTCCACCGACATTAATTCCCCTAACAAGTAGAGCGTAGCGAATCATCTTAAACTAATTTATCTAAGAAGCTTTCACCAATCATGGCTTTTTCAACACCAAAGTTCTCTGCAATTGTTGCTGAGATGTCGGCGAAGTGTCCAACTGGAATTAATCCATTGCCTTTAAAGGATGGACTGTATGCCAAAAGTGGAATATATTCACGAGTATGGTCAGTACCAGCATAGGTTGGGTCATTTCCGTGGTCAGCAGTAATCAAAAGAAGATCGTCTTCTCTCATTGCTGCCATGATTTCTGGCAAGCGCTCATCAAACTCATGCAAACAATCACGGTAGCCGTGCGCATTGCGACGGTGTCCGTAAAGAGCATCAAAGTCTACCAAGTTGGTAAATGAGAAGCCTTCTTGGAATTCAGGAAGTCCCATGGTCTTAATCAAGGTATCTATACCGTGGCTATTTGATTTGTTATGGCCCATATCGTGGTTGATACCAGCACCGTTGAAGATATCGTTAATCTTACCAACCGCATAGGTATCAATACCAGCTTCATTCAATTTGTCCAAAACAGTTGGAGCAAATGGAGATACAGCCAAGTCACGACGGTTGGCCGTACGAGTGAAGTTTCCAGGCTCACCAACGTAAGGACGAGCAATGATACGACCTAGAAGAGCTGGACGTTCCAAAGTGATCGAACGAGCGTATTCACAGATACGGTAGAGTTCATCCAAAGGAATGATATCTTCGTGAGCTGCGATTTGAAGAACTGGGTCAGCTGATGTATAGATAATCAACTCGCCTGTTTCCATTTGGCGTGGTCCAAAGTCATCAATGACAGCTGTTCCAGAGTATGGTTTGTTAGCTTCACGAATAACTTTACGACCTGAGAACTCTTCAATCTTTGTAAGGATTTCCTCTGGGAATCCGTTCCAGAAAGTATCGAAAGGTTCAGTGATATTAAGCCCCATGATTTCCCAGTGACCAGTCATAGTATCTTTACCTAGAGATACCTCTTCGAGCTTGGTCGCATAACCTGTTGGATTGCTCTCAGCTGGAACTGTCTTCAATGGTGTTTCGCGAGGAATGTTCCCAAGACCAAGTTTTGCCATATTTGGAACATTCAAACCTACTGATTTTGAAATGTGTCCAAGCGTGTCTGATGCACCATCAGGAACACCAGCGTTGACAAAGTTATGAGCATCTGGTGCTGCACCGATTCCTACAGAATCTAATACTACCAAGTGAATACGATTAAATTTTGGCATAGTGTGTCTCCTTTTTATTTTGATTATTTTGCTTTTGTTGAAGTTAAAATCTGAACGCCCTCTTGTCCAGCAACGATGACCTTATCCACCATTTGGTTAAACAACCCATGCTCGACGACACCAACGACATGATCCAATTCTTGTCCCAGAGCAATTGGGTCTTCAATCACTTCCAGAGCCAAATCGATGATAAAGTTTTGCATATCCGTCACAAAACGTTGACCATCTTTTTCACGAAAGCTCGGTTTATAGCCAGCTCGTTCAAATCGACGGAAGACCTGTTCGGCACCATATTGAACAACCTCTACTGGTAATTTAAAGGCACCAAGTTTCTCTACTAGCTTACTTTCATCAACAACCCAGATATATTCTCTAGATGGAGTTGCGACAACCTTTTCCATGAGAAGGGCCCCACCACCACCTTTGATGCCGTTAAAATGACTGTCTACTTCATCTGCACCATCAACTGTCAGGTCTACAAAGTCCACTTGGTCAATTGACTTAAGAGGAATATTGAGTCCTTCTGCCTGCTTGCTGGTCACACTAGAAGTCGTTACAGCTGTAATCTGTAAGTCCTCTTCCTTGATACGACGACCTATTTCTTCTACGAAATAGTAGGCAGTTGAGCCTGTTCCAAGCCCGACAACCATACCATCTTTGACGAACTCGGCAGCTTTAATCCCTGCCATTTTTTTCAGATTTTCCACTTATACACCTCCAAATAGAGCTACTTCTATTATAGCATGAATACGCTTCAAATTCATCCTTGCACTAGAAAAACCCGAACAATTTATGTCGGGTTTTGTGAATTTTATTTAACCATATCAGGGTCGTAATCGTAGAAACCTGTATCCAAGAAACGATTTTTAGGATGGAGTTTGCGAACTTCTTCATCAAGCAAGAAGGCTTGGTCATGTGTAAAGTTACCCTCTTGAATCAAATTGCGCGCTTGGATAAAGAGTTTTGCAATTTCTACAAAATTTTGGCCTGGAGTGTAGAGACCTTCAAGCTTCCAATGAGTGAAACCATGTTCAACTAATTCTGTCAATTTGGTCATCAAATCAAGGTCATTGTTAGCAAAGATATGAGTCCCATGATTGTCTTCAAAAATAGAATAATGGCTCTCTGGGTCACTTGGCTCAGCTAAGAACAAGTCACGTTGACGAGATTTTTCATCATCAATCTGTGTGAAATTATAGTAGTTTTGCAAGAGTGGACGCTTCGAATGGTGGATGACACTAGCACCGTATACCAAGACCTCAGCAGGAATTTCTAAAATTTCAGGCATTTTGAAAAGTTCTGCAGATGGGATTTCACGCGCCAAAACTGCTTCTGACGCTCCTGCTTTTTGTCCCCAGAAGTTAATCTGACGACTGCTTGTGACCATGGTTGAGGCATCGTAAATCGTTTTGAAAGAATAGTTATCACGGTTAACCACATAAAAGACACCTGCGTCCCCAACTGTGATATAGTCCGTTTTGATTTCTTCTAAAAAGTCCAAGAAGGGCTTGATACGGTCCATCATGTCTTGGTGCATAAGAGCATTGACCGCAACGATTAATTCCTTACCGGCATCATGAACAATTTTTGCGATTTCACGCAATTCTTCATGACTAAAGGTAGTTGGCAAACGAAGACCAAAATCTTTCTCACCGACATAAATGCGGTCGACACCAGCTTCAAGTAGCTGTTTTACTTGTTCAATACTTTCAGCAGTTGCTGTAATGATAATCTTTTCCATAGAGAAAATTATACCACATTTCTGCAAAATCAGCTATTCCCTAAAATGATAAATTTACTTATTCTTTTTGTAACCTTACTGTAATAATTTTTTTCTTGAAAAATGGTAAAATGAAAGAGTACTGTTAAGGAGAGAATCATGCCCGTAAGAAAATATCAACCGTATGAGTTTGAAGAAGAGGAAACTCAAACAGCGCTTTATCAAGACTATGTCCCAGAAACCACTTCCGTTGCTAGTTTGAAGGAAGTTCTTTTCTTTGTAAACATTGCTTGTTTTTGCGTCTTTTTAGCCTTGTTTAGCTTTATCTTTTTAGCCCTCAAGTTCAACACAGTTCTGGCTTTTAGTCTAGCCATTGCCTTGAGTTTGGTAGCTCTAAAGTTCCAACGTTCTATGATTAAGAAGAAATTTTATTAGACTCAAATAGGTCGGGATAAAAATCCCGACCTATTTTTTGTTTAACACGATAACTACATGGCTGTGACTAGAAAAGCGATACTTGGTTTACTACTTTCTAATTCACCGCCTTTTCTTATTTACTTTTTCGTTTGGATGGTGTTTGGATGGCGATTTTTACTTCAAAAATAGTACCATGAGGTTTATTATCTTTGACACTGATGGTTCCTTTAAGAGCATCGACAATCTGTTTGGCTAAAGATAAGCCTAACCCAAAACCACCTTTTTGGCGAGTACGAGCCTTATCAACCCTATAAAAGCGATCAAAAATTTTCTTTTTATCTACTGCAGAAATACCGATTCCATCATCAGCCACTGACAAATAGAGATTACGCTCTGTCGCAGCGATTACAAAATGAATAACTCCTTCTTCTTC
>BNJT01002492.1_pt1 | contig 28065 bp, 34 predicted proteins | sample 8540491 | NCBI WGS metagenome assembly BNJT01 (sample SAMD00202455, study PRJDB9452) | human saliva metagenome | host: Homo sapiens | reverse complement strand
GCAACATGCAAAAAAAGCACAAAAAAACAAGCTCAAAAAACAAATGAAAAAAATAATAAAATTAAACAGATGTGTAAAAAAATGCACATCTGTTTTTTTAGTTATTTATAGTAGAAATTCTTTTTTTCTAAAGAAGATTTAACTTCTATTGTATTATCTGTAACAGGATGCGGAAATACTACTTTTTAATGCACCCAGATACATTTTATCGTATTTATAACCATCATTAGAGTAAAGTTTATCACCTATGATTGCAACACCATTAGAAGCTAAATGAACACGAATTTGATGTGTTCGACCAGTTTCTAACGATACAGTTACTAAAAAAACTTATTTTGATCTATTTTTCACACAATCGAGTATATTAGTAATTGCATTCTTTCCATTTTTAGTTACTGCCATTTTGTTTTTTTTCTTTACTATCACGCCCGATATTAGTATTGATTGTTTGTGGTTTTATATTATTTTTTATAAGCGCAGAATAGTAACGTTTGATTTCTCTTTTTTCAAGCATTTGATCTAATTTTGCTTTGATTAAAGGTGTTTTTTTGCTAGTATAACTAATCCACAAGTATCAATATCTAGTCTATGGATAGGTTCTAGGTAGTTGTACTCGGAGATTAGGTAGTTTAGCAAAGTATCTGTTTCTAATTCAATATCATTAGGGTGTGTTTTTATTCCGAATGGTTTTGATACTATTAAAAAGATAATCGTCTTCAAATTCTTTAGTTATTGAGAGTGCTAAATTCTCTTTGTAGTTTGATGTTCCTAATTCGATATTAACTTCTAGCACATCTGTTGGAGTTAAGGGTGAATTCAAGGCCGCTTCTTTAGTATTAATTATAATTGTTTCTTTTATTATGATGGCTATTCATTCTGATCGTATGAATATTTTTGAAACTTTTAGAAATTGACTTAAATAACTCTCTACTGTAGAGAAAGTTTTTGTTATATTGAATTTCATTGAGACTCCTTATTTTATGTTTTTTTCTTAATAGTACTATTATATACTAAATTGATAATATAAGAAAGAAAAAAATGAAATAATGATTAGATTTAAATATACTAAAAAAATATTTAGGAAAAAAAGCTAATTTTAACTTGATTTTTAACTTTGAAATATAGTAATATATAACTTGTGATTTAATTATACTAAACAGAGTGTTTACTAATAATAAACTTTGATAACGATAAGTTTACCTATGGTAAACAATTGTAACAATAAGTTAGATAATAATAAACATAGATAACGAAAAGTTAGATATTGATAAACAATTTTTAACTTTTTATTAAAAAGGAGAAGTTATGTATTCTATAGGGTGAAAGATTAAAAGAGACTACGTATACAAAAAAACCCTCACCCAAGAAGAACTTGGAGAACGTACAGACCTTAGTAAAGGGTATATATCTCAAGTAGAGCGTGATTTAGCATCGCCATCAATGGAAACTTTTTTTAATATATTACAAGTATTAGGTTGTGCACCTAAAGACTTTTTTTGATAAAGAAAGTACAAGTCAGAAAGTTTATTATTCATTAGAAGATCAAACTAGTTATGAAGAAACTGATGAAGGATATGAACTTACTTGGTTAGTTCCAGAATCTAATGAAAAAGAAATGGAATCACTAATATTAAAAATTAGAAAAAAATAGTAATTATAAAAACATTTGATCCCTCAGAATCTGAAACATTATGTTATGTTTTAAAAAGGGAAATGCAAATTAAAAATTAGGTGATGAAGAATACATTGCATCTAAAAAAATGAAAGTTTTTTTATTTTTTTAGCTACATCTGAACATAGGATATCTAATCCATTTGATGAAGAATGTGAAGTATTAATAGTAGCTACTAATTCGTATTTATAAGGAGAAAAATCATGGCAAATATTGTTGAATTTAAAAAAATGTAAATATGTCTTTTGGTAATAATAAGGTACTAAAAAGATATTGATTTAGAAATAGAAAAAAAGGTAAATTTTACACGTTACTAGGGCCTAGTGGATGTGGAAAGAGTACTATTCTTAAATTGATTGGTGGATTCCTAAGTCCAACTTCTGGTGATGTATTATTAGATGGTAAAGTAGTAAATGACTTACCAGCTAATAAACGACATGTTAATACTGTTTTCCAAGACTATGCTTTATTCCCGCATATGAATGTTTTTGAGAATGTAGCATTTGGATTAAAAATTAAGAATGAGAAAAAAGAGATTATTAAGAAAAAAGTAAAAAAAGCTTTAAAACAAGTTAACTTAGCTGGATTTGAAAATCGTGAATTAAGCGAAATGAGTGGCGAGCAAAAAAACAACGTGTTGCTATTGCTCGTGCTATTATTAATGAACCAGAAATTATTCTTTTAGATGAATCGTTATCTGCATTAGACTTAAAGTTACGTCAAGAGATGCAATATGAACTTCGTGAGCTTCAACAACAAACGGGGATTACTTTTATCTATGTAACTCACGACCAAGAGGAAGCATTAGCGATGAGTGACTATATCTTCGTGATGAATCACGGAAAAAAATTGAACAAAGTGGTACACCAACTGATATTTATGATGAGCCGGTAAACCGTTTTGTTGCTGATTTCATTGGTGAATCTAATATTGTTAATGCTGTAATGTTAGATGACTATTTAGTAGAAATCTATGGTAAACAATATGAATGTGTTGATGCTGGTCTAGATAAAAATAAACGTGTAGAAGTAGTTATTCGTCCAGAGGACTTAGAAATTACAAGTGCAGATAAAGGTAAAATCAGTGTAGTAGTAGATACTCAATTATTTAGAGGAGTTCACTATGAAATTTGTTGTTTAGATGACCAATATAATGAGTGGATTGTTCATTCAACAAAAGAAGCAAAACCGGGAGCGGCCGTAAGTTTAAACTTTGATCCTGAAGCAATTCATATCATGGTACCTGGAGAAACAGAAGAAGAATTCGATGCTCGTCTTGAATCATATGAAGAGGAGGAGTAAAAATGTTTAATAAAAAAACTCGTTCATTTTTTATGATTCCATATGTAATGTGGATGTTACTATTTGTAGTATTTCCAATTGTACTTATCGTCTATCATTCATTTAGAGATATAGATGGAAACTTCACATTGGCTAACTATAAAATATTCTTTAGTAGCACATATGTACTTATGACACTTTACAGTTTTTGGTATGCTTTCTTAATTACATTAATATGTTTAGTAATTAGTTATCCATTAGCGTTTGCTATTAATAAAAAGTAAGCATAAAGAACTATTACTTTTTACTAATTATTTTACCAACATGGATTAACATCCTATTAAAAAAACTTATGCATTCTTAGGATTGTTTGGTGAATATGGAACTATTAATAGTTTCTTAGAATATTTAGGATTAGGTAGTCAAAGTTTACTATTTAATTCGTTTAGTTTCGTGTTCGTATCTAGTTACATATTCTTACCATTTATGTTACTACCTATATATAACTCTGTATCTGGTATGAATAAGAACTTGATTGAAGCATCGTATGATCTTGGTGCAGATTTTAAAAACTACATTTATGAAAAATTATTTTACCTCTTAGTATTAATGGGGTAAAAACTGGTATTCAAGTCACATTTATTCCTGCGTTATCGCTATTCATGATTACTCGTTTAGTAGCAGGAAATAAAAATAATAAACTTAGGTACAGCTATTGAAGAACATTTCTTAGTTACTCAAAAACTGGGGAGTAGGTTCTACGATTGCAGTTTTCTTAATAGTAGTAATGGGTATTATTATGATACTTACTAATACAAAAGACAAAAACAAATTTTTGGAGGTAGAAAATAATGAAACTAACTTCGAAAACTATATTTAGGGGTTATCTTTGCAATTTTATACATACCTCTAATTTACCTAGCTTATTTTTTTCATTTAACTCAGGAAAAACAATGATTGATTTTGAAGGTTTTTTTCTTGGAAACATTATTTAGAATTATTCGAAAAATACTCGTATGATGATTATTGTAATTAACACAGTGGTAGTTGCATTATTATGTGGACTATTTTCAGCAATCTTTGGAACTTTAGGTGCTTTAGGGATATATTCTTTAAAATCTAATAAACAGAAAAATTCATTCTTAGTAGGGAATAATATTCTAATTGTTAGCCCTGATGTTATAATCGGATGTTCATTCTTGTTAATGTTTACTTTTATTTCTAAATATACTGGATTAGAAACAATCCAAGGCTTCTGGTCAGTGTTATTATCACATATTGCATTCAGTATCCCAATAGTAGTACTTATGGTATTACCTAAATTATATGAAATGCCTAAAAGTATGGTAGATGCTGCAATTGACCTTGGTGCTTCTTATCCGCAAGTGTTAAGTAAAATTGTTATTCCATACATTACTCCAGGGATTTGGGCAGGATTTTTCATGGGATTAACATATTCATTAGATGATTTTGCTGTTACATTTTTCGTAACAGGTAATGGATTCCAAACTTTATCAGTTGAAATTTACTCAATGGCAAGGCAAGGAATTAACCTACAAATTAATGCTTTATCTACAGTTTTAACTATCTTTGTTGTTGTGGCAGTACTTATTTATTATGTAATTAATACTAGTAAATTAAAAAAAGGGAGGTAAGATAATATGAGAAAAATTACTTATTTCAGCTGTTTCAATTTTAGTAATCTGCTTAGGACTTTTATATAGTCGTAATTTTATAGATAGTTCAAATAGTGGAGATAAACAAACATTAACAATTTTCAACTGGGGAGAATATATCGATCCAGATTTAATTAAGAAATTTGAAGAAGAAACAGGGATTTCAGTTGTTTATGAAACATTTGACTCTAATGAAGCCATGCTAACAAAAAAATTCAAGCAGGATCTACGCCGTATGATATAGTAATTCCATCTGACTATATGATTAAGAAGATGAAAAAAAGTTAAATCTACTTAAAAAAAATTAGATCACAGTAAGATTGAAGGATTCGAAAAATATTGATCCACAATTTAAAGACAAATCATTCGATCATAACAATGAATATTCAATTCCTTATTTCTGGGGAACTCTAGGAATACTTTTATGATAAAACTAAAGTTCCAGAAGATTTAAAATTTGAAAAGTGGAATGATTTATGGGATACAAGATTAGCTAACAATATCTTGTTAATTGATGGAGCGCGTGAAATGATGGGAATTGCTCTTCAATCTGAAGGGAATTCTGTAAATGATACTAATGAAGTAAACCTTAATTTAGCAGAAAGAAAAATTAGAACTTCTTCATCCTAATGTAAAAAGCAATTAATGCAGATGAGAAAAAGATGCTTATGATAAATAATGAAGCATGGGCATCTGTAGTATTCTCAGGTGATGCTAAAGCTATTATGGATGAAAATGAAAAATATGGTATATGCCTTACCAAAAGAAGGAACAAATTTATGGTTTGATAACATAGTAATTCCAAAAACTTCTAAAAACGAAGAAGCGGCATACAAATTTATTAACTTCATGTTAAAACCGGAAAATGCAGCTAAAAACTCTGAGTTTATTGGATATGCAACACCGAATACAAAAAGCTAAAGAATTACTTCCAGAAGAAACTACAAGCGATGAGCAATTTTATCCTGATTTAGAAAGTTTTGGTAATCGTGCTGAAGTGTACCAAGACTTAGAACCCAAAATGCTTCAACTTTACAACGATTTATTCTTGAAATTCAAAATTAACAATAGAAAATAAAACGAGATTATCGTATTGAATATGGCTCTCTTTGCTGGATAGAAAAATCAGTAAGGAGAGTTATTTTTTGGTAAGTTTTGACCATCGTTGTTTTGTTATTGTATAATAATAGTATATCTAAGTGAAGTACAAAAAGGGGGGGTATAACTATGAAAAACAAGTACAGTAATAATGCTAAAAATAAAAAAATATACAATTTGGTCTAAATAAAAAAATATACAAAAATAATATAAAAAAATATTCCCATATAGTTTATACTCATAGTAAAAACAATTATGAGGGAACAAATGGAAACTAACATTATTGGAGAATTAAACAATTTGAAAGAACGAGATATAAAACCAAATTTCAGTGAATTAAGTAGGAAATACGGATTACATAGGCATACAATAAAAAAATACTGGGATGAGGGAGGAAAAAAATAATAAAAATCTAGAAATAAACCTAGTGTTTTTAGATAAATACAAAGAGGAGATAGAAGAAATACTTAAAAGAAGCTGGAGTAAATAAAAATAGGTGCATATGAATTTTTTTAACATATAAATATGGAAATATCTGTACTTATAGCAATTTTAAACAATATACGCTAAAGCATAATATAAAAAAAGAAAAAAAGCACAGACTGCACACGTTAGATATGAAACTCAACCAGGATATCAAATACAAGTAGATTGGAAAGAGAGTTTAAAAAAATAGAAACGAAAAACAGGAGAAATTATAAAAATTCAATCTATTCGCAGCCACACTAGGATACTCAAGAAAACATGTATTTATAATCTCAAAAAAACAAGAACAACAGAAGACGTACTCAGATGTCTTATAGAGACATTTAAATACCTAGGAGGTGTCCCTCATGAGATACTTACAGATAATATGAGTTCATTAGTAACTATATTTAAACATGATAAAAGGAAACATCCAGAAGTATTAGCGTTCGAAAAAAAGATTTAGGAATTAAAATCAAATTTTTGTAAAGTTAGAACACCTGAAACAAAAAGGTAAAGTAGAATCAGCAAATAGGTTCGTGAATAGAATAACAGCATTTAATAAAAAAATAGAAAACGAAGAAGAGTTATACGCTATAGTTAATCGTATAATGAAGAACTCAAACGAACAGAACAATCAGACAACTAATCTACCACCTAATGTGTTATTTAAAAAGAAAAAAAGAATACCTCCAACCATTACCAAATAAATGTTTACTAGATGACTACACACTACCAATATTTAGTCAAAAAAAGTACCAAACACACTATTAGTAAATTATAAAGGTCGAGGATATTCTGTACCTAAAAAAAGTTTATAGACAAAAAAAGTAATACTAAAACCATTTGAAAAATAAACTATACATTTATTATAACACGGAATTAGTCACAATACATAATATAACAAATCAAAAAAATGAATTATAAAGAAAAATCATTACAAAGAAGCCTTGGCAAGTAATTTTTTTATAATAGCGAAGAATATGACATGAAAAAAACTAGCTGAAGAAAAATTTAGAATTATTTAAGGAGTTAAAAATATGACTAATTATACACGATTATTATCAAATTTAGAAGAATTACAATTAAATAGAATCAAAGATAATTTAGATGAACATATAGGAAGGATAAATAACAAAGAACTAGATTATATTGAGAGTTTGCATGAACTAACAAATTTAGAAATACAAGCAAGAGAAGATAGAGCAACACATGCTTGTGTAAGAGTAGCAAACTTCCCTTTACAGAAAAAGAATTAAAGGATTTTGATTTCTCATTCAATCCAAAGATTAATAAAGAAAAAAATACTAGATTTTAAGCATTTGAGATTCATAGAAAAATAAGGAAAAATATACTATTTCTTGGTGTCCCTGGAGTAGGTAAGACATTTAGCCACCTCTATAGGTATAGAGGCGGCTAAGAATAGGAAAAATTACTTACTTTTATAAATTGTCATGATCCCAATATTACAATTAAAAACGAGCAAAAACTTGAGAATAGATTAGAAACTAGATTAAAGTTTTTTTCAAAAATACAAAGTTCTCATTATAGATGAGGTAGGATATCTACCTATTGATAAAGAAGGAGCTAATCTATTATTCCAACTTATAAATAAAAAGATATGAGAATAGTTCTACAATAATAACTACAAATAAACCTTTTTTTCAGAGTGGGGAGAAGTATTTGGAGATAGTGTGCTAGCTAGTGCTATATTAGATAGACTACTACATCATTCTCATGTGATTAATATTGTTGGATCTTCATATAGATTAAAAAGATAAAACATTTCTTAAATCTACTAACTAATTTAGACTGGTTGTATAATTTTTATTTTGTCTTTTTTTGTATATTTTTTTACATTGACATTAACATACAGCGATTCTGTTGATGTTACCATGTGAAATTTTAATTTTTTTCTTCTATCCTTTTACCTAGTGAATATATAAATTATGCAATAGCTTTTGTAATGTTTTTATATTGCAGGAGTATTATTTATTATAGCCAAGTATATTCTAAGAGGGATAATGCTCATTTAATTAGTGGTGTTAACATAAGTTATGAAGAAGCAAAGTTACCAGAAAAATATTGAAAAAGTACGCAAAGGATAGTAAAAAGAACTGGGAGAATTTTTACAAATAACTGGTGTTGGTTGCCTAGTAGCTGGATTATATATTATTTTATTTTTAATTCATATAGATAAAAATTAAATATAGATTAATTAATGCTCTATAAAGTTTATAGAAAAGGATAAATGAATGTGACTTATGGTTTAAATAGTAGTTTTAAGAAACAATTAAATAACAAATCAAAAAAATAAAAAGGTTATTAGCTGTAATCATATTAGTATTGATAATTGTGTTTTCAATTGTTTTTAACTGAAAGGGAAGGTGGAGCTACACCTAAAGAAGTCGTAAAAGGGTGGATGAAAAACTGTGAGAAATAATGAATTTGAAAAAAATGTTTGATTATATCTACTATGACAGTAAAAAAAGATAAAGATGAATCCGCTCAAGAATTCAAGAAAAATTTCCAAAGAAGAAAAAAATACAAGTTAGATATGTTAAAGTCCTTCGTTAATGATAATGAAATAGAAGAAGTTAAAATGATTGATTTGAATACGTTTATAGTTAGATTTAAGAAAAATAAATAAAAAAAGACAATTTGGATAAAAAAATACTTAATAAATGATGGCAGAAGTTTTTTTTAACTGCAGAAAAAGCATAATGGAAGATGGTTTTTAAAGAAAAAAATCAATTATGGTAATAATTTATCTTGAAAAGAAAAAAATATTCTGTTTAATAATTAGATTATCTAGTCGGATAATCTTTTATTTTTTTGATGATATACGCTTTTTGTTAAATTGCATTTTTTTGTAATTAGTGGGTACTTTATATATCGTTGACAAAAAAAGACTAAAAGCTCTAGTATAATAAATTATTGAGAAGAATTGTATTTATTAATAAAAATTTTAAAAATATTCTATATTTGTTTTCCAAAAAAATTAATAAAAAAAGGAGAAAGTTATTATGAATAATAGAGGACAAAATGTAAATCCAAATGGAGCTCCTCAAAATCATCACCCGAATCAAGGTTATCCTCAACAAAACAACCAATACCAAGGAAACGGTTATAATGGACAAAAATCCACAAAAATTTTTAATAGAAATGTAAATAATCAAAATCCATATCAAAAACCAAAATTCACAAGCAAATAACGTGAATAATCCTCAATATTCAAATGGACAAAATCAACCTCAAAATAATATGAATAATCCACAATATAGAGGACAAGGTTATAATGGACAAAATCCACAATACAATAATATGAATAACCCTCAATATAGAGAACAGGGTTATAATGGACAAAAATCCACAATTTAGTAATCCGAATAATCCACAGCTCAGTAATCAAAAATGGATACAATAATCCTAATCAATTTAATCCACAATTTGGTAATAACCAAAAACTTTAATCCTATGAATCGTAGACCTAAGATAGATAGTAAAAATGATAGGATATATAACTGCGGCAGTTGCTGCGATTTTGGTTGTATTAATGATATTTATGTTCTCTAGTGGCAGTGGAAAACTAGGCGGAAGAACACCTGAAGAAGCTGCGGAAAATGTGATATCTGCAGAGAAAGATGGTGATTATAAAAAAGCAATAAATAATACTTACTTTGAAAGTGATGAAGCTAGAACTAAAAGCTTTTAGAAAAAAATTTAACAACCTAGATGATGGTACTAAAAAAAGAACGAGCTAAAATATATAGTGATATGGAGATTGGAGAAGTAAAATCAATTAATGAAAATAGTGCTGAAGTTGAAGTGAAAGTTAATGGAGATCCAGGAACTATGTATGCGAAAAAAGTAAACGGTAGATGGTTTATATTAGAGTTATAATTTGAAATAATAAAATTATATAATAAATTATAATAGGGTAAATCAATTGATTTAATAAAAAAATTAAATTATTTGATTTACTTTTTTTTATATTATATTTGTTTATAGAAACTGTTACAATTATTCTTTAACTTTGTTGGTATCTTTGACAAATGCAGTATTCTTAAAGTATAATAAGATAAAAAAAGAATTGCATTTATTAAACTTATAAAAAGTTACAATTTTCACGAAATAAAAAGGAGAAAGTTATTATGAATAATAGAGGACAAAATGTAAATCCAAATGGAGCTCCTCAAAAATCATCACCCGAATCATGGTTATCCTCAACAAAAACAACTAATACCAAGGAAACGGTTATAATGGACAAAAATCCACAATTTGGTAATAACCAAAAACTTTAATCCTATGAATCGTAGACCCTAAGATGGATAGTAAAATGATAGGATATATAACTGCGGCAGTTGCTGCGATTTTGGTTGTACTTATGATATTTATGTTCTCTAGTGGCAGTGGAAAAACTAGGGTGGAAGAACACCTGAAGAAGCTGTGAAAAAAATGTGATATCTGCAACAAAAAGATGGTGATTCTGAAAAAAATTAGGGTGGAGCAACACCTGAAGAAGCTGTGAAAAAAATTTGTTATCTGGAGAGAAAGATGGTGATTATAAAAAAAGCAATAAATAATACTTACTTTAAAAAGTGATGAAGGTAGAACTAAAAGCTTTTAGAATTTTATAACAGCCTAGTATCGTTATAGAAAAGAACTAACTGAAGAAAGATATAGTCATATAGAGATTGGAAAAAGTAAAATCAATTAATGAAAATAGTGCTATAGTTGAAGTAAAAATTTAGTGGGGATACTACAGAAACTGGATATTATGTAAAAAAAGTAAACGGTAGATGGTTTGCGGAAAAACATGTTCAGTTTATATCAAGACTAAGAATTTTTTTCTTAGTCTTTTTTTACTATAAGTAATGTTGAAAAATATGATATAATAAATTAGTTAAAAATAATTTAGGAGGTAATTATGTTTCAAGCATTATATAGGAAATATCGACCGCAGACATTTAATGATATTGTAGGTCAAAAATCATATAGTTTCTGTTTTGAAAAATGCAATTGACAAGAATCAAATTAGTCATGCCTATTTATTTTATGGATCTCGAGGTACAGGTAAGACTTCTATTGCTAAAAATATTCGCTAATGAAGTTAATAGTAATGAAGTATATCAAAAAGAAAAATGTCGATATAATTGAAATCGATGCAGCCAGTAATAATGGTGTTGACGAAGTTCGTGATATAAAAAGAAGCTATTAAATTTTTTTACCAACTGAAGGTAAATATAAAGTCTATATTATCGATGAAGTACATATGTTAACTACTGCTGCTTTTTAATGCTTTATTAAAAAAACATTAGAAGAGCCACCCGCTCATGTTATTTTTTTATTCTAGCAACCACAGAAATTCATAAAATACCAGCGACAATCTTATCAAGATGTCAGAGATTTGAATTTAAGAATCTTTCGCAGGAACAATTAATTGATAGATTAAAGTACATCTCAGAAAAAGAAAGTTTAATAATAGAAGATGCAGCTATAGAGAAAAATTGCAAAATCTTGCTAAAAGGTGGTCTAAGAGATGCGATTAGTATACTGGATCAAGTATCAAATTATTCTGAAGAAATTACATTAAATCATATACTAGAAGTAACTTCTTCAATAAGTGAAGATGATATACTTGAGTTTTATAGAAATCTTTTACAAGGAGATGTTACAAATTCCTTTGTTAACATATAATAATTTTTGTATCTCAAGCTAAAGATACTAAATTGTTACTTAAACGATCTTATTAATGTAACACGAGATGTAGTGGTATATAAGAATTTAAAAAGATACAAAGCATACTGCATACAATATAGAAAAAAATAGCAGAAGAAGTTAATAATATAAATTTCGATTATTTTTTTATAAAAATTATTGAATACTTATCACAAACGGAGCAATATATAAGATTTTCTACAGAGTATATGAGTTATATGCAAATTTGTATTGTAAAAAAATTTGTTCAAAAGAAGATAGTATTAATCAAGTTACTGTTACAAATAGTGTAGAAAAAGACAGTTTCAAATACAAGAACTGTTGAGCTAGAAAAATAGAATTAAAAATATTAGAAGATAAGTTAAATCAATTAGGACAAAAATCTAAATAGTTTATCAGTAAATTCTATTAACAATACTTCATATGGTGAGACACAGAATAGTACAAATGAAGAAGTAAATACAACAAGTTGGCAGGGAACACCTAAAGAAGAAATAAAAAGAAGTTATAATAAAAAGATAAGAATAAAAATTATAGAACTTATGAAATCTTCTAATGAGAATTTTTACCAACTATGCAGCAAACGTGTTTAGGAAAAATTATAAATGAAAGTTTGCATACAAATAATCCAGAAGTAACAGCTATGAGAGAATTATTTAGTTCTTGTCAGTTGGTAGCTTCTTCAAAAAGAAGGGGGATTATTAGTATTTAATGAAGTAGATAACATGGTGAAAAATGGCTCCTAATTCTAAATATAAAAAAAGTATTTAGAAAGCTTATTCAAGAGATTTATAGGTGTAGATTATTCTTTATATACTTTACAAGATCATCAATACACAATTCTTAAAGATGAACTTGAAAAATCCAGTAATAGAAAAATACAATAGTGGAAGAAACTGAAGAAAAAGCAGTTAACAAAAAAATTGATGAGTTATTTGGAGACATAATAATCGAAAAACTAATATAAGAAAAACGTTGTTGAAAAACAACTGAAATAACTTGAAATAAATTGTAAATTATTGACAAGTAGTAAAAAAATTTAAATAGAATTATAATATAAATTAGACTTTTAGGAGGAAATATTATGCGTGGAATGGGAAATATGCAACAAATGATGAGAAAGATGCAAAAAAATGCAAAAAGACATGTTAGCAGCTCAAGAAGGATTAAAAAGATCAAACTGTTGAGGGAACTGTATCAGGAGGTATGGTAACAGCAATAGCTAATGGTGATGGAAAAAAATATTAGATATTAAAATTAAAGAAGAAGTAGTTGATCCGGAAGATATTGAAATGCTTCAAGATATGATTTTAACTGCAGTAAATGATGCACTAGAAAAAAATCTACTCAACTAAAAAAGAAGAAACATTAGGTAAATTTACAAACGGATTAAACATCCCGGGTCTATAAGATGCAATATCCTAAACCAATTTTAGATTTAATAGACAGTTATTCTTTACTTCCTGGAATAGGAAAGAAAACTGCAGTAAGACTAGCATTTCATACTTTGAAAATGCATGATGATGATATAAAAAATTTCGCTGATAGTTTAGTACATTTAAAAAGAAAAAAACTAACAAATTGTGAAGTTTGTGGTCGACTTAGTGAAGATCATAAATGTGATATTTGTTCTGATGTTGGTAGAGACAAATCTATGATTTGCGTTGTAGCTAATGATAATGATTTAGTTGCTATGGAAAATATGCAGCAGTATAGAGGTGTATATCACGTACTAGATGGTTTAATTTCACCAATGGATGGTGTAGGACCACTTGATATTAATATAAAATCTCTTTTTGAAAGAGCACAAGATGAAACGGTAAAAGAAATAATATTAGCAACTAACTCTTCGCCAGAAGGAGAAGGTACTGCAAGTTTTATTTCAAGATATTTAAAAAATACAGATATAAAAGTCACTAGAATAGCTCAAGGTATTTCCTTTGGAAGTGATATCGAGTATGTTGATGAAGTTACGTTGTCAAGAGCTATTTCTGGTAGAATAGAATTATAATTTAGGAGGGCAGTTTATGTCACAAAAATCAGTAAACGCAATAAAAGTATTAGGTGTAGATGCTATTAACAAAGCAAAATCAGGGCACCCTGGAGTTGTAATGGGAGCAGCACCTATGGCTTACTCATTATTTACAAAACATCTTAGAGTAAATCCTAAGAAAACTGACTGGATTAATAGAGATAGATTTGTATTATCAGCAGGTCATGGTTCAATGTTACTATATTCTTTATTACATCTATCAGGATTTGAAGATGTGTCTTTAGAAGAAGTTAAAAACTTCCGTCAATGGGGTTCAAAAACTCCTGGTCACCCAGAGTTCGGACACACTAAAGGTATTGATGCGACAACAGGACCATTAGGTCAAGGTATCTCTACAGCAGTAGGTATGGCTTTTAGCTGAAAGATATTTAGCTGCAAAAATACAACAAAGAAGGTTATGACTTATTTGATCACTACACATATGTAATCTGTGGTGATGGAGATATTATGGAAGGTGTAGCTTCAGAAGCATCAAGCTTTGCAGCAGTACAAAAATTAAATAAACTTGTAGTATTATACGATTCAAACGATATTTGTTTAGATGGTGAAACTAAAGATGCATTTTCTGAAAATGTTCGTGCAAGATATGAAGCATATGGATGGAATACTCTTTTTAGTTGAAGATGGAGCTAATGTAGAAGCTGTTAGTGCAGCTATTGAAGAAGCTAAAAAAATCTGATAAACCTACGTTAATAGAAGTTAAAACAGTTATTGGAGCTGGATCTCCAAATAGACAAGGAACTAATGGAGTTCACGGTGCACCTTTAGGCGATGAGGAAACAGCTTTATTTAGAAAAGAAATCGGTTGGGAAAATGAACCATTCGATATTCCTGCTGATGTATACGCTGACTTTAAAGCTAATGTAGCAGATCGTGGTGAAAATGAATATGATAAATGGGATAAACTATATGCAGATTATAAAGTTAAATTCCCAGAACTAGCGAAAGAGCTAGAAGAAGCACTAACACGTGAAGACATTAAACATTTATCAAAAAGAAAGCTTTTAGCTTTAAAAAAATGTTGGGGAAGCCCAAGCAACTCGTAATTCATCTCAAGACGCAATTAATAGTGTTGCAGCTGTTTTTACCAACGTTCTTTGGAGGATCAGCTGACCTTTCACACTCAAATATGACATTTATTAAAGGTGATGGTTTACAAGACGATGAGCACAGAACTGAGCGTAACGTTCAATTTGGTGTTCGTGAATTTGCAATGGCTACTGTACTAAATGGATTAACATTACACGGGGGAGTACGTGTATTCGGTGGTACATTCTTCGTATTCTCAGATTACCTAAAAGCTGCATTAAGATTATCAGCATTACAAAACTTACCTGTAACTTATGTATTTACACATGATAGTATTGCGGTAGGTGAAGATGGACCAACACACGAACCAATTGAACATTTAGCATCATTAAGAACAATCCCTAATACATATGTATTCAGACCAGCTGATGCGACTGAAGCACAAGCTGCTTGGTATTTATCACAAAAAACAAATGATAAACCAACATCGATTGTATTAACTCGTCAAAACTTACCAATTTTAGAAAAATTCTTCATTTGAAAAAAAGTTGCTAAAGGAGCATATGTTGTACATGAAACAGCAGCAGACTTTGATACTATTTTAATCGCAACAGGGTCTGAAGTAGCATTAGCAATTGATGTAGCACGTGAATTAGAAAAAAAGATGGTTCAAAAGTACGTGTTGTAAGTATGCCTTCAGTAGAATTATTTGAAGAACAATCTAAAGAATATAAAGAAGAATTACTACCATTAAATGTACGTCGTCGTGTATCATTAGAAATGGGTAACAGTACTCTTTGGTACAAATATGTTGGTTTAGATGGATTAGCTATTGGAATCGATAAATTTGGAGCTTCTGCACCTGCAAATAAAGTAATCGAAGAGTATGGATTTACAGTTGAAGCAGTTGTAGAGAAAAATCAAAAAATGAGCTATAGAGAAATTCGCCCAGGCGATATTATAAAGGTTAAAGTTACAGCTGTAAAAACCTTATGGTGCTTTTTATAGAAACACGAGATAAAAATGGTTGGTCTAATACATATTTCTGAAATTACAAATTGTTTTATATTCGATATAAGTAGTTATATAAAAACAAGATGAGATTTTTAGAAGTTAAGGTCCTGTCAATTAAAGATAATAAGATTAATGCAACATTAAACTTTAAACAAAAAGCCACTGACAAAAAAAGAAATCAATAGTTTAGATACTTTAAATTTCGAGTATGGATTTGATACGCTAAAACAAAATATGAAGCTTTGGCAAAAAGAAAGCTATGTTCGAAATGAGAAATTCTAAGTGATTTAAAAACATTCTATTAATTTTACTAAGTGTATTGAATAAAGATTTATAATAAACTCGCTATTTGAACAGCTTGATATGAAGATAAATGATTTAGTAATCGTTTTTTTTATTGACATTGTAAATAAAGTAAGGTAATACAAAAAAATAGTAAATGTCCACTGACCGATATGTGGGATATAAATGGTCGGGTTGAAAGTTTACCGCTGACCAATACGCGGGATAAAAAGTGGTTGGGTCGAAAGTATATATAGTCCTCAGCTTAATTGCGAGGACTTTTTTTTGGAGAATAAGTATGGAAAAAAACAGGATTTTTATATTATTAAAGATAACTTTTTTTGATATTGTGAATGATCCTTTTTGAAAGGGAATAAGCAGGAAATAGACCGCATTATTATTGTTTTGAAGACTTAAAGACTGGTATATATTGGATTATTTCTATGTCTACTAAGTTAGAGAAATATAAAAAAATATTAGAATATAAAAGAAAAAGGGAAAAAATGTGATATTTTTGCACATAGCAAAAATTGGACAATGATAAAGAAAGTATTTTTTTCTAATTCAAGATATGTTTCCAATAACGGAAGAATTTGTAGAAGGAGAATATACGATTGCTGGAAATCATATGAAAGTTGCTAGTGAACATGTAGTAAAAAGAAATAGAGAAAAAGCTAGAAAAAGTTTTGTCGCTATTAAAAAAGAGATGTTAGACTTACACCATTACAACTGAATGTAATGAAAATATATAGACAGTTAAAAAAAGTAAGGACTATAAATAAGAAACTAAATGAAAAAAATTTCAAATAAAAATTATAATTGTAAAACAAATAAAAATAAAAACCTTTGATAAATAAGTTCAAAATGAGAAATTCTAAATAATTTCTATTGACAAATGTAATTTAACTGTTTATAATAAACTTAAATATTAAATGAAGTTTAGGAATTAAAAAGTTAGAAATATTATTTAAAAAGAGAGAATCTAGTGGTGAAAAAGGATTCATAATATGACTTTTTATGCTACCTATGTAGTACTTCATCGGCAATCAAGCCGTTATAAAAACTAATGAGGAGTACAGTGTACTCGAATTAGGGTGGTAACACGATTATTGTCGTCCCTTGTGTAATTTAGTTTACACAGGGGATTTTTTTATTTTATTTTGTTAGCTTGAAAGGAGAATATAAATGAAACAACTAACATCAACACAAATTAGAAGAATGTATTTAGATTTCTTCGTAGAAAAAAAGGACACAAAAATTGAACCAAGTGCATCTTTAGTACCGGTTGATGATCCTACTTTACTATGGATTAACTCAGGAGTAGCAACTCTGAAAAAAATATTTTTGATGGACGTGAGATTCCAGAGAATCCAAGAATTACTAACTCACAAAAAAATCAATTAGAACTAATGATATTGAAAAATGTAGGTAAAACTGCGCGTCACCATACATTCTTCGAGATGTTAGGTAACTTCTCAATTGGTGACTACTTCAAAAAAATGAAGCAGTACCTTGGGCATGGGAATTCTTAACTTCTGAAAAATGGTTAGGGTTAGAAAAAGAAAAATTATCAGTAACAATTCACCCTGAAGATACAGAAGCATATGATTTATGGCACAATGTTATTGGATTACCTGAAGAAAGAATTATTCGTATTGAAGGTAACTTCTGGGATATCGGAGAAGGACCTTCTGGACCTAATACTGAGATTTTTTATGACCGTGGAGAGGATGCAGACACATGGTCGCCAAAAGAGGAAATGTACCCAGGTGGAGAAAATGATAGATATCTAGAGGTTTGGAATGTAGTATTCAGTCAATATAACCACAATGCTGATGGTACTTACACTGAACTTCCTGCGAAAAACATAGATACAGGGATGGGATTAGAGAGAATTGTATCTGTATTACAAGATGTTCCAACAAACTTTGATACAGACCTATTTATTCCAATCATTAGAGAAATTGAAAAACTTTCTGGTGCTAAATATGGTGTAAATGCTGACCAAGATGTAGCTTTCAAAGTTATCGCTGACCACATTAGAACTGTAGCATTCGCTATCGCAGATGGAGCATTGCCATCAAATGAAGGACGCGGATACATACTTAGAAGACTTTTACGTCGTGCAGTTAGATATGCAAAAGTTTTAGGTTTAAATAACTCATTTATGTACAAATTAACAGACGTTGTTGCGGAAATTATGGAAGACTACTATCCAAATGTTAAAGAGAGTGCAAACTTTGTTAAAGATGTAATTCTTAAAGAAGAAGACAGATTCCATGAAACATTAAACGAAGGTGAAGCAATCTTAAATAATATTGCTAAAGAAGTTAAAGATACAACGAAAGTAATTTCTGGTAAAGATGCATTCAAACTTTATGATACTTTTGGATTCCCAATTGAATTAACTGAAGAATATGCAGAAGAATTAGGATTAACAGTTGATATTGATGGGTTTAATGAAGAGATGGAAAAACAAAAAGAACGTGCTCGTTCTTCACGTCAAGATGATTCTTCTATGCAAGTACAATCTGATTTATACAACAGAATAGTAGGAGACAGTGAATTTACTGGATATACTAAACTTACAGATGAAGGTAAATTATTAGCTATAGTTGATAAAGAAGATAACTTATTAGAAAAACTATAAAGGCGAAGAGAACGTAAAAAGTAGTATTCGATAAAACTCCATTCTATGCTGAAAGTGGTGGTCAAGTAGCTGATAGAGGTTTAGTATTAGCAGAAGGATTCAAAGCAGAAGTAATAGATGTTAAGAAACTTCCAGATAAACGTCACATTCACTTAGTAAAAAGTACTAGAAGGGGAATTAGTAGTTGATAAAGAATATAAACTAGAAGTAAATAGAGCTTATAGATTAAATATTGAGAAAAACCATACTGCAACTCACTTATTAAACGAAGCGCTTCGTCATGAAGTTGGTTCTCATATTAAACAAGCAGGATCATTAGTAACTGATGAAAAAAATTAAGATTTGATATTACTCACTTCGCTCCACTAACTAAAGAAGAAATTGAAAAAAAGTTGAGAAAGAAGTTAACAATCAAATTTGGAATGCATTAGAAATCAAAAACAGAAGAAATGCCAATAGCCGAAGCAAGAAAAACTTGGAGCACAAGCACTATTCGGTGAAAAAAATACGGAGATGTAGTTCGTGTAGTTTCTATTGGAGATTATTCAATCGAATTATGTGGAGGAACTCATAACGCTAACAGTGCTGAAGTAGGTATCTTCAAGATTGTCTCTGAATCAGGTGTAGCTGCAGGGGTTCGTAGAATAGAAGCTTTAACAGGCAAAAGCAGCATACGAGTATTTAAGAGAACAAGAAGAAACACTTCGTTCTGTTGAAAAAAATTAACAAAAGCTAATGCTTCTAATGTAGTAGAAAAAAAGTTTCTGGATTACAATCAGAAATTAAGAAACTAGCTAAAGAAAAAGAAAGCTTACAACAAAAAAATCGCTAATGCTGAATTAAACAACTTAGTAAATAATATTAAAAGAAGTAAATGGTGTGAATGTACTGACAAGCGTAGTTGAATCAGAAAAACATGAATCACTTAAAAACAACTTGTTGATAATGCTAAGTCTAAATTAGAAAATTATGTAATTGCTTTTTGCTTCAGTAAATGAAGATAAAGTAAACTTTGTAGTAGCTGTAGATAAAAGCTATCACTGATAAATACAATGCAGGGAAATTAGTAAATGTTCTTGCTACAGTATGTGATGGACGTGGTGGTGGTCGTCCAGATATGGCTCAAGCAGGTGCTAAGAATAAAGATAATATCGATAAAGCATTCGAAGAATTATTAGCTAATATTTAATATTTAAAAAAATAGTGATAATAGGGAAGGGATTACCTATAAAAAAATAGTTTTAACGATTAACTATTTTAAGGGAATCTCTCCCTTTTTTTCTTGAAAAATATGGTATAATTAATAGGATTATTATGGACAAATAATAATTTAATATTAGACTGTACTAGTATTAAATATAATTTTGGAGGAAATGAAAATGGAAACTAAAAAAATTAGGAAAAGTAGAAATCAACCCGAATGCCTTAGAAGTTATTGCAAACATTGCAGCAACTGAAGTAGAAGGTGTTTCAAAAATTATTAGGAAAAAAAGTTTACTCTCGTGGAGTAGAATTAGAATTTGCTGGAAGTGAATTAGTTATCGATGTATATTGTAATTTAAAAATCAGGATTCTCTGTAGCTAAAAACAGCAAGAAAAAAATTCAAGAAAAATGTAAGAAATTCAATATTTAATATGACAGAGATTAATACTAAAACTGTAAATGTTAATATAATTGGAATTGATTTTTTTAATTTAGGAGATATAAATGAAGAGCAGACATGAACTTAGAGAAGCGGTTTTTAAAAATTTTATTCCAGGTAGAAAATACTGAATTAGATTTTTATTGAACTATTAGATTTAGAACAAGAAGAAATTTCAACTAGTATTTATGTTAATAAAACTTTAACAGAAATAATTGAGAAAAAAAGATGAAATTGATGAAGTTATTTCTAATAATCTAAAAAGACTGGAAATTAGAGCGTTTATCAAAAAAATGGATAGACAAATACTACGTATTTCAGCTTATGAAATACTTTATAGTGATATTCTTATAAAGTTTCTATCAATGAAGCGGTTGAACTTTCAAAAAAATATAGTGAAAAAAAGATGAAAGTTATAAATTTATCAATGGAGTATTAAAAAGGAATTGTAGAAAAATTCAACAAAAATAAGAGGTAAAGTTAGATGGAAGAGAGAACATATCTAACCGTTACAGCATTAAATAAATATATTGAGAGAAAGTTTTTATTAGATCCGTACTTAGGGTGAAATATATATAAAAAGGTGAAATTTCTAATTTTAAACTTCACAATAACAATAATATATTTTTTTCAATAAAAAGATGAAAAATACTAGAATAAATGCAGTTTGGTTCGGAGCAAAAATCAAAAGATTTTAAAGATGGAGATACAGTTCTAATAAAAATCAAAAAAATTAACTATTACTTTCCGCGAGGAGAACATAATCTTTTAGTTACTGATATGAAAAAAAGATAGAATTGGTGAATTATATCAAAAATTTTTTTAGAACTGAAAGAAAAAGTTAGAAAAAAAGAAGGGTTGTTTTTACCTCAATACAAAAAAACAAATACCTAGTTTTTTTCTCAAAAAATATAGCTGTAGTTACAGCTAAAACAGGAGCGGCTGTCCAAGATATTACTAGAACGATACAACGTCGTTTTCCAATAGCTAAAAATAAATATTTATTCAACACTAGTTCAAGGAGAGAACTCAGTACAAGATATAGTTAAAAAAATATTAAACTAGCTGATGATGGCTCTAACGATGTTATTATACTTGGTCGTGGTGGAGGAACAATAGAAGATCTTTGGAGTTTTAATACTGAAGAAGTAATTAGAGCTATATTTAACTGTAGCACACCGATAGTAACCGGTATAGGTCATGAAACTGATACTACACTTGCTGATTTTTGTATCAGACAGAAGAGCTTCGACTCCAACTGCAGCTGCTGAACTAGTAACACCAAATATTGAAGATATAAAAAAATAGAATATCATTTAATTATGATAAATTAACAAATACTATTAACTATATTCTCCAAAAATTATAAAAAAATAGAATTAGTAATAGTGAAAAATAATCCGTACTATAAAAAAACTATTCAAAAAAATATTTGCGGAGTATAGAAGAACAGTTGAGTTATTAGAAAAAAAGAACTTAGTAAATCCTTGCAAATTCTAGTTAAGGATAAGAAAAAAATGACTTATTAATATCAAAAGATAAGTTTATAGAATTTGACTTGTTAGCTAGATTTAAAGAAAAACTTTACTAATGAGGTTAATCGATTAGAGGCGAATTCACCACTAAATATCATGAAAAAAAGGATATTCAGTAGCATTTTTTTAAAATGATAAAAAAATAACTTCAGTAAAAAAATGTACAAATAGGTGATGACATATCAGTTAAATTAGCTGATGGTAGCCTAGAATGTAAAGTTAATAATATATCCGATAAAGGAGTTAAGTAATGAGTAAAGAAAATTTTTGAAACAAGTTTAATGAATTTAGAAAAAAATTGTTGCAGAATTAGAATCTGGAAAATTATCATTAGAAGATTCATTAGATCGTTATAAACAAGGAATAGATTTAATTAAAAAAATTGTAATGATTTAATCAATAATGCCGAAAAAGAAGTAGCTAAATTAACTAAGGATTTCAAAGAAGATGAATAATTTTAAAAAAACTTCATAGAAGAAAACAAAAGATCAATTAAATAGTTTCGCTAAAGAATATGTTGAAAAAAATTAGATATGCCTGATATTTTAAAAAGAATCGATTACTTATTCATTGGTAAATGATGGTAAGAAAAATTAGGCCGTTATCATTCTTATATTTATTAAAAATATTATGAAGTGAATTATACTAATTATTTTTGATATAGCTCTTGCTATAGAGTTGGTTCATACATATTCATTAGTACATGATGATTTACCAGAAATGGATAATGATGATTATCGTTGGGGAAACTTACGAATCATAAAGTTTTTTTGGTCAGGATCTTTGCTGTGCTTACTGGTGATGCAATGCTTACTTTGGCGTTTGAAGTTCTTAGTGACTCTAATATTGAGCCTGATTTAAAAAGTTAGATTAGTAAAACAATTCGCAAATTATTCTGGAGCTATGGGCATGATTGCAGGTCAAGTTTATGACGTAAAACAAAAAAATCACAATGTTGATGCCGACTACTTAAGAAAAATGCATAGCCTAAAAACTGGCCGCTTGATTGAACTGCCAATGGATTTTGCTTGCTTAGTAGCTGATAAGAATTGTGATTATGAAGATGTTAAAAAATTTGGGAAACAGTTAGGTATAGCTTATCAGATAAAAGACGATATTCTTGATTATTATGGTGATTTTGAAAAAATCGGAAAACTACCAAGTGACGAAGATATGATTACTTATCTAAGCTTCTATGGTATTGAAGAATGTGAAGAATTACTCCAAAAAAACATACTGAAAAATGCTATAAATATAGCTAATAAATTAAACAATGGTCTATTAGTTGATTTTTGCGAATTATTTATTGAAACGAGATAAATAATAATTATATATTGTAAAATAAAAAAATAAATCTCTTGTAAAGTTTTTATATCATCTTTATAAAGGGATTTATTTCATTTTCTATTTCTATTTAAAAACCACGAGAGTTTAGGGGTAAACTTCGTGGTTTTTTTACAGTTATTATATTAGTCTAACTTTAGGGAATTAGAAACTCTTATAACTAATATAATTAAAAATGTTGGCTGTAGATTACTGGCACAAACATGAGGATTACTTATAATTGTAAAACTAAAAAGTAGTTTGTTTCTACAGGTTACAAATTAATACTGCATTATTATGAATTAATCAAAAAGTGAGTTCTAAAATTAACCCTAAATATAAAGTAAAAAAATACTTTTACATAATTATTATACTAAAAAAATAAGTGTAAATTTAAAGTATTTGTGTAAATTTTATCAATGAAAAATGTTTTTTTATAATTTATTTTAAATTTTAAAAACTTTAATTTAAACCTATTTAATGATAAAATTAACTAAAAAGATTATAAATTTTTTTGTAAGTGGAGTTGAAATTGGATGAAAGTTTTAGTAGCGGTTAATGAGTTTAAGGGTTCTTTATCTTCATATGAAGTAGGAGAAATTATATCAAAAAAATTAATAAAACTTTTGGTGATTATGAAGTGGAAATGGAAGTTGTTGCTGATGGTGGAGATGGTTTCTTAAATTTATTTAAAAAAACTTTGAAAAAGAAACAATTTAAAAACTATAAATGCTGCTCAAAAAGAGTGTAAAGCTAATTATTTAATGAATATTGAAACTAAAGAGGCTGTTATTGAAGTTGCAGAAGTTATTGGTATTAAGCAACTATCTGAAGATCAAAAAGATCCATATAAAAACAACTACAGCTGGTTTAGGAATATTGATCTCCCATTTATTAAATCAAGGGATTGAAAAATTTTATTATAGGTTTGGGTGGTAGCGCAACAAACGATTGTGGTATTGGAATGCTAAGTGAACTTGGAATAAGATTTATTGGTAAAAAAATGGTGAAATTTGTCAACATGGAATAAGTGAACTTAAAAAAATAGAGAAAATTGACTATAGTTGTAAAAAAATAAAAAAAGTTAGAGAAAGCTAAATTTACTATAATTAGTGATGTTAATAGTCCTTTATATGGTCAAAAAGGTGCTACTTATGTATATTCAAAACAAAAAAAGGATTAAAAAGAAGAAAACTTTATACAAGTTGATGAAGTAGTAGAAAACTTCGCTAAATTAGTTTCAAAAGAGTTAGGAACGGACTATTCATCTTATGAAGGAAGTGGAGCTGCAGGTGGATTAGGTTTTGGATTCTTATCTTTTTTTAACATCTACTATTCAATCTGGTTCTAGTTTTATGATTAACTACTTAGACATAGAGCAAAAAAATTCAAGAGGTTGATTATTTAATAACTGGAGAAGGAAAAATTAGATAGACAAAGTTATATGGGGAAAGCACCTATAGAATTGGCTAGAATTGCAAAGAAATATGATAAAAAAAGTAATTTTCTTGGCTGGTAGTATTATTGATAAAGAACTATTTAATCTAAGTGATGAAGATAAAAAAAGTAGTAGATGTTTCATTTTCTATTCAAAGAGAATTCCTTCCTTTAGAAAAATGCTATGGATAAGACTGTTGCTAAAAAGTAATATAGAAGAGACAATTGAACAAATATTTAGAGTATTGGAGTTTTATAATGGATAAAAATAATATTTTTAATAGGAATATTTTTGTATAATTGTTGCAGGATTTGGATTTTCTCTAATGGCACTATTTATAAAAACTTGCTGGGAATTTACCTTCTATGCAAAAAGGATTTTTTAGAAATATTATCGCTGTTGGAATTTCATCAATACCGTTAATTAAACACTGGAAGTCAATTAACTTTCCGAAAGGAAAATTATCATGGAGTGTATTAATATCACGTAGTGTTTTTTTGGGACGATTGGACTCGTACTTAACTTTTTATGCAATAACGCATATAAGTCTCGCAGACTCTACGATTATACAAAAGTTATCACCATTTGTAATTTTAATATTGTCATACATATTCTTTAAAGAAAAAAATGACAAAATTTCAAATGATTGCTATAGTTATCGCATTTATAGGTGTAGGGTTTATAATTAAACCAAGTGGGGATGGTTTTATTAGTATGGGAGCACTAGCAGCACTATTAGGAGCTTTTTTTGCTCAGGTATTGCATATACTTGTGTGAGATACTTAGGTACTCATAATGTGTCGGGAGAGTTTATTATATTCTTTTTCTCTTCATTATCAACGTTATTGTTACTACCTTATTTAATATTTGATTATAGAGAAATGAGTGTATATCAATTATCAATGCTAATATTAGCAGGAGCTTCGGCAACAATAGGACAGTATGGTGTAACTTTTTGCATATAAATACGCAGCAGCGAAAAAAATATCTGTTTTTTTGATTATTCGCAGGTGCTATTTTCTGGAATTTTAGGATTTATATTTTTTAGCGAGTTACCAGACTTGCAAAGTTTAATAGGTTATATTATAGTTATATCTGTAGGAATAATTTTAGTGAAAAAAAGTAAATAAAGAGGTGTTAAATGAAAAGGAAAAAAATATTGGAATAATAGTTGTTGCCGTTCTTTTTGTTTGTACTATATTGTTATATGTAGTTCAAAGTAGTGATAAGGAAGTACTATTTAATACTACGAATAAGAGCAGTAATACTAATACAAATAAAGAATCAAATAGTGAAAATGTAGCAAATGCTCGTGATGGAATTCAAGGTGTTGTTCAACCTTCACCATTTATTACGACTCCTAATGGAGTAGAGGCAAATCTTCTTCAAAATGCTAATTGAAGTTTAATTGGTCAATTAATCTATTTACAAAGAGAACATTTACCTGAAGCTGAACAAAAATTATTAGCAAATAATAAAGACGCTACTCAATACGTTCTTGGTTACTTGGCAGGTCAACAAGCTACACCTTTTGAACAGGGACAAACAGTAGATATAGATAGAAAGTTCCCTTATTATATACAATGGGATAAACGTTGGGCATATGATAAACTTGGTGGAACTAATATCGCTATCGGGGGATGTGGTCCAACTTGTGTGGCTATGGCTTTAGGTGGGATATTGGACGATAAATCCATCACTCCAAAGAGTATAGCTGAGAAAAGAAGATGCAAATGGTTACTTTACTGATGAAGGAACAAAATGGAGCTTTTTTTGATTATATAGCTAAAGAATACGGTGTTAAATCAACAGGTGTTCCACTAAATAAAGAAGCAATTAATACAAGCTTAGATAAAGGGAATCCAATTATAGCTTCAGTACATCCCGGAAAAATTTACAACTGTTGGTCATATTATACTAATTACTGCAAAAAGATGAAGATGGTAATTACATAATTAATGATCCAAACAGTTATACAAGAACATTGAAAAAAATGGTCTTATGATGAATTGAAAAACAGAGATTGTAGCTATGTGGGAATTCTCAAAAATAAATTTAAATAACGAAAAAAATCTTCAATACACTATGTGCTGAAGATTTTTTTATTATTTTTGAAAAATCTTAATAGAGTAATACTTCTGATTTAAAAAAAGTTAAATTCCCGAGTTTATCACTTAGAAACAACATAAAACCGCTATGAACACTTGGTACAATAGTGTTTATAGCGGTTGTTTTTCAGGGGAATTTGTTGTACACGAATTATAAAGGATACCTATTTAATTCTTCGTGTTTTACTATTCCTTTTTCCCATTTTATTCCTAGTAACTTATTTAATAATTTCATATCTTCACTCTCTTGTAATCTGTAATATCCTTGATTTAATTTTTGTTGCCTTTGCTGTTTTCAACGCATTTATTATTCGCTCTGAACTCATTTGTTTATTTGTTTTATACTGTAATAATCTAACATGTATTAACGCTAAAAAAACATGTTAGAAAAATGTCCTTGTATATGCTCTGGAGTTCTTACATATACCGGTCTTGTTTCTAATTGGCTTTTTTTGTCACTCTGAAACAATCTTCTATTTCTGATAGCTCTCCGTAAGCTGATATTATCTCTTCATCTGACATTGTTAATTCACTTGTCACTATTACATTTATCCCGTCGAATTGTGCATCAAAAATTGATTTGGTCTTCATCTAATGTTATTGTTGGTTTGTAAGGTAGAATCTCTCCTGTTTTTTTGGATCTACTAATCTTACTTCTAAATATTTCTTTCCACCTTTTTTTACTTGTCATTCTATAAAGTTGGGGTTGTGTTAATTTTTTTGCGTAATCTAGTGCGCCTTCTCGTCTTGCTTGCTCTCTTTGAGCGTATTTCTTATTCCAAGTAACTAATACTTTTTCTTTTTACTTTCTTACCTTCTATTTTTTTCTTTCTCTTATGAATGATTTCTTAGCGAAGGTCATTTCTTCATTCACTTCCCAGTCTTTATCTTCTAATATGAAGTTTTGTATATCTTTAGGTGCTCCTCTTTTTTTCCTCTATGTTTTTTTGTGAAAATACCCATCCATCATTTCCTTCGGACATATAACTTACATTTTTTTGAACTATTCATAGCTTTATCCGCCACTACTATTAATCTTTCTATTCCGAATTGTTTTTTTATTGTTTCTATCGCTGGT
>BNJT01000632.1_pt1 | contig 28071 bp, 31 predicted proteins | sample 8540491 | NCBI WGS metagenome assembly BNJT01 (sample SAMD00202455, study PRJDB9452) | human saliva metagenome | host: Homo sapiens | reverse complement strand
GAGCATCTAGATGAATTCATTTGCGGTCCATCGTCAAAGTAAGTTAACCTTCTCATGGCGACCTCAGTTAGAAAATTCAGCGAGATATCTCACCTCCCCGCAGCTTTATTTCATAATACATCTACGTCTGAAATACATTACGGAGACTATAAAGACATTTCACCGACAATCGAACCAATCCCACCACCAAAGCAGTCACATTTAATAACGAAGATTAGTTAAAATAATAACTAAAATAACTAACCAACTTCCCGGCGCACCAATGACACAGCATCAAGAAATCGTCTCACGGTTAATAAATCTTGGTCCATAAAATACCGGCTTAGTTAAGTCCGTCAATGCAGCTAATTCCGCAAATTCGATTGGATATAAACGCTCTAATTGCTGAATAGCCTCTACTGGTACCTGATGCCTCAAAATCTCAAAGCAAGACACCACCCTAAGCTCATTCATCTCATAAACAGCTTTTCCCAAATTTGGCCAAGCTTCCGATACAGGACCATTCCAACAGTCATCCAAAGCAACCATCATACGAGTATAATTCTCATCGAACTTACGCAACGAGTCAGATACTTCTTCCCTATTAGCGTCTATCTTCAGAATAGCTTCATACCCATCATTAGGAACAGCAAGTGTATTGATAACAGTTGGCCAAGTAATTTCCTCGCCGGTATAATATCTCCTTTGACTTTCTGAAATATCTACTGAATCTTTATCCCTATTTAACGGACCCTCATAACGCCGTCCAAACTTTAATTCAGCAAACCTAGCATAATGAGATAATTCATCGCCAGACTCCTCACCTGACATACGAGTAGTATCTGCCCCCTCGCCCTGATCCTGAATAAGTTCAATACTGCCTATAAATTGCTCAATGACGTCTACTCCAGACGTGGGATCAATGCATGCATATCCCAAATTCCCACCTACTTGATTAGATTTCATAGGCCCCCGAGCAATCTGCCGAATCGCATCCGCGTTATCAAAAATTGCCTGCTTTATTTCCTCATAAAACGCGCCAATCGTAGGATAGCTCCTACCACCATAACTTGTTTTTGACGAAGCCTCAGGAACTAAAGATTCCGGCGCCTCAATACGCATAAACGCATCTAGCTGACTACGCGACAGATTAGCACACCGCGCACGCAAACCGGGGGCGATATTTCCCGGAAGTCCACGTCTTAGTTCGCCCACCGCATCCAATTCCCGAATTCTAGGTCTATCTCCTAGAGCGGCCACCATATTTGCTGCAGCAGCCATATGCAGCATTTCTTCCATAACTACAGAACGCAGAATATTATAAACAGGATAGTTCTGAACCTCAAGAGAATACATTGCCGAACAATAAATCGGAATCGTACAGTTCTCAAGGGCGATTGCAGTTTGCAAAGCGCCTCTTATCCAGTTTATATCCCTATCTTTAATTTCCATACTAATTTACTCCATCAGTTGACAGGAAAGAGCATAGGCTGAAAAAGATCTTGAAATGCCTCCTCAAGCTCCCTATGCACATAAAATTCTGGTCCTATGTTTTCAAAAATCGCATCACCCAAACCCGCAAGCGTGTCAAACATCATGGCAACTATTGTCCCAATCTCTCGACCAAAATAATGTGCGACCATTGCAACAGCACTTCCGTTAACCCCGTACGATCCTACCGCTGTCCATATTCGAGATTCGGGATGACCAACCCACATGCGTCTATTTTCTGGGGCATTAAATCCTTCGATACGCAGCCCTCGACCAATTGCCGCAACACTTGTGGTGTGCAGATCGTTAAGTATCCCAGCGCGAGCCAAAACACCAACTCCGGAGCAGTTAGCAGCAACAACTTTGCCGCTTTCATAATGCTTTCTGACGATAGATAAGATCCGCTCATTATTCAGCAATGCACCTGAACCAACCCCGCCAGGAATGTACAAAATATCATAAAGAAAATCGTCGGAAAGCACACAATCAGGAACGACTTGTGTTCCCATTTGCATCGTCACAACGCCAGGGTCTAAAGAAACCATGTCCACACGCAAATTTTTTGGCGCAACTTCCCTTTCCCATGGCGATATGTCACCCCTGAGAACCATCGCAGCACCCTTAAAAATTTCAGCCGGAGCAAGACTATCCTGCTCGCTTACCTGCGAATATACCAATACCCCTATAGATTCCACCGTAGAAGCCCCTTCAAGAATATAATCTTCTTTCATCCCCGTATCCCTACGAAAGGCTAGTGGCTGCACCATAAACTCCTAAAAAAACTAACAGTAACATACTTATTTAAAATAAATTTATTTGCCAACTAGAAACCAGAAATCTCTTCTTTACGAAGAATTAGCTAACTAAATATCTGGAGACTAGCTGGCAGCAAACAGGAGACCCACAGCTAAATTAGTCAGTAATCCCATTAAGGGCATCTAGTAAAGCATGAGCCACAGCTTTAGCTGATTGAGGGTTCTGCCCGGTAACAAGTCTGCCGTCAATAACGACGTTTTCGCTGAAGTTGTCACCAGCGATAAAATCAGCACCCCGATCCTCCAGTTGAGTCTGCAACAGGAAAGGAACGGCCTCTGTCAATCCCACCGCCTGCTCTTCATTGTTAGTGAAACTAGTAAGCCGCTTTCCGTCAACCAGATATGTGCCGTCGGAAAGTTTTATATTTACCAAACCCGCAGGACCATGACATACGGCAGCAACAATTCCTCCATTTTCATATACGCGTGCAGAAAAATCAGCAATAGCAGTATCCTGAGGGAAATCAAACATTGTGCCATGCCCGCCCACGTATAGCACAACTTTATAGTCGTCTGGATTAATCATCGAGACAACTTTTGTGTTAGCCAGCTGCTCAGCCACTTTGGGGTTCGAAAGAAATGCATTTGCTCAGCATCCTCAGGATTCCTTCCATCTTGAGGAGCCTTCCCACCTTTGACTGACGCGAAATCAACGGTATAGCCAGCTTCAGTGAAGATTTTCCACGGATGCGCTGCCTCGTCAATGTAGAACCCAGTGCTTCCTTTGATAGGCATTTCATCGTGACTTGTAAGAATGAACACCATACGATCTTTCCGCATGACTCCTCATCACCTTTCTCAATTAGATTGAAAGCTCGTTGTGAGCTTTCAATGGGGATTGCGGAAGGCATTTTTGCCTTACGCCTATTCGATTCGACGGCTAATCCGCTCACCAAAGTTTAGCATTGGTTGAATTTTAGTTCAAATAAATAAAATAACTACCGACTATTATTATTTTATAGAAAAACTAAAACGCAACCAGCCGGAATGACAGATCAGCGCCGAGCAAAATAACGCGCTGCAATCCCATGGAAACTCTACTTTATATTTCACTAAGTTTTATGCGCAAAGTACAAACGCCGCTTTAGTAGCTTACACATATACCACCCGGACATAATGAAGTAATATTGCGCGTCATCAAATATGATTATGACCTCATCGCATACGGATGTCAAATTTATTCAATAAAGATGAACATGCCATTATGCTGATAAGGCCATTATCAATATTCACTTATCGCATATGAGATTATGCGCTAACTTTTTGCTCCATTTTCTGTAACCGTTCTTTTCCGCAGATAAGAGTAATTACGAAAGTGCCAACTGCGATCAACGTGAGTACATTTCCAATAGTCGAAAGACTGGTAAGTGGCCCAAGAATAGCTACCCCAAGGGCCGACCCAGCCTGCCGTCCTGCATTGAGCGTACCTTGAGCAGCACCAGCGATATCTGGAGTTGCACGAATGGAGACAAATGCGGTGGCTGCAGGAATAACTGTTGTACTAGCTAACACAAGCGCAACCTCAGCTGCAATGATCCATACAATAGCATTGCTATTGGTCACACCAATTCCGAGTAAGAATACTCCAGCCAGTACGTCGCACACCAACCCAACAAGAATGACTTTGCGAGCGTTGAATCTTGCAACTAACTTACCTGTATATATGGGAAGAAAGCACATGGGAAGGGTCATGGGAATAAACGACAAACCTGTTTGCCATGGGCTGAGGTTCTGCTGCTCCTGCATCCATAAGGTTAAACTATATAGAATCCCATAGAATACCAACGTAGCTGCAGATGCAGCGAATATGCTGGAGCTAAGGTCACCTCTGCGTACTAAAGCTAAAGGAAGAACTGGGTGGGCAACTTGACGCTCAACAACCGCTAAAAGTATAGCAGCAGCCATAGCAATCCCAAGAGCAACCCATGGGCCAACACGACCCCAGCCTGTTGTTCCTCCATCAATAAGACCGTAAGTAGCTGACGTTAGAACAACAATTGACAGAATAATTCCTGGCGTATCCAATGGTCGAACGCTTGGGGGCCGAGCGTTCACCAGCCCTTTCGTAAGCGCAAAAGCAATGATTGCAATCGGAGGATTGACCATGAAGATTAGGCGCCACCCTCCAATCGTGACTAGCATACCTCCGAGAACTGGACCTAGTAAAAGGCCGCTACTAGTTAAAGCTGCCCATGTTCCGATGGCCCGAGCCTTTGAACCAGGATCAGGATTAAGAGCAGCCAGTAATGCCAACGAGGAAGGTACCATCGCCGCAGCAGTTACGCCAAGCAATACACGCCCGCTAATCAACGCAATGATTGTGGGTGAAACTGCACACAATAGTGACGCGACAGCGAACCCAAGCAGCGACGAACAATATACCCGCTTTGCACCAAACCTATCAGAAAAAGCTCCTGATGCCAGTAACAGTCCGGCAAAAGCAATTGTATAGGAAACAGCTGCCCAAGGAAGCTGCGCGTTGCTGGCAGAAAGAGTCCTTTGAACGTCAGGAAGAGCGACATTCAAAATCGAAGTATCAAGCAAAACTAGAAAGTTTCCGATGCAGAGCCCTAAGAAGATCGAGCGCTTTTGCTTGGTTGACTCGTTTGGCTCTTCGATACTATTGCTATCAGCTGATGTATGAGTTTCACTTTTCACACTAGGCTCCAATTCCGCCTGGCAGGGTTCCCGTACGAGCCCATTCAATGAGCGGCTCGGCGGCTTCTGTCCCTACATACTCTATTCGATTTCCATATTTGTCCGGGTGTGTAATCATGGAGAAGGGCGTTCCACCTTCTTCCATTCGGAAGACCGCTTCAGCCCCTGGCCCTTTATCGTTAAGCCAAGCTAGTCTACCTGCCATATCGGACTCCCAGCAGCCATGATAAATATATTTCCGCACTTCTCAGGACTAATAATCCCAGTTCCGTTTGCCTGAATCAGCTCCAAGAAAGGAGGCTCAGCCATAGATAGGACTGCGGTAAATAAAAATGGGTGCGGATCCGGATCCTCAAGTCGTGGAATATTAAAAGTACCTGGTTCCGTAAATTGAACATTCAAAGTGTCACTGTAGTACCGAATCGCCTCTTCCAAGTCATCAACGACGATACCAGTATGGAAATAGGGAGCCGCCTTTGCCTCTTCAAATACGTCCTTAAACTGCGTAACAACAGGTGGTTCCTCCAGCATATCGAGCAACTTGGGCATGAAGTTAGCTAGATACTTTGTATTTTTATGCGCTTCAAAAGCTGCTCGATCTCGATAATTTTCGACAACAAGGCGTCGATTTGGATCGGTTACATCTACAATGTAGTCAAACCGAGCACATCCTGGTTCATTGTGCATAACCTCTGCTGTCAGGTCTGCCATCAGGGCATCAACTTTGTCCTGAACTCCAGGCTTAAGTCGTTGTTCTGCAGTAACCGTAATCATTAGATTACTCTCCTCATAGATATGGTGGTTAATTAGTAGGTCGGACGGGTAGTGATCGGAACAGCGAAAGATTGCCGATCCCCTACCCATTTGCTTGTCGGAACGGCATCTTCCAATGCGGTCAGATCTGCCGAGTTGAAATGATTATGCATAGCCGCGACATTCTCCAGTACCCGACTGGATTTCCGCGTACCTGGAATCGGAACAACATCATCACCTTGGGCAATCAGCCATGCTAGTGCGACTTGAGCTATAGTCATGGACCACGTTTTGGCCAAAGATGCAAGAGCATCTACCTGGCGCATGTTTCATCTAGATTAGCGCCAATAAACCGTGGATCATTTGCACGGAAAGGACTTTCTGGAACTGTCGTAGTGTCAAGCCGTCCACCAAGCAGTCCTCGCCCAAGAGGACTGTAAGGCACTAGGCCAACTCCAAGCTCACGAGCGGTTGGCACAATATTAGTCTCGGGTTCTCGCCACATCAGAGACCATTCCATCTGTACTGCAGCAATCGGGTGAACGGCACTGGCACGTCGCAACTCATCAGATGTTACTTCAGAAACACCAATATGGCGCACTTTTCCTTGTTCCACTAAGTTGGCCATTGCCGCGATAGAATCCTCGATTGGAACTTGTGGGTCTACCCGATGCAAGTAGTACAGATCAATGACATCAGTTCCAAGTCGACGTAAAGAATCTTCACAGTATCTGGCAATTCGACTGGGATGAGCGTCCAAATGAACGCCATTTTCACCTCGGACGATGCCGAATTTAGTTGCAATCTGCAGATCATCGCGGTCAACACCACTAGTGGCTATGGCGTGACCAACCAGTTCTTCGTTATGCCCCTGCCCATAACTCATAGCGGTGTCAAACATGGTGACGCCAGAGTTGATGGCAGTATGGACCGCAGCAATGGAGTCATTGTCGTCGGTTGCCCCATATCCTTGAGACAAACCCATACAACCAAAGCCCAACGGTGAGGTATTCAGACTACCTAGATGGTGGATACTTGCGTCGCTTGAAGAGCTACTGAATGTCATGGCATCGATTGTTCCACGTAGATAACTATAAGTCCAAGACCGATTTTCGATGATTTCCATCGCGATCTATTATGGAACTATGGAACTACGTTACTTGCAGTCTTTTGAGGCTGTCGTACGATGTGGAGGCTTCACTAAGGCTGCCGCAGATCTACACCTAGCCCAACCTGCGATTTCAGCGCATATCAAACGACTAGAAAAGGATCTAGGGGTCACATTGCTGCATCGGTCTCGCACAGTGACTTTGAGTGCCGCCGGAGAGCGCTTCTTACCATATGCACGTTTGGCTTTAGCCAATCTCGAAGAAGGAAAGCGGCTTATGCAGTCGTTTCAATCTGTCTCGGGTGGACATGTGCGGGTAGCGGTGACACCGCTTACCGGAAACCTCAACGTTGTCGGCTTACTAACCAACTTCCGAAATCGCTATCCGGGCGTCTCAGTATCGCTACAAACGGGGTTGATTGCTGAACTATTAGATGCCCTTGAGCGTGGACGGGTAGACGTCGTCATAGGCCCTGCGGGCGCCAACGTAGAAGGTAAAGAGATAAAGCGAAAGGAAATCGCATCTGAACAGCTAACGCTTATTACCCCTCTAGCTAGATTAAGTCAAGTGACGTCATTGAATGACATAAAAGATGAGCCATTTGTATGCCTACAGGCAGATAGCGGTCTACGCCACATGTTAGAAAAAGCATTCGCCGCAATCGACGCCGAACCACGAGTCGACTTTGAAACACACAGCCCATCTAGCATCCGGGAACTGGTCGCAGCAAATCTAGGCTGCGCCCTTATTGCCCAGTCTGTTGCTGAGGGACCTGGCCCAGCAGTGCAAATCCATGATATTCACGATCTCCCCGAGCACCCTCCGATCAGCGCTATGTGGACAGCAGGGGCCGCCCCACCCATTGCTCGTTTTATTGAAGAGCTGACATCATATATGCTAACAACCTAATACTATGGCGTACCTGGTTTATTAAAAGTTTGACAATAGAGGAGAAGCTACTAAGTCACCAGCACACGGCGCAAGCTATATCTCGACTCCACCATCATAATACTAACATCACGTAAAATGCTACATTTCCGCTAGCAAAAAAAGTCGCGGTTACCCACAATAACACTCTTCAACATATTAGCCGACTTTAACACAGACGGACTTTATTGAGCAAAGTTATGGGGGCAGCAAGATATAGTGTATTCAGTGGAGCGAAAGGAGGAGAATCTAGAAGTATAAGCTCCCCAGTCTTGAGTTCGTTTGAAACCAGATACTCGGGTAAAACAGTAACTCCCATTCCATGACACACAGCAGACTTTACCGAAAGTAGATTTGGTAACGTAATAACTGGCTCCATTTTAGGCGTGTCACCATAAACAGTTTTCCAATATCTTCTAATAAGCGGCAAGCTATCAGCAAAGCTCACAAAAGGAACCTCTCGCACCCATTCATTTTTGCACGAGTTCTTGCATGTTGAAAATTTTGGACTTCCAACGAGAACGAACTCCTCATCGATCAGCGGCCATAATTTTAGCTCCTTCTTATGTGGCCTCGTTGTAAGAATGGCTAAGTCAAGGCTTCCCGAACAAAGCATATCAACTAGAGGAGCTGAAAGATCAAAAGTAAAATGAAGTTTTGGCAACGTGAAATTAACAGACTCAAGCGCCGCTAATAAAAACTCTGTTATAAACTCCTGCGGTCCACCTACATGAAGTGCCTTTAGGCTTTTATCACCTAGTTGTTCACCATAGAAATAGCGTTCAATATGGTCAATATTTTCACCTAAAACACCAACAATTTCGTCGGCGACCTGAGTAGGTTCAGAACCTTTTTTTACACGTATAAATAATGTTCTACCAAGAAATCTTTCAAGTTGCGCAACATGATTAGTAACAGTTGGCTGTGTAACTTGCAACCGTTCGGCAGCACTAGTAAAAGAGCCGCTCCGATAAACAGCAAGAAAAGTTCGAAGAACATCAAGAGGTGGCATTTTTGCTGTCATCAGAATGGCTCCTTTTTTAATAGTAAAACCTTCGCTAGATATTTATCATATCGGCCATTTCAAGCTTTGCTAAATTAGCAATACTTGCCACCTCGAAATGCGACAATGATGTCCAACCCCAGGCTGCCCAATTAACAGTGGCACCAGTACTCGAGACCTTTACACAGTTCACAATATTGTCATCTATGAATAACGTCGTCCCTGGATCAATGCCTCGACCCAAACAAATAGCACTCACAGCGAGAGCTTTATCATGCGCTTCTCCGATAACTCCAGAAATATGCTGATCCAGATCAAAATGTTTCAGAATAGCCTGGCTCGATTCTGCGTCTTTCGCTGTTACCACATAGACACAACCCGAGTACCGTTCTAGTAAACCATGTATTCCTTCGAAGATAGCATGGCTTCCTAGCCAAGCGTCGTAGTCATGCAAACGCCAATGTGCCCTCAACTCATTAGCATCCTTCATAAATTCTTCTACAACACTTGTGTCAATTTCATGTCTAAGATCTAGAAACTCATCTTGACTTTCGACGCGAATATCGGGATTACTTAATCGTGATACTAAAAAGTCATCAAGCGTTCTCATGTAAGGTCGAAGATAGCGAAATCGTCGATCAAACCAATCAGGAACTACCGACAATAACGCGTCCAATGACTGGTTGTTAACTTTCTTTCCAGCATACCAAGTTAGTGCAGCACATTCCTTGGTGGAGTCCACGATAACTCCATCAAAGTCGAGAAACAGTAATTCATACTTAGGCTCAGGCATTTTGGATAATTTCCTCTACAGTTCGAAAAACTGCCTTCATAAAAGCACCAACATAGGCGTAGTATGAACAAGTGATGATATTACCATCCACAATAACATCCGAATCCACGACATGCGCACCCGCGTTGATCACATCATCCCGAAGTCCAATGTACGCACACGCCTTTCTATTCTTAAGAACGCCAGCGCTGATCATAATCCAAGGACCATGACATAGACCAGCTACTACTTTGTTCTTTTCGGCCATATCAGCGACAAAATCTAGCACATCCCTATCTTGCCGAACGCGATCAGGGGCCTCGTGCCCGCCAGTCAGGATGACGGCATCATAGTTATCTGATGCTAGATCCTCAAAGGAAATCAATTCTGAGGCCGTTTTATCCATAGGAAGCGGCACGCCGTACTTTCCCTCGACAGATTGACCACCTTTTGTGGCGATATCCACATCCCAGCCTTGCTCTTTGCATCGATACCACGTGTATATGACGTCGTGATCCTGGAAACCTTGTGCAGTAATGATTACCGCGCGCATTGTAAAACTCCTATCTCAAGTGATGTAATTATTTTGCTCGAGCGACTGTAAAGTATCTTTGATTAGTCTTTATATTCTTTTTTAGATCCTTATCACATCGAATGACCGGGTAGTTTTTAACAAAAGCTTCAAATCCTATTGGAATATAAAATAAGTCTTTATCGCCTGGAGTGTAGAAGATATCCATACCTGTCTTTATGTTAAAATCAAATTTCGAGTAGGTACTTTTTGACCGCAGGTATGCGTTTGGCATCTTATTTGTCTGAATGAGTTCAGATTCGCCATGATGTTCGACGTCTGACTCATACGTCGCGGTGGCACGATTATAGGCATCCCGAAGTCGCATCAAGTCAAACTTATTTCTGGGTGTCTCAACCTCAACGAGATGAAGTTCCGGTGTAATTGCGTGGGTTTGATGAAAAGCCCCTGGCCCGATAGAAATTACGACGCCTGGTTTAATATCAATCTTTCCATTGAGCGTTTCAAACACACCTTCGCCAGAAAGGCAAATTAGCTTCGTTGTCTTTCGGGCATGAGCATGCATAGATGTACTGGCATCAGCCTTGATACACAGATGCCATAAGTCGTGAATCAAATCAGCATAAATACGCGATTCGTAGCCCCAAGGCTTTACTACAACCTTGGAAAGATCATCTTTATGATTTTCATGCAAAAACTCCGTTTTAGACTTTATGATACTATAAAATGCTTCGAAATCTTTTTTTCCCGCATTGAAAGATATATCGTAGTCACTCATCTTCTTTTTATCATTGGTGGGCGTAACCATTTTGTTTCCCTTCTTTGGCAATAAGACTACTATATACGATTTTGGCCATGTTCTGTGCTGAAGATGGATTCTGCGCAGTAATAAACGGCATATCTACTATCACGTGACTTTCTCCTTCTTTTGCCTTTTCATAGATCGCTCCTTCACTGATTAATCTTTTTTCAAGAGAAAATGGTAACTTGTCAAGCATATTTCTCGCATTTTCCTCATCGTCGGAGAATCCCGTTAAAGTTATCCCGCTAATGATAGATGTACTATCTGAATATTTTGCTCCTAGATATGCGGCAGAACCATGACAGATGCTGGCAATTATTGCCTGACGTTTCATTGCCTCACCTAGCAGCTTATGAATAGCTGGATTGTAGGGGAAGTCCCACATCGTTCCTATTCCACCTACAAAGTAGATGAGTTCAAGATCAGACAGTTCCAACGAGGAAATATCTTGAGTATATACTATCGCTTCAGGATAGCTATCAAGAAAATTTAGTACCGATCGATTTTTATTTTCTTTAACAACACCTTTAACTGGTCCTCCACGGGGGGAAGTGAAGGTAACCTGTTCTCCAGCGTTTGTTATTTTTTCCCACACAGCCGCAGTCTCTCGAACATCAAATCCAGTTGATCGTGCAACATTTTTGACATATTCCGTGTTAGTCAGAACAAAGATGATTTTCGACATGCATGGTCTCCATTCCTCTTTCATATACTCTAAGTTTGATACCTCGACCCTTCGTCAGGACTTTTGATATCCAAATTTAGCATTTCATTATTTTCCCACAGCCTCCTCTTCGTAATATGTTACTCAGTGCGCTTTCGATACTAACCAAGACTTGGGCTAGCTTTCAACTTTTGGTAGGAAAATTTTTTTATAGTTGGATGAAACTATTTTTATACTTACTCCTTGAACTATAGTTTTAAGCTGCACTTTAACCATTAAGTCGCGATTTTGCGACACTCGAAGACGTTCTACCTTATCCCAATACCCCCCCCTCAGGATCCTTTGCTTAGCTCCCACATCCGGATAAATGTGTTGCTTGATTGTAATAATATTTTTATTAATCGACATATAGTACCGAAGGACTTAAGTTATTGCAACGATTATGGAGTTCGCACTACCCCCCATTATTTTTCTAGCTCCTCCACCTCCTTTTCCATCCCTCGAATAATGAACTCCACTTTCCGGTCAAGCGTCCCCCGATCAGTCCAGCCAGGTTCAGGGATGTAGATGCTGGTGTCACTAGTACGATCACGCACAACCTCAATACCGGTACGGCCGTCATCACCAACCTGCCGGAGCGCTGCAACACCGATGTGGCAGGCAATGGTGGTGTCGCCAATGAAGTCGAAGGCGAAGGCGGCTTGTTCCTGGCCAAGTCCTGTCTTTACCAGCTGGCTCACAATATTTCGAAGGTAGTCCTCAATGTGGGTGAATGCGCTGGGAAACTGGAAGATAGTGATGTCCAAGCCGGGGTATTTTTCGCAGCATGCCCATACTTCTTCGGCGGCATGGCGGAGGATGTCTTGCCAGTTCAGTCCGTCGGGCGGTGGTGTCATGGAGCGCCCAGCATGGGCAAGGCAGGCGTGGACGAGGGCGTCCCGGCTGTCAAAAAGCCGGTAGACGGCCGAGGTGGCCACACCGAGTTGGGTGGCCACACCAGCGATGGTGAAGCGGTCAATGCCGAGGTGGAGTGCAGCCATAACAGCGTCTTCGCTGGTGAATTTGGGTTTGGGGCCGGTTTTGCGGCCTAGTCGTGGTGTGACCATGGTTTCTACGTTAGTTGCCAGCCCTGCGCAGCCGCGCGGGTGTCCCAGAATGCCCGGTAGGTTCCGCCTCGTTCGAAGAGTTCGGAGTGGGTTCCGGTGTCTTCGATGGTACCGTCGGCCCGGAATTGGACGATGGTGTCGGCTTTCCTGATGGTGTCCAGTTTGTGCGCTATCACCAGCACTGTTGCATTTTCACGCAACTTATCGACGGCCGCGACAATATTTGTTTCATTTTCCGGGTCCAGCGCCGATGTAGCCTCATCAAGCAGCACGATGGGTGCTTTTTTCAGCAATGCACGCGCGATGGAGACGCGTTGGCGTTCACCCCCGGATAGCGCCCGTCCGCCTTCACCCACGGAGGTCTCCCATCCACGTGGTAGACGCTGCACGATTTCAGTCACGCCTGCCAAACGGGCTGCTTCGTGGACTTCCTCCTCGGAAGCGTCTGGATTACCGATGCGGATGTTGGCTTCGAGGGTGTCGTCGAAAAGGTAAACGTCTTGGAACACCATGGAGAGACTTTTCATCAACGTGACTGTTGTTTGTTCCCGCACATCAAGCCCACCAACTTTCACCGCACCGCTATCAACGTCGTAGAAGCGGCTGACCAGCCTGGCCACGGTGGTTTTACCGCAGCCGGACGGCCCGACCAGTGCCACCATGCTGCGGTTGGGCATGTGGAAAGGTCACCCCACGCAGCACGGGTTTCTCCTTACCGTACCCAAAGTGCACGTCCTCAAGATCAATGGTCCCGGGGGTGGGTTGTGTCGTGGATTCCGTAGGTTCGGGCAGGGGCTGGGCGGTCAGGACGTCGTCAATGGAGTCAAGGGCGGAGCGTCGTTCTTCGAGGCCAGCAGCGGTTTCGGTGATGCCCACGAGCGTATGGGTAAAACGGAGGCACAGACCAATGAACGCGATGGTGGCGACTGGTTCGAGGACTCCTCCAACGGCGAGGTTTGCGGCAAGGCTGATCAGTGTAACGATCACCACTTGCGTGAAGGCACCGCCGAGCAGGTTACCAGCAATTTCATACCAGAGCTTCCTGCGTTTTGCTTTAAGCCATGCGGCATTGGCGCTGTCGAGTTTGCTGTAGTGGGTGCTGCGTCCACAGGAGCGCAGCGCGGCTTGGCAATGTGTGAATTCGACAAGGCGGTTGCTGAGTTCCACTTCAGTGGGTTCACCAATGCTCTTCCCTTTATTGATCAGCCCAGTGGTACACAGCACAAGCAGCAGGAATACGGGTATAGAGATGGTGCAGGCAAGACCAAGATGCCAGTCCCACGTCCAAGCAAATACCAGCAGCACAATACTGGCGGTGACGCGCTGAATAATGGGAGAGAGCATGTGGGCGATGATTTCGCCGGTCATGACGAGTTCGTTGGCCACCAGTCGTGACAGCAATCCAGCAAGGGGACGGTTAAACCAGCCAAGTGGGAGCGATGACACCTGGTCACCAACTTTTTTGTGCACATTAACCAGGAAGTCCAGGGCCGTTTGGTAACCCCGCAGGCTTTGCACATATCCCACAATGGCACTGACCACGGCGAGGATGCTGAGCACAATCACCCAACCCCATACCCCAAGCCCCCATACCGGTTCGTTGTTGGCCAGAGCAGTGACGCAAGGCAGCAACAGGCATAGGGCAACACCTTCGATGAGTCCAGCAGCAATGCTGAACCAGATGGTGGTGTTGATCAGACGCTGTTCTTTAAGCATCCTTTTGATGCGGGGAATGATGTCTACGAGTGTGAGTTTCATTGGTTATGCCTCCTGGGCGGGTGCGTGCTGCCAAAGCGCACGGTAAAGCGGCTGTTCGAGCAGTTCATCGTGAGTTCCGCTGGTCACCACACGCCCACGGTCGACCACGATGATGCGGTCCGCGCCGACAATGGACTCGGGGCGGTGTGCGATCACAAGCACGGTGCGGCCTTTGACCAACGTGCTGAGTGCTCGTTGGATTTCCGCTTCGGATTCGGGGTCGGTGAAAGCGGTGGCCTCATCGAGGATGAGTACCGGGGCGTCAATCAGTAGGGCACGGGCGATGGCGATGCGTTGCTCCTGACCACCGGAAAGTCCCTGATCGGAGCCGTAGATGGTGTCAAACCCCTCAGGGAGCGCTTCAATCACGTCCAGGATATGGGCGCTGCGCGCGGCCTCGCGGACTTCTTCATAGCTGGCACCGGGCTTGCCCAGAGCGATGTTATCGCGCAGTGAAATGCGTAGTAGCTGCGGGTCCTGCAGCACAAACGCAACATGCTTATACAGTTCATTCGAAGGGATGTCTTTTAAGTCAACACCACCCAGAGTGATGCGGCCGGAATCGGGATCGTTGAATCTGGCCAGCAGGGGTTGCCAGCGTGGACTTGCCCGAACCAGAGGGGCCAACCAGCGCGGTAACGGTGCCTTCCTTCAGTTCGAAACTGGCGTGGTCCACGGCCAGCACATCCCCGTAGGAGAAAGACACGTCCTCATAGGCCACATCCGAGCCTGCAATCACAGGCCCATTAGCATTCTCGTCAGCAGCGCCATTGACCTGCGCATCTCCCCCAGCTCGCGTTTCCAGAATCGGAATGTCCAGCGCTTGCGTCACGCGGAGCGCGGCAGCACCTGCGGTTTGGTAGGTCCACGCAGTGTTACCCAATACTTCAATGGAGTAGGGCAGCATCAGGGCAATCAGTGAGGTGGTCAGCACGTCGGCAGGTTCCACCCACCCGGCATGCGCCATGGCCGCTCCCCCACCCAGGTTGATGGCCAGCAGCAGAGGAATGGTCACGGTAGCGTTAGCAAAAGCATTACTGCGCAGTAGCGGGATGGTCCAGTCGAGGTAGAAGGCGGAGAATTCATCAGCTGCGTCTTGGTAGCGTTTGTGTGCCCGCCCGACGGTACCGAAGGCTTTGACCACGGTAATGCCGGTGACAAATTCCACCATGGTGGCGGATACCTGGGCGAGTTTGTTGTCTACTTGCACGGTTTTATCGCCCATGCCGCGCATCATTATGGCCATGATGAACCCGTAGATGGGCAATGTTGCTATAGTCAGCAACCCGAGTCGCCAGTCGATCACAAAAGCGTAGACGGCCAGGGCAACCGGAGTGACCATTGCCTGCGTCACATCCACAGGCTGGTGGGCCACCAGAGCATGCACCATGGAGATGTCGTCTTGCAGCGCTTTACGCACCTTTCCCGCATTGGTAGAGGTGAACCAGCCAAGCGGCGCACTGGCTACGCGTGCGATAGTGCGTTCACGCACGAGTGCCGCGAATTTCGCATCGGCAAAATGCGTCACGCCCAAAGCAATGCCGATGCACGCGAGCCGCGCACCAATGTGCCGATCAGAATGTTCACAATGGTGGTGACGCGCGCCGTGTCCACCTCCGTGCCGGTGGAGTATGCCTCATAAAACACCGCACCGAGTTTGACCAGTGCAATGTAGGGGGCGATGGCGAGCACACCGCCCAGAGCCGCGAGTGTTCGCCCCACGAGGAGACGCACTGAGATGGGTTTGAGTAGTTCTTTCAGCGCAACCCTTCCGGCTTCACGCTCAGTCATGGGTTTACTGGTGTTGCTCGTCATGGCTGTTACTCCTTTCCTGTAAGAGGGTTCAGATGGACGATGCGGTCCGCGCAGTGGTTAAGGAATTCATGGTCGTGGCTGATCACGATCACCACAACACCACGTGCGGTCAGCTTTTTTAGTTGTTCGGAAATGTCCACGAGGTGCCGATAGTCCACACCGGACGTGGGTTCGTCGAGAATGAGCACGTGGGTATTCATACTGAGAGCCGTGGCGATGACCAGCCGCTGCTTCTGACCACCGGACAGCGACATCGGGTGTCTGTCCGCCAGCTTCCCCAACCCCAGCTGTTCCAGGTGCTGGGCGTCGGCTTCCTGTGCCACGGTTTCCGCAAATAATTGTCGGTGCACATCCTGCATCACCAGGAAGGCCGTGCCCTTCTTCATCGGCTCGCTTATCGACGCCCCGTCTTCCGCAACACGCACCAAATGTATGCCGTTTTTTGGTGTTCCTCTATCCATTTTTTGCAGGCCGCAGAGCACCCGAGCCAGCGTGGTTTTGCCCGCGCCGTTGGGGCCAACAAGGCCGGTGACCTGGCCTGCGGGAAACACAACACCGGATACATCTAGGACACGTTTGCCCTGGAATGACACCACCGCCGAATCCACGTGCAGTCCTGGAACATCGCCGGGTTCCTGTTCGGGGACGGTAAGTTCCGGTGCGTTCAGGCAGCGAAGCCCCAGGTCGCGGCGGCGAGCGTCATTAAGTTGGAAGAATTCTTCACCAGTGAATTCCTGGGCTATCTTGCCGTCCTCCACGAGGATCACGCGGTCCACAATGCCGGCGAGGAAATACACGCGATGCTCCGCTATCACCAGGGTTTTACCTTGTTCCTTGAGCCTGCGCAGCAGGGCGGCGAAGTCCTCAATGGACTCGGGGTCGAGGTTAGAGGTGGGTTCATCGAACAGCAGGATGGGTGTGTCCTGTGCGTAGGCTTGCGCGCAGGCGACTTTCTGCAGCTGCCCACCAGACAGGCCCCACAGGTTCCGGCCTGTTAGGTCGCTGATGCCCACGTACTCCAGCGCTTCTGCGCTGCGAGCGCGGATCGTGTCTGGAGTTAGCTGGTAGTTTTCCCCGGCGAAGGCGAGCTCGCTATCCACATCGGTGGTAAAGAACTGTGTGCGGGGGGTTTTGAAACACAGTGGCGGTGAGCGTACCCATCTGGTGTACCTCAGTCTCCGCGACGTTGTGCCCGTCCACGGTAACGGTACCGGTACCCTCCACCGTGTGGAAGTGCGGAATCAGGCCGTTGATCAGCCGCAACACGCTGGATTTTCCGCTGCCGCTAGCGCCGCAGATGAGGGTGACAGTACCGGGTTCAATGTCCAGGCCGATCCCGTGCAGCACCGATTCCTCCGAGCCACTGTACTGCACAGAAACATCGCCAATGTGGATGCTCACAATGCACCTCCCCAGAACGCGTACACGGTGATGGCCGCGACAACGGCGATAGTCAGGGCGTCGACAAGCGAGAACCGCAGGCGAACAACGGAGGTGGGGGTGCCCGGCGCGCCGAGTCCGCGGATAAGCGCGGCGGCAGCGAGATCGTCGGCAATGCGAGCGGAGGCGGACAGCACGGGGACGATGAGTTTCGGCGGTGCGGACGGGATGCAACCAGAGCGCCGAGCCACTGAATCCGCGCAGGGCCAGGGCCTCAAGGACACCACGGAATTCCTGGAAGGCGACGGGGATGAAGCGGAACACCACGGCGAGGGGAATGATGAAGGCGCGTGGCGCGTGGAGCTGCCGGAACGCGGTGATGAGTTCGCTGACGGTGGTGCTGGTGATCATCCAGCAGGCCAGTGCGATGCAGGTGCCGATGCGCGCCAGCCAATACCCCACCAACGCGCTGGTGGCGATGATCCAGCCGGTGACCGAATTATGCGGCAGCAGGGGCGCGGTGTACAGCACTGCGGCGATGGCAATTCCGGTGGCGTAGGTGGCGACGGCTCGGAGGGAAGCGTCGATAAGCAGCAACAGGGCGGTTAAGGCCACGATGATCCACAGAACCTTGCTGGGAAAGGCACCCATCGCCAGCATGTTGCACACGATGATGGTGAGCAGTTTGGTGCGGGGGTCTAGGCCGCTTCTGCCTGTGAGTCTGCGCGCCGGAACGCGAGAGGGGTTGTGGCTCATTAAATGACGCCTGCCCGTTGGAAGTGCTTTTTCAGCATGTTCATGCCGACGTTGGCGGCAACAAAGGAGATGATGAAGGTAAGGACCATCCAACATATCAACACGGTGGGGGTGAGCAGTTGCTGCATGGAGTCGGCGTACTCGGCACTCATAGAGTCCCGGACGTGGGCGAAGTAGGCATCTGAGTTGTAGAAGATGGGTGCGATGGGCGCGATGCTCCACAGGTTTAGTACGGCGTAGGCGAGGCAGTTGGTGCTGCGCCTTCGGTAGTGTCCACTGTTGGCGATGAGGTCCGCGAGGAAGCCCATTGCCAGGCCGAGGATGCTGACGTACCAGGTGTGTCCGGTGGCCATCATGAGGAAACCGACAATGGTGCCTGTGATGGTGAGTGCGCCAAAGTAGGGGGTTTTGGCGATGTACAGCATCACAACGACGCCGTTGCAGACCACTCCGATCAAGGCGCCGACAATGATCATGAGGGGAGAGATAATTCCCAACATCCCACTGCCGAAGGTGATGACAAAGTACAGAGCGGTGAAAACACCCGCGTATACAAGGTACCGCGGATTAGTGATGCTCTGAGCTGAGGTTTTGCGCATTTTTGGCTGCATTGTGGATTGCATTGTTGGTTGTGTCATTGCGATTCCTTAGTGATGTTTGCAGTGATGCTTGCCCAACCCCCATCACATTAAATAAGGGTTGCCTTAGTTAATTATGAATTTCATTCATTATTTAACGCCGCCACCCCCTGCCAAGCAAGCACTTTTTCCAAATAGGCACCCCCAAACAGGTAGAATCACCGGCGTGAGCCCCACGCAGAAACCAACATTTAGCCACGCCAACCCCACCACACCGCCCAAGGCCGAACGCGAGGCGGGACGTGATACTGGGCGTGACGCTGGGCGTCGGGCGGAACGCGAGGAACAGCGCCGCGCCGAACTCGCCGCCGCCCCCTATGTCGCCGCAACGGTACTATCCACCGGCATTCACCCCGCCACGTCCCGCATGGTGGGCCTGCACATGGCTACCTACTCCCCCGACGGCGAAGTTGTGGACACCTACTTCTGCGTGTTCAACCCCGGCGATAACCCCGGTCCCCGGCACCTGCACTCCCTCACGCCGGAGGACATTGAGCAGGGCGTGGGTTTTGAAACACAACTGCGCCAGATCTGCGCGTTGATCGACGGCCGCACCCTCATCGTGCACAACTCCACCCGCGACTGGGGTTTCATCGTCGCGGAATCCAGGCGCGCCGTGCGCGTCCTCAACTCTAAAGGCCCACGCAGCCGGGGACAACGACGCGGCCAGCGGGGACGGCGACGCCGCATAGGGCACATCCCCCGACCTGAGATGGTGGTGGATACCTTGGAGAGCGCGCGGCGTCGTCACGCAAACCTGCCGGACACGCGCCTACGAGCGGTGGCACGGGCACTCGGCATGCGCGTCCCCTCGCCCAAGGCATCCGTGGCGCGCGCGGCCATCCCGGCCGAGCAGCTGGCGCGGGAAAACACGCTGCTGCTCGGACGCATGTTTTTCAACCGCCTGAGAGACAGTGACGTGGTTCAGGCAAGCCCGAATGACCTGCGCGGGGATCGTTTTGGCCTGCAGCGCAGCCGCCTGCGTCTCGACGCCGCGACCGCCACCCGCCGCTACACCAATCCCGGCATGCACCAACCCGGAAAGGAACTGGTGCAGGGGATGGAGGTGGTGATCACCCCCGACATCACCGTTGACCCCGACGAGATAATCGCGGCGGCGATGGATGCAGGACTCGCCTACTCTGAACAGCTCACCCGGGAAACCAGCCTGGTGGTGTGCAACCAGGAGGGGGAACTACGCGGAAAGGCCATGCACGCGCACCGCAAAGGCATTCCTTTGGTGTCCGATACTGAATTTATGCAGCTCACCCAAAATGTTCGTGCAGGTACCGCCGAATAAGCGCTGGATTCACTAGTATTTAGGGAATGAGCTTGAACCTTCCTGCGCCTCTGCAGCGGCTGCGCACTACCGTAGCCACCACAGCGGCGACACTGGCCACCAAGGCGTCGCAAATGACTGGTCGGGGGGCCGGTGGCATGATCGGCGGCCTCATCGCGGGGGCCATTGACCCGAACATCATGGCCAACCTCGGTGGCGGACGCCCCGTGGCCCTGATCACCGGCACCAACGGAAAAATCCACCACCACACGCATGCTGGCTGCAGCGCTGCGCACACAGTACGCCGTGGCCACCAACGAAGGTGGCGACAACATGGACGCCGGCATCATTTCCGCACTCATGGCGGGTCGCGGGGCGTCACACGTGGTGCTGGAATGCGACGAACTGCACGTCCCAGCGGTTGCTGACCGCCTGAATCCTTCCTGCCTGGTGCTGTTGAACCTCACCCGCGACCAGCTTGACCGCGTGGGCGAAATCAACACCATCGAGCGGCGCCTGCGGGCCTGCGTGGAAGCACACCCCGAGATGACCGTGATCGCCAACTGCGACGACGTCCTGGTCACCTCCGTTGCCTACGACGCACCCAACGTCATCTGGGTCTCCGCAGGTGCAGGCTGGGTTGGCGACTCCGTCAGCTGCCCCCGCACTGGCGGGCACATCGTCCGCGACAGCGACGACTGGCACGCCCTCACCCCGCTTGCCGACGGCCGCACCTTCCGCCGCCCCACACCCACCTGGAGCATCAGCGAATCAGGCATTGCAGTACCTTCTGAGGTTTCGGCGGAGGTTGTATCTTTGTCGTTGACTCTGCCAGGCAATGCTAACCGTGGCAACGCTACAGAAGCGCTCGCCGCCGCCATTGAAGTGTTTAAGATCCCCTTGATGGGGCAGTGCAGGCAGTCCAAGCCGTCTCCAACGTGGCCGGACGCTACTCCACCATTACTTTCGAACAATGGGAAGTGCACATGCTCCTGGCCAAGAACCCCGCAGGGTGGCAAGAAGCACTCTCCATGGTGGACCGCACCGCCGACGGCATCGTGATCAGCGTCAACGGGCAAGTCGCCGACGGCGAAGACCTTTCCTGGCTCTGGGACGTCTCCTTCGAAGCATTCGAAAACACCCACATCGTTGCAGCAGGAGAACGTGGTACCGACCTCGCCGTCCGACTCATCTACGCCGATGTGCCCCACACGCACGTACCCAGCACCGTGGCGGCCATCCGCAGTTGCCCACCCGGACGCGTCGAAGTACTCGCCAATTACACCGCATTCCGCGACCTGAAAAAAGCCCTGGAGAAAATAACAGAGGTGCGCAAATGAGCGAACTAACCATCGGACTCATCCTCCCCGACGTCCCTAGGGCACCTACGGCGACAACGGCAACGCCCTGGTCCTGCGGGGACGCGCCCGCAAGCGCGGCATTGACACGGAGGTCGTGACCATCAAAGCTTGGCGAACCCGTGCCCACCAACCTGGACCTCTACTGCGTCGGCGGCGGCGAAGACACCGCACAAATCCTCGCAGCAAAACACCTCACCGAACACCGGGGACTCATCGAAGCCGCCAACCTCGGGCGACCCATCTTCGCCATATGCGCCGGACTGCAAGTCCTTGGTGAATCCTTCCGCGCCGACGGGCGCATCGTCGACGGCGTTGGACTCATCGACGCCACCACCAGCTCCCTTTGGGAAACGCACCATCGGCGAGCTCATCTCCACCCCAGCCGGAATCCCAGAACTCACCGACACACTGACTGGATTTGAAAACCACATGGGTGCCACCATCCTTGGTCCCGACGCCGCCCCCCTCGGGCGCGTGATCCGGGGTGTAGGAAACTGCGATACCCACGGCGCAACCGCTGACGGTTCCGCTGAAGCTGACGGGCAAGTAGGCGCCGAAGGCGTAGTACAAGGCAGCATCATAGCCACCTACATGCACGGACCGGCGCTCGCCCGCAACCCCCAGCTTGCCGACCTGCTGCTAGCTCGTGCGATGGGTGTTGAACTGTCCTCGCTGGAGCAGCTGGATATTCCCGAGGTTGAGCAGCTAAGGAAGGAGAGGTTGAGGTAGGTTTTTGGGGAGGTTCTGGGGGCTTATGCGGACCTGGGTTGTGAACTGGGGATCTTGGTAGAGCATTGGCCGTGACGGGAGACATGCGTCGAGCGGCACGTTAACAACGCCCACTAACGGTTTTTCCGCGGCCGATACTTTTTGGTACGTAGTTCCACATAACCCGGCACATCACCGGCAATATAACGTTGCCATACCTGCTGATACAGCTGGGCGATTGGCATAAGCAAAGGACTTCCAGGAAGCACCGGCCGCACCTTCACGTCTTGCCAAAGCAGGTAGTGGCGGGCCTTCCATTCTTCTACTGGGCGATCCTTCTTTACACCTTCAAGCCAGGCACCAGGTAGGAACCAACTGCGGCCCGCACGCGCACGATGACCTTCCACAATCAACCCACGATTTGCGAGCTCGGCAACTACTGCCCGGAGAGTGGCCGCATTCCAGCTGTTCCACCTGCGGATGTCTGCGTCAGTTGGGTACATCAAACTCAACATCTGCAGGTAATAGCGCGCGGCATCATGGCTGACATTCAACTGGGTGGCAACTTGGTCTACTACCTCAGGGGCGGAAACCGCAGGATCCCAGGGGCACCCTTCCACATCATGCACAATGCTCAGATCCGCAATGTAGGTATCCAGATAGCCGTCCATCAAAAGCCTGATTGCCTGAACATCAGGGCGCTTATCTCCAGTAAAAACCGGGATCAGTGAAACTACTGCCAAAAAGGAACAGCGGCAAGATACTCAGAATTTTTCAAGTTTTTCTCTGCAGATTCACGCAGCCACGTGAGTTTATGGGCAACAAATGGCCTTCCCGGATCGTTGAGCTCTAGGTTCTGCGCCAAATGCAAGTAGATCGCAAGAGAGTCCTTGTAGAAAGGTGGCCAACTTGAAGGGTCTAGTTCGGGACGATTAAAAATTATTTCGTACACTGGTCTGTACCACGGCGAATGTAACGTCACATGAGAATCCACAAGAACCTTGTAGTGCATATCAGCGGTGATATGCATACCGGGTTCTCCTAATATTTCTTGCCAATAAGAAATAATGGCTGCAGTATCCGGCCCCTGCTGGATATAAGATACTGGATCGGTTTGCGGTACAGCGTGAGCCAGTAACTGAAGGAAACCAGTAAACTGCTGATCATCGTTGTTATTTTTAGAAAAATGATCAAGACATTCATCTGCCAAGAAATGTAGATAAAGTCTTGTAATTGCTCTCTCTACGGTTGTAAATCCATAGCTACTTGGAAAAATCAAAAATCATCATGATGTTTCATACCGCCAAATACATAGCGGACAGTGGCGGGAATCAGGCCGGTTCCCCGAGAGATTTCCTTTATTGCATCTTCATTAAGGGTTCTACTGCTCGTTTCACTAATCGCATCGAGACAGGCAAGGAAATCCTCGGCATTCATGCTGACATCTTGATTGTACTTTAACTGTATATTCGCCAACTTTTTCCCGACCATCAGGAGTGAGAATAATGCGAGATATACTACATTTATTTCCATTCCAGTCATATTCAGAGTCAAGCACAAGACACCCCTCAACGACAGAACCATGAGGAAGAATATCTGCCACATATTCAACTGACTCGTAGGTGCCAATATCAATGGAGGCTCGGCGCCAACCACATCCAAAGATACCAAGTTTAGTTGCAGTCTGAAAGAAATTCACCAGGTCGGTAAAAAGCATTATCTTTTTTTATAGAGTTGAGGAAGCAAGGGAGAGCCCAGCATGCCAATGATGAAACGTTCATTATGCATGAGTTTGACCCATTCAGAGTCAAACTCATCGGAAGAAAGAGCGGAAAAGTTATCGGGATCGACAATGAACGATGCGATGATTTGAGCATCACGCGATGCTAAATGTAGATAATCATAGGATCGTTTATCTAAGTATAGATATAGTAAGTTTGCAGCTGGTTCACTGATGCAAATATCAGGGACGGCAGCGCTTTGAGTTAACTGCTTGACAAGTTCTTGAAATTTCGCAACTTGTACGCGGATAGTGCGTTGCGTGGCTACAAGTTCGTTTAGTAATATCTCATCGCCACTTCTTAATTGATGAGAAAAAATGGAATATACTTCGTTATCAGTTACTGCGTCGAACACTTGCCGTGCTTGGTCATGGGTGTAGACTCGCATGAGCTTACTTGCATGTTCATCACGATAGTGGAACTGATGAAATGCAGCAAAAGGCAAATTTTGAAATGGGGAATCTTTATCTTGTAATGTGATTTTCACTTCCGTTTCAATATCTTTCCAAGGGGAACCACTATTACAAACAAGCCATATACCACCACCAGGTTTAGGAATGGCACCCTGGAAATTACTATCACACTTGTAGTTACCATGCGGCGAGACAATATAATAGTCATCATTATATTCATATTGAATATAAACATGGTTCCCCCGCACAGCGCCAAGCAGACTATGCTTAGTCGTTGGAAATGCTGGAATAATGGTTGATAATCCAGTCATGATCTTGGATTCTTCTGGGATTTCTAAAATGTCCACCCCATAAGAAAAACGCACCTATTTTTTCTAGTGCTTCCCTGGCAGTTCCCTCCCATTTTTTATAATCAGTTCCATTCCATAGCATCAGTTCATCTTCGTTATAAGCTGATGCAAAAATGGGTGAATTTTCTTTATTTATAGCTATAACGTTCCCGAAATTACATAATCCTAACTTCAACTCCGTCGGCCGCAGTAGACCAAAAGCTGTTAGACGTGTTCCATCGGAAAGAGGCAGGCTGACCCCCTCAGAACCCCACCTATGTTCGTCTACTGAATAAGTTTGCAAATCACCCAGCCACATAAGGCGACCATCTGACTGGTTATGCGGCGTAAGATAAACTTGAACTTTATCACCAACGGTTAAAACCGAATGAATGTTTTCATAGCGCGCAGGAAGTTCTCCACTGGCTAGTGTGGCATCACCATCCACCACCTCTACATATGCCCCAGACACTACCGCCACAGCAGGGAAAGAATCGAAGACGTTAAAATCAGTTTTCTTAGATTTCGACCTAACTCGCGCAACCGCCTGCTCATAAGCAGGCCAGGTTAATTCCGCTATCATTCCTGCATGTAGCGCCGCCGCCAAGAGCTCATCAGCATTACGAGTAAAGAGCTTTTTCACTCGCTCACCATAGACATCATACACTTTTGGCACCGCCAGAAAAGACCAATCATCAATAATTTTATTATTATTGAAGATATCTTCCGTGCGACCTACTAGTTCATCTATTTTTTTACCTAGTATTATTCGCGCACCCTCATAGGAAAGGAAAAACATCAAGATATTTCTTGACCTCGAAATCGAAAATTCCTTCAACAAAACATGAAGAAATATCTTGATGGCGTGCCGCATGTAGTAGAGGTCGACGATTTTCAGCATGCTCATCCTCCAACCAATAAGCCCAATCTACTTCCCCCATGGCAATGCCAAGACCTTTTACATCCCAGGAAACGTCATATTCACATAATATATCGATAACATTAAGCGGCATCCACATAAAAATTCCTGCGTACACGCAACCCACAAAGCGCATCACCACAATAGGCAAGCTCTTCCTCAAGCACCGCACTGTAGTCGCTTATTTCATCATCATCACTGTAGGTATTAATAAAATCCACCAACCACTGCGCATAGCGCGCACGATCAGTGTGCATAAACTCCAACAACCCCTGCAGCATGCCACAAACTCAGAAAAATGCAGCGGCGTTGTTTTCCGAGGCTTCACGTCCCACAGCACCTCAAGCGCCTCTGGATGCTGCTTCAACGCCTCAGCAAGCGTCACGAACAGCTTGGTTGACGCCTTTTTAAACACAGGAAGCTTCAGCAATCCATTCACCAGTGCTTGATCAATCTCAGCCGGAGTCATCCCCGCACGCTGGCCTAACTGTCGTAACACCACAACCACACCCGTTGACGGACACACCCCCGCCCGGGCTTGAGCATGTACTAGCCCCAATGCATACGTAAATCCTTGCTCCGCATCACCGTCACGAGTTCCAACTGCACGGCATTCCGCAACCAGTTCTGCAGCACCAACAACACCAGCATGAGCAAACTCCACAAACGCAGCCTGGTGCCGTTCTAGATCAATCGCCACTTTATGAGCACGCTCCACCGCCCTCGCTTTGCCGAAGAATTGCCGTGCGGCTTGTCGGTTCCCCACGGTGACGAAAAATCCGGGCAACCTCCTCCAAAAAAACGTCGGTGCAAAATGCGGTGCGGAGGCTGCCAACTGCGCGGTCACAGCATTAATATGTGTTCTAGCGCGTCGAAGGCTGGGGCGACGGCGAATCTGTTCCAGCTCGGCGACCAGGTTCAAGGCGTGGTGGGCATTGTCTGGGTCGGTCATGATCGGCCAGGCGGGAAAGCCAACAGCGTGTTGGGTGCTTGTCCCCACTGCCTGTTGTGTGTCGGCTTGCAGGCCGAATAATCCCAGCATGGTGGTTTCGGCGGACATGATGGGTTCGGACACTAAACGGACCACAGGCAATGGGTGTGCCGGTCCGCTGAACTTAATAGCTATAAGGGGGTGTGTGCTTTCCATAAGGGTGTAGTAGGTGAGATACTGTTGATTCCTTGGTTGAGGAAACCACACATCTACACAGATAGCAAACAAGCAGCACGACGTGACCAGCGAAAGTTCCCCACGCGAGATCTCTAGAGCCAACCGTCCGGCTGGGGTCCCAGGGGCTTTTTTTCCTTTCCTGCAGCAACGGGAGACGTTAAGTACCGTCATAAACAATGAGACCACTGATACACCAGGTTTTTATGAACGGCGCCCTATAGTGTTTGCTCATCAAACTGTCGTTTTCAGACACAGATCGAAAGCGACAGTTTGATGAGCAAACACTATGACGGCACTACTACACCCAGCGACAGAACCTCCTACCGCATACGCCCTAGAATCTCCTGCTTGCGCTCCGCATAGAATTCCGGCGTTAAGCGGGGCTTGTCCTTCATGCGATCATGGAAAATAACTGCCTTATGTGGCGTCCTGTGGACGGCCCGCAGAGCAAAATCGTGATCGGATTCTGGGTGATATACCGGCACTCCGTTGCCATTTTTCTGCCATGCTTCTGGGTAGGCATCGTCAATGGGCTTACCGTCCCAGCGGTCCGGTAGCACACGAATGTTCGGTCGGTAGAAGCGCCGGAAGTACCAGCGAGTGAAAACCGTGTTGACCGGAAAAATCGAGTGGAGCGTACCACTTGAACTGCGGCAATGTTGTTGGCCGCGAACGCCAGTCCTGTGCCAACGCTTCTATTTCTTCAACCATGGAACGTATTTTTCGGGGAGCATGCTTTTCGTAGTGGAACATGAAGAAAAGCCAACTTGGGAATAGTAAAGAACCGTCAGATGCGGGACCGCGAACCCCACCATATCCAACCGGCCGAATTCCCCGGTTCAATAGACGCTGCCCAACAATGCGTTGGCAGTTGATCGGATACAAGCCGTATGTGGCAATAACATAGGCAGTTTTCTCATAGCCCGCTAACGGCAGCCCATCGATAAAGTCGAGCAGCAACTGCGACGGACGCGCGTTATAGGTCGGCGTTAGCACAACAAAGAAATCGTACGGTGCTACATCATCGGCCGACAGCTTCTGCGTGACCTCCATCATCACTGGCTCAATCTCACTGCCCGATAGGGTCTCTGCAACCACTTCGGCCACCATCTTGGTGCTGCCAGAACCAGAAAAAAATATAGAATCGGTACTTTT
>BNJT01000671.1_pt1 | contig 28076 bp, 33 predicted proteins | sample 8540491 | NCBI WGS metagenome assembly BNJT01 (sample SAMD00202455, study PRJDB9452) | human saliva metagenome | host: Homo sapiens | reverse complement strand
ATAATACTTTTAAACAAAAAAATTATGGTTTAACAGTCTCCTTAAAACACCAAAAAACCTGCCCAATGGGCAGGTTACGAATTATAAAAAGCAAACTATTTTGATCAATATGAATCACTATTTAATCAAAGAACTAATCTCTCATAATTCTTTTCACAATCCCATTTCTATCAATTAGAAAACAATCTGGAAAGGTCATCTGCTCCCATTTTTCATAATCAAAACTGGAATCAAAGTGATGTAGTAGTATTCCTATCAAATTCCCGTGTGAACTAAGTAAAATCGTTTTTTCTGAGTATCTCTCTTCCAATTCCATTAAAAAATTTAGTACTCTAGCTAGTGCATCTTGATTTGATTCCCCTTCTGAAAGAGATTCACTGGGATTTTGCCATAAATATTTAATACTGTCTTCAAACTCAGAATCTTTTATAAAGGTTGAAGATAATTTTCTCTCTCGTAACCGATTATCAAGAACTATTTTATCAAATTGAATTGGCGAGCTATTAATCGTTTCAAATGCTCGTTTATAAGGACTAGAAAAATAATGATCAATATTAAAAGAATTCAAAAACTCTAACTGATCAAGAGATGAAAATCCTTTTTCTGACAAAGTTCTATTAAAATCATCACTTGAAAATTTTGAATGAGCATGTCTAAGTAAAATATAAGAATTATTCATAAGTCATTACCTTTCAATTATTGTCATCAGTCTAAAATTAAAATGATCTCTAAACCATCAATTACTCTTTAAAAAATCTTCAATCTGAGAAACTATTTCATGGCTTTTATAATGATAGAGGTCATGAGGCGCATCCATATAGACGACTTGAACATTAGACTGGTCACTTGCAAATCTCTCTGCATAACGTTGCCACTCAAATTGGCTAAAGCTAGTACCATCACCATTAGAAACCATTAGTAAGGCCGGAATTTTCGGATTAATGTTTGAAGGAACTTTCTTGGCATTTTCCTTTACCGTTTGGGATTCATGAAGCATGGCTTGTGACATCAACTGCTTATAAGCTAGAAATTTATATTGTTTTCGTTCACTTTCGGTCAGAGTTTGATTTTTTATATAAAAAGACTCAGGGAAGTAGCGTAACAAGCCAATCTTGCTGCTCCAAAATGCCACCGTGAGTAAGTCCTGATTGTCCTTTAAATTCTCATAACTAACTGGCAGTGCCCAATCTAACCCAATCAAGTTTTTCACTTCATCAGGATATTTTTCTTGCCAAGCCAAACTCTCAAGACTAGCCATTGAATGAGACAGAATGATAAAAGGACCTGTTACATTTGCTTGTGATAGAGCTTGACGTGTCTCAGACAAAACTTCCATCACATCTCTGGATTGATTACTATCCTCGCTATAACCATAGCCAGCCCGCTCCACAATGACTACCTTATATTTTTTTGATAAGGAATCTGTTAGATTCTTAAAGTCTAATATAGGTGAAGCAATTCCAGCACCTGATAGAACTACTATTGTCTCTGGACCATCCCCCTCAACGTAGACATTAATTTTGTGCCCATTAACGAGAACAGTTTTACCCATAGGAATTAGAGAGGCTTGTTCCTTTTCTAAGCTGACACGATGAAAGATAAATGTCCCTACTAAAAACAAGATAAGGAAACTAAGAAAGACAAGGGCTGATTTTTTCAGTTTTTTCATAGCATTATTGTACAAAAATTAGACTCTTTTAGCAACTTAGTATATAGTAGTCTTAAGTATATTCTCTATAAAAGCAACACAAAAAACCCACCTTCACAGGCGGGTTTCATTTTGTATAGTTCAGCTAGATTAAGCTTTACCTTCTGAACCGAATACGTCGATACGTTCTTCAACTGATGCTTGGATAGCTTTTACACCATCAGCCAAGAATTTACGTGGGTCGAAGAGTTTCTTCTTGTCGTATTCTGCTTCGTTTGCTTCGTAGTCACGAGCAAATTTACGAGTTGCGTTAGCGAATGCGATTTGGCATTCAGTGTTAACGTTAACTTTCGCAACACCAAGTTTGATAGCTGCTTGGATTTGCTCATCAGGAATACCTGATCCACCGTGCAATACGATTGGGAATCCAGGAAGAGCTTCTGTCAATTTTTGCAAGTGGTCAAGGTCAAGACCTTCCCAGTTTGCTGGGTAAGGACCGTGGATGTTACCGATACCAGCTGCCAAGAAGTCAATTCCAGTTTCAACCATTGCTTTAGCGTCTTCGATTGGAGCCAATTCACCTTTACCGATGATTCCGTCTTCTTCACCACCGATAGTACCAACTTCAGCTTCTACTGAGATACCTTTAGCGTGTGCTTTTTCAACAACTTCTTTAGCCAATTTAAGGTTTTCTTCAACTGGAAGGTGTGAACCGTCAAACATGATTGAAGTGTAACCAACTTCGATACACTCAAGTGCATCTTCGTAGTGACCGTGGTCAAGGTGGATAGCTACTGGTACAGTGATACCCATTGATTCAACAAGGTTAGCGATCAAGTTGCGAGCAACTTTGTAACCACCCATGTATTTAGCAGCACCCATTGAAGTTTGGATCAAAACTGGAGCTTTTTTAGCTTCTGCTGCACGCAAGATAGCTTGAGTCCACTCAAGGTTGTTTGTGTTAAATCCACCAACTGCATAACCGTTGTCACGAGCTGCTTGGACAAATTTTTCTGCTGAAACGATTGCCATTTTATCAGGCCTCCTGTATATTTTTATGGGACATCCCATTTACATTGTTCATTTTATCACTTTTTGACAAAAAAATCTAGTTTTTCCCGTAGTTTCGATTGAATTTCTTCTAGCTCCATCTATGTAAACCCTTTCTCTCCCTAGTCTTGAGCGACTTTTGGAATAGCTATAAAGAAGGTTAAACGATTCTCCTCCATCTCAAAACGATAAGATAATTTTTCATGTTCCAATAAACTCTTAACCACAAAGAGCCCCATCCCAGACCCTTTGGCCTTGCGACTAGCATTGTCAGAAAAAGACTGGGCTAGTTTTTCTTGTTCTTCTGGGCTACAGCTATTCTCGATAAAGAGTTCTCCTTCTCTCTCCCCGATGCGGACCAAGCCACCTAGAGTGGAGTGCTTGATGGCATTGCTGATGAGGTTAGACAGAATCAACTTTCAGTAACTGATGGGATTTAGATAAGTTTGTTGATGAATCAAACTGATTGTCTATCTGGAGTTCTCTTTCTTTGGCTAGTAAGGCATAATCCTTGACCAGACTTTGCGTCATCTGGTATAAGTCAATTTGTTCCCTATCATCTCGCAATTCCTGCACAGACGAGAGAGAAAGTATCTGGAGAACGTGGTGATTGAGCTCATCCACAATCCCCAAGGCAACTCCCAGATAGTGGTCTCTATCCTTTATAGCGACCGACATATTGCTTTCATATTTTCAATCAAGATTTTGAGACTAGCCAGTGGTGTTTTCAATTCATGAGAAGCGCCTCGTAGGAATTCGACCTTCATCTTTTCCAGCTGGAGAATAGCTTCATTCTTGTCATGCAAGTCCGCAATGACAGTCAAAAGATGCTGGTAAAGGCTATTGATTTGTTCCTTGAGATCACCAATCTCATCCTTAGAATCCACGCGCAATCGCACTTGGTCATCTAGTTCCATCATACGACGGGTTACTCGCTTGATTTCCAATATCGGAGCAACAATGGTCCGAGCATAGATATAGGCAACCAAAAGAGAAATCAGAAAGGATGCCAGCAAGGTATAGGGAAGAAACTGAAGACTGATCTGCTCTGCTTCCTTTTGCAAATCTACAGAAGCTAAAAACTGAAGAGTCATAGTTCCGCCATCAAACGTTTTCACTTCCCGCTCCTCTATAAAGAGGGAGGTTGTCTGGCGATTGGTGTCTAGGGGAAGATTTTCGCTGACCTCAAGCTTGTTCTCTGTTGCTTCTCCCTTGACTGCACCTTTGATATCACTCGTCTGAGAGTAGAGCTCTAAAACTTGTTCAATCCTTTCTCTATCCTTTCCATCAAGTGATTGTGCAATTGCTGTCGCTTTTTGACCAATGCTTTCCTGACGATGGCTCAGATAAGTCGAGGGAAAAAGAAAATAAATGGCCAAATGAAGGCAAATAACCAGAACACTAAAAATCGAGAAGGTATAGATAAATATCTTTGTAAATAAACCTGTTCGTTTCATTTTCGCTCCAATTTATAACCAACATTGCGCACAGTGAGGATGCAGTCCAAGTCTAACTTTTTCCGCAGTTCCTTGATATAAACATCAATGACACGGTCAAAGGGAACCTCATCTGTCGCTTTCCAGACAGCATCTATTATCTGAGATCGGGTCAAGGCCCTCCCTTCATTTTTTACCAGATAGTCCAGAATTTCCAATTCTTTGGCATTGATAGCCACTTCTTGACCTGCTAGGCTTGCACTGTAGCTCTCAAAGTCCACCTTGGTATCCTTATAGGAGAAGATTCGTCCCGTATCATAATAGCGCTTGAAAATCGCGTCCACCCTTACTTTTAAGAGGGAGAGGGAGAATGGTTTTTCCAGATAACCATCTGCTAGCGAAGCAAAGGCACTCATCTTGTATTCCTCATCTTGAAAGGCTGTCAACATCAGGACAGGAACCTGGCTGGTTTTACGAATCTCAACTAGGACTTCTAGGCCATTGAGCTTGGGCATCTGGATATCCAGTAAAACCAAGGCTACCTCATAGCTGGAAAATTGCTCTAAGGCTTCCTGACCGTCCGCTGCCTCAATGGTTTCATAACCACAATCTGTCAGATAGTCACTGATCCCCTCACGGATCATCTCTTCATCTTCTACAATTAAAATTTTCATAGAAAAACGTTTCACATTCCTTTAAATTTCTTGTAAATCTTCTCTGTTTCATCTTGATAAAACCTCTTCCTATCAAGACAAAATAGATAAAAATGCTACCTATATTATACCCCATTTAGGGGAGAATAGGTAGCAAGTTTGTTATTCGCTATCGAGCAAGAGCTCTTTTGGTTGTTTTCTTAGGAGATTGCTTGAAGCCAGCGCCATAACGAGAACCACTAGAACCAAGGCAAGGACAAAGACGATGATAAAGTCTGATGTCTGAATGGAAATATCTAGGCTCGACAAGGTCTTGCTAAAGCCATCTACCTCTGCACCACCACCAAGGTTAGAGGCTTGAGCAGCCTTGCTAGCTTGCTTGGCAACACCTGAAGTGACATTGGCAAGAACAGTATTTCCGATTGCACGCGCTGTGTAAGTAGCTAAGAAGTAAGCAGAAACAAGAGCAGGGATGGCAATCAAGATGGATTCAGTGATGAATTGACCCAAGATGCTTGCCTGCTTGAGACCAATAGAGAGGAGAATTCCTACTTCCTTGCGACGAGCGTTGATCCAAAGGCTGAGCAAGAGGGCAAGGAGAAGAACTGAGAAGCTCAAGCTACCCCAGAAGAGGAGGTTGGCCATCTTGTACATACCAGAGATGGATTGCTCAAGAGCTGGGTAGTTAGAGGAGCTCTTCACCAGTGTATAGCTCTTCCAGTTGATACCACTGATACCGTTCAACTCTTTCATGACGTCATCCAAGTTTTTGTCTGCTGTTACAAAGAAGGTTGCGTCCCCATAAATAGCTGTGTCTTCTGTGTATCCATAAAGCTTTGCAGCAGTGTGAATGTCTGTGATAGCTGTATTTTCGTAGAGTTCTTGTGAGTAGGTTACTGCCGACTTATTGTGACCATCAAAGAGTCCCTTGATTGTCACTTCAACTGTTTCCTTGGCACCTTTTTCATTGTCTGCATCGTAGATATTAGAGTCTAGTTTGACCTTATCCCCTACTTTCCAGCCGTGTTTGACTGCCAAGTCCTTGTGCAGGAGGATCTTGTCCTTGTCGTCGTTTGTTAAGTGCTCTCCTTCAACCAATTTATAAGAACCAGAGACAAACTTGTCTTCTTTAGAGGAGTCATTGACACCTGTAATCATCAAGCTACTTCCAAAATGTTTAGCACGGTCAGGTGTCAGATTTTTCTTGGTATCTGGCGTTTCGATGAGTTCATATCCAGTCAAATCTCCTATAGCGTTGATGCGTTTAACATAAGACTCGATGGCCTTGTTTTCGGTGATTTTTTTGATATCTTCACCCTTGATATTCCCAGCACCACGTGGCGTCCCTTGATTAACGCGACGATTGATTTGCATGGAGAAGCTATTGGTGATATTTTTAAAGGTCTCCTGAGAAGCCTTGGCAGTAGCTCCCTTGATCGACAAGCCGACCAAACTCAAGCTCGCCATGAGGAGAATAATCAGGAAGATGACAATCGATTTGAAAAACTTCCTTGTAACATAGGCAAATGCGTTGTGTAACATAGATTCCCTTTCTAGATTTGATTTAATAATTCTATCAAAACAAGCTCATATTATTTACTAGTATTGCGAGTTTCAGTCAGTTTCTTATCTTTCAACTCAAGTGTAATATCTGACGCTTGCGCCACTTCTTTACTGTGTGTGACGACGATGACACATTTACCTGTTTCTGGGCAAGTGATTTAAGCAGTTCGACAATATCTCCAGCAGTTTTAGGGTCCAGATTTCCCGTTGGCTCATCTGCAAGAATAACTGGAGCTTCTGATACCAAACTACGAGCAATGGCAACACGTTGCTGTTGACCACCTGATAACTGGAGAACATTCCGCTTGATCTGACTTTCATCCAAACCAAGCTCAAGCAGTGTATCCTTGCTTGCCTTTTTGTTGACCAAGCGGATATTTTCCAGTGGAGAAAGATAATCTATCAAGTTATAATTTTGAAAGACCAGGGAAATATGGTGCATGCGATGGTAAGAATAGCCCTTCTTACGAATATCCTCTCCTTGAAAAAGAATAGAACCTTCAACAGGACTATCTAGACCAGCAAGGAGGGACAAGAGAGTGGATTTTCCTGCTCCTGACTCACCAATAATACTGTAAAATTTCCCGGGTTCAAAATTATAATTGATCTGATATAGGACTGCTTCAGCAGTGTTCTTATAACGGTAGGTAACATCTTGTAATTGTAATAAAGTCATGATTTCTCCTTCTTAACTAATAGATGATAAAATTTCTTTAGGCGATTTTCTAAATAAGAATAGGAAACAAAGGGCTACAGATAAGCAACTAATCAATAACAGAAAGACATAGGACTCTGCAAAAGATAGGATGTTGGTTGATAAACTGCTTGCTTTGGCTAGTGTATCTTGTAAGCTTACCTGATCTCCGCTTGCTAGTAGAGTTTGGAGTAGGTAGGATGTGATTGCGTTTCCTGTAGCAAATGCTGGAAGCAAAGCTCCGAGAGATACCAAAACTACCTCTAAACAGAACTGTAGGAAAATCGAGCTCTTGCCTTTTCCAAGTGCCAGTAAAATTCCCACTTCGTAGACCCTTTCTCTCAACCAGAGAGACAAAACAAGAATTAAGGCCCCTGCTCCCGCTATCAACATCCCATAAAGGAAGATGGTCAGGAAGGTTTGGAAGGTTGCTACTGAGTCTTTGATTTGTTCAAAGGCCTTGTTTTCCTTCTCGACTTGGTAGCCTTGATTTTCCAAGGCCAAGTTTTCCACCTGCTTCATGAGTCCGTCCATTTCCTTAGGATTTTCTACATAGAAGCGCGCTGCACTGACTAGAGATTCACCATTTCCCAAAAGGCTTTGGCTACTTTCATAGTCTGTAAAGACCTGGTTTTCACTGAAGTCGGAAGACAAGCCTGTAAATTTCTCTTGTTTTTTACCAGAGAAGATTCCGACGATTTCAAACTCGACAGTTTGTCCTTTCCCAGCTTCTGACTGTCCAGCATCCAAGCGAAGCTTGTCATGAAGCGAAAGACCGTTCTTCTTAGCCAACTCTTCGTGGATCAGAATTTTATTGGAATCCCCTTTTTGAAGGTGTCTCCCTTCTTTTAGATTGAAAGCCGAACTGGTAAAGGTGACATCCTTGGCTGAATCTTCAAGAGCCGTTAAGCTAACCAGATTCTTATCCGCAGCTGACAAATCATCACGTTCAACGCTCTGCTCACCACTCACTGCTTCCTTGTCTTTTAATTTTGCAATCGTCTCCAGTTCAGGAGAAACATTTTCCAGTCCCTTAATCTTGCTTACAGATACTAGGTCCGATAGCTTGAAGGTCTGACCATTTTCTATCTTCTTAATAGAAAAAGAGGTATTGAGTGATTTGTAAAGATTGGTTTCCACTGTTTTGTTGGACTTCATCAGAGTCAAACAGGCTGAAATTCCAGCCAATAGGACCAATAAAATCAGAAATAAAATAAAGCTTCTCAGTCGTTTTCTGCTGACATAAGCCCAAGCTCTTTGGATTGGATTCATTTGTCACCTCCATATTTGTAAGACTATTATAAAACCCAAATATGAAATGTTTATGAAAAAGAGCAAAAATTTTTTTGCTCTACTTTAACTAGATGAAAAAAAGAGCTAGCCTCAGCTAACTCTTATCCTATGCGGAGAGAGGGACTTGAACCCTCACGACCTAAAGCGGTCACAGGATCCTTAGTCCTGCGCGTCTGCCAATTCCGCCATCCCCGCGTCGATTACTTTACTAGTATATCAACTTTTGGGATGCTTGTCAACACTTTTTTTCAAATTTTTTCATTTCATCAACCAAATTACTCTGAAATTTCATTTAGATTTTCATCTACCAACTTAGCTCCAAGTGTATTTGAAATGACCTAGGGCAAATTGATGATTTTCAGGCCAGATGGAAGCAACAGCTGGTTTAACAATCTCGATGTCATATCCTAGATTATAGGCATCTATAGCTGTATGCAGGACACAAATATCCGTCAAGACTCCTGTTAAAATAACTGTAGAAATTCGACGCTCTCTCAAGCGGATATCCAGGTCAGTCCCTGAAAAAGCTGAGTAATGGCGTTTATCCATCCAAAAGACACGACTGTCTGAACCATATTCTTGATAAAAGGTCCCCAAATCTCCGTATAAATTCCGCCCACTAGTTCCAATCAAATTGTGAGGAGGAAACAGCTTGCTTTCTGGATGAAAACAATCGTTTTCTTCATGAGCATCAATAGTAAAGAAGATGTAGTCTCCTCGTTCAAAAGCTAGTCGAGTCACCTTGCTGATGGCATCCGAAATCGCCTGAGCTGGAGCACCAGCTGTCAGCTTCCCACTATCGGCAACAAAATCTTCTGTATAATCAATCGAAATCAAAGCCTTAGTCATTAGTAATCTCTTTTCTTCACTTCTTCAAAAATATCTGAAATCAATACCTTAAGATAGGTTCCCTTCATTCCAAGTGAGCGACTTTCAATAATCCCAGCAGATTCAAGTTTGCGAAGGGCATTGACAATCACAGAGCGAGTGATTCCGATACGGTCTGCAATCACAGACGCAGTCAACTGCCCTTCATTTCCATTTAATTCCCCTAAAATTGCTGAAACAGCACGGAGTTCGGAGTAAGAAAGGGTATTAACCGCCATGGTAACAGCAGTACGGCGGCGGATATTTTTCTCATCTTCTTCACGCTGGAAGTTAAGGAGTTGAATCCCAACAACGGTACTCGCAATCTCAACAAGAATCAAGTCCTCGTCTTCGAATTTTTTATCATTGCGCCAAATAATCAAAGAACCAAGGCGAATCCCTGATACATGAATCGGTGCAATGGTCGTCAAACCATCTGGAAAATCAGAACGACTTTCCACAGGGAAAATACTCAAATCATGATCAACTGTCAGATTAGCTTCTGTATCGTAGATCATGTTCGCACCTTGAATGTAGTCATCCGGGAAAATTTTAGTTTGGAAGAATTGCTCTACACGATCTGTATTGGTTTTGTAACGCATAAAATAGCCAAGGAGACGTCCCTTGCTATTAACGATACAGGCGTTACAGTCAATAATATCTGCCAATTGACGGGTAATCGCATTGTAGGGAAGTTCTTCCTGCAACTGCTCCTCTGAGCGCTTCAGGATAGAAGTAATTTTTCTAGTTTTTTCTAATAAATGTGCCATTTTTCACCTCGAATTTAATCGCTATCATTATAACATAAACAGCTTGAATTTTCAATTATTATCTGAAAATTGCTTATTTAATTGCAATTTGAAAAAACAAGAATATTTTTAATTAAATTGCTTCTTTTCTATTGACAAGCTCCCTATTTTTGTGTATTATAATATTACAATAAGATAATATATCTATTTTATTTATCTTTCTTTTTCCATTCGGTCTCCTTATATAAAAAAGCGATTCATTTTGAACCGCTTTTTCTTATTTATCGCCCTTGTTACGAATAACAAAGCCTGTTTGCTTTTCGCTTGAAGTATTGCGTGGTTTTTTATTCTCCTTACGATAGCGTTTTTCCTTATCAAAACGATCATTGCCACGACTTCCTTTTTTGAAATCATCACGACGACCACGACGGTTGTCTCCACGGCGATTATCACGACGGTCATCTCCACGACGACCTCCCTTAGCTTTACCACCGAAGCCATTACCTGATGGTTTAAATGGCAGTGGTTTTTCACGTGCAATCTCCACTTCAGGAAGACTATCTGGGTCTTGAACAGTCAGACTCAAGATATACATTGCCAATTCTTCTGGAGTAAATTCGGCAGCTAGCTTACGAGCATCCTTACCAAATTTCTCAAAGTTGGCACGGATAGTCTCATCTGCAAAATCACGTTCAATTTTCTTGAGAGCTACCTGTTTTTTAGCTTGGAAGGCTTCTTCTGCACTTGCAGGTTTGAGGCCTTTCATACGTTTCTTAGTCAAGTTTTCAATAATTTGGAGGTAGCCCATTTCATTTGGTGATACGAAAGTAATCGACTGACCTGACTTACCAGCACGACCTGTACGACCGATACGGTGAACATAACTTTCAGGATCTTGTGGAATATCGTAGTTATAGACATGGGTAACACCTGAAATATCCAAGCCACGCGCTGCAACGTCTGTCGCAACCAAAACATCAAGATTGCCATTTTTAAAGTCACGAAGGACACGAAGACGTTTGTTTTGGTCTAGGTCTCCATGAATTCCTTCTGCACGAAAGCCACGGATTTTCAAACCACGAGTCAATTCATCTACACGGCGTTTTGTACGACCAAATACGATAGCAAGCTCAGGCTGTTCCACATCCATAAGACGAGTCATGGTGTCAAATTTTTCTTGTTCTTTAACTCGGATATAGTATTGGTCAACCAATTCTGTGGTCAATTCCTTAGCAGCAATCTTCACATGCTCAGGTTCTTTCATAAATTGAACACCAATACGTTTGATAGCATCTGGCATAGTTGCTGAGAAAAGTAAGGTTTGACGGCTTTCAGGGACACGGGAGATGATAGCTTCAATGTCTTCAAGGAAGCCCATGTTGAGCATTTCATCCGCTTCGTCAAGGATAAGAGTTTCAATATCTTGTAATTTCAAGGCCTTGCGTTTAATCAAGTCCAAGAGGCGACCTGGAGTTCCCACCACGATATGGGCACCAGATTTAAGAGCCTTAATTTGCTCAATGCTTGATCCGCCATATACTGAGCGGACTTTGACTCCCTTACTACGACCAAAGCGGAAGAGTTCCTCTTGACTTTGGACAGCAAGTTCACGTGTCGGAGCAATAACCAAGGCTTGGATAGTCGCTTCTTCTGTACGGATTTTTTCAAGGGTAGGCAAGCCAAAAGCTGCGGTTTTCCCTGTACCAGTCTGAGCTTGACCGATAACGTCCTTACCTTCAAGAGCCAATGGAATGGTTTGCTCTTGGATCGGACTAGCTTCTACAAAACCAGCTTTTTCAATCTCTGCTAGCAAATCAGCAGACAAGTTTAATTCATTAAATTTCACGTTATTCTTCTTTCTAAAGGTGGTGCGAAGCCACCCTATAGGGCTTAGTGTATACTTTTCTTTTTATGACGTATTTTCATATACTGGATATAAAATCGTGTTGCTTCTTTTCCACAAAAGAAAAGTACTGTTTTCTTTGCAACCTATCTAGTATAACACAAGAGAGAAGCAAAAGATAGCCTAATCCGTCGATAAAGTCATGTAAACGATTTTTCGGAGAAAGTAAGGCTATAATTTCCACTATTTCATAAACTTTTTTAAAGCGTAGCAGAATTGTGCAAAAGTTTTTTTCTTGTGCTAGAATGAAATTCGAATAGGAGGAACTCTAAATGTTAACTTATGATTTAATCGTTATCGGATTTGGTAAAGCTGGTAAAACACTAGCTGGTAAATTAGCTTCAGCTGGCAAAAAAGTTGCCCTCGTTGAACGTAGCAAAGCTATGTACGGTGGAACTTGTATCAACATCGGCTGTATCCCAACTAAAACTTTGCTAGTTGCTGCTGAGAAAGACTTGTCTTTTGAAGAAGTCATTGCTACCAAAAACACTATAACTGGTCGCCTCAACGGTAAAAACTATGCTACTGTTGCTGGTACAGGCGTAGATATTTTTGATGCGGAAGCTCACTTCCTTTCAAATAAAGTCATCGAAATCCAAGCTGGTGATGAAAAGAAAGAACTGACTGCTGAAACAATCGTCATCAACACTGGTGCTGTTTCAAATGTTTTGCCAATCCCTGGACTTGCTACAAGCAAAAACGTCTTTGACTCAACAGGTATCCAAAACTTGGACAAATTGCCTGAAAACCTTGGAGTCCTTGGTGGTGGAAATATCGGTCTTGAATTTGCTGGCCTTTATAACAAACTTGGAAGTAAGGTTACAGTCCTAGATGCCTTGGATACTTTCCTTCCTCGTGCAGAACCTTCCATCGCAGCTCTTGCTAAACAATACATGGAAGAAGACGGTATTGAATTGCTTCAAAATATCCGTACTACTGAAATTAAAAATGACGGTGACCAAGTCCTTGTCGTAACTGAAAACGAAACTTACCGTTTCGATGCCCTTCTCTACGCAACTGGACGTAAACCAAACGTAGAACCACTTCAACTTGAAAATACAGATATTGAACTAACTGAACGTGGCGCTATTAAAGTAGACAAACATTGTCAAACAAACGTTCCTGGTGTCTTTGCAGTTGGAGATGTCAACGGTGGCCTTCAATTTACTTACATTTCACTTGATGACTTCCGTGTTGTTTACAGCTACCTTGCTGGAGATGGCAGCTACACACTTGAAGACCGTCTCAATGTACCAAACACCATGTTTATCACACCTGCACTTTCACAAGTTGGTTTGACTGAAAGCCAAGCAGCTGATTTGAAACTTCCATACGCTGTGAAGGAAATTCCAGTTGCAGCAATGCCTCGTGGTCACGTAAACGGAGACCTTCGTGGAGCTTTCAAAGCTGTGGTTAATACTGAAACAAAGAAATTCTTGGAGCAAGCATCTTCTCAGAAGGTTCTCAAGAAATCATCAACATCATCACTGTTGCTATGGACAACAAGATTCCTTACACTTACTTCACAAAACAAATCTTCACTCACCCAACCTTGGCTGAGAACTTGAATGACTTGTTTGCGATTTAAGTTAAGATTCAATCGTATTGAACAGCCCTCAGAGGGCTGTTTTCATTTCTGCGAAATCTCATACTCTTCGAAAATCAAATTCAAACCACGTCAGCTTCACCTTGCCGTACTCAAGTACAGCCTGCGGCTAGCTTCCTAGTTTGCTCTTTGATTTTCATTGAGTATCAAATCTGTCTTTTCCCTCTTTTATGATATAATAGAAACATGAAATTAAAAACTACTTTGGGCCTTCTTGCTGGGCGTTCTTCCCACTTCATTTTAAGCCGTCTTGGCCGTGGAAGTACGCTTCCAGGAAAAGTCGCCCTTCAATTTGATAAAGATATTTTACAAAACCTAGCTAAGAACTACGAGATTGTCGTGGTCACTGGAACCAACGGAAAAACCCTGACAACTGCCCTCACTGTCGGCATTTTAAAAGAGGTTTATGGTCAGGTTCTTACTAACCCAAGCGGTGCCAACATGATTACAGGGATTGCGACAACCTTCTTAACAGCCAAATCTTCTAAAACTGGGAAAAATATTGCCGTTCTAGAAATCGACGAAGCCAGTCTATCTCGTATCTGTGACTATATCCAGCCAAGCTTATTTGTTATCACTAATATCTTCCGTGACCAGATGGACCGCTATGGTGAGATTTACACAACTTACAAGATGATTTTGGATGCTATTCGTAAGGTACCTACGGCTACTGTTCTCCTAAATGGTGACAGTCCTCTTTTCTACAAGCCAGCTATTCCAAATCCTGTAGAGTATTTGGTTTTGACTTGGAGAAAGGTCCAGCTCAACTGGCTCACTATAATACCGAAGGGATTCTCTGTCCTGACTGCCAAGGCATCCTCAAATATGAACATAATACCTATGCAAACTTGGGTGCCTATATCTGTGAAGGTTGTGGATGTAAACGTCCTGATTTAGACTATCGTTTGACAAAACTGGTTGAGTTGACCAACAATCGCTCTCGCTTTGTCATAGACGGACAAGAATACGGTATTCAAATCGGTGGTCTTTACAATATCTACAACGCCCTAGCTGCGGTTGCTATTGCTCGTTTCCTCGGTGCCGATTCCCAACTCATCAAACAGGGATTTGATAAGAGCCGTGCTGTCTTTGGACGCCAAGAAACCTTCCATATCGGTGATAAGGAATGTACTCTCGTCTTGATTAAGAATCCAGTCGGTGCGACCCAAGCTATCGAAATGATTAAACTAGCACCTTATCCATTTAGCCTATCTGTCCTCCTTAACGCTAACTATGCAGACGGTATTGACACCAGCTGGATCTGGGATGCTGATTTTGAACAAATCACTGACATGGACATTCCCGAAATCAACGCTGGCGGTGTTCGCCATTCTGAAATTGCTCGTCGTCTACGAGTGACAGGCTATCCAGCTGATAAATTACTGAAATAAGTAGTCTGGAGCAAGTTCTTAAAACCATTGAGAATCAAGACTGCAAGCATGCCTATATCCTAGCTACCTATACTGCTATGCTTGAATTCCGCGAACTGCTGGCTAGTCGTCAGATTGTTAGAAAGGAGATGAACTAATGGTTTATACTTCACTTTCCTCAAAAGCTGGCAATTACCCCTATCAGCTCAATATTGCCCACCTCTACGGTAACCTCATGAATACCTACGGGGACAATGGAAACATCCTCATGCTCAAGTATGTGGCTGAAAAACTGGGAGCCCATGTGACGGTTGACATCGTTTCTCTCCATGATGACTTTGACGAAAATCACTACGACATCGCCTTTTTCGGTGGCGGTCAAGACTTTGAACAAAGTATTATTGCAGACGACCTACCTGCTAAAAAAGAGAGCATTGACAACTACATCCAAAACGACGGTGTGGTTCTCGCTATCTGCGGTGGTTTCCAACTATTGGGGCAATATTATGTGGAAGCTTCAGGCAAACGCATCGAAGGGCTCGGTGTCATGGGCCACTACACCCTCAACCAGACCAATAACCGTTTTATTGGGGACATCAAGATTCACAATAAAGATTTCAATGAAACCTACTATGGTTTTGAAAATCACCAGGGTCGTACCTTCCTCTCTGATGACCAAAAACCACTGGGACAGGTTGTCTATGGAAATGGAAATAACGAAGAAAAAGTCGGCGAAGGGGTTCATTATAAGAATGTCTTTGGTTCCTACTTCCACGGACCCATCCTCTCTCGCAATGCCAATCTGGCTTATCGCCTAGTCACTACTGCCCTCAAGAAGAAATATGGTCAGGATATCCAACTTCCTGCCTATGAGGACATCCTCAGTCAAGAAATCGCTGAAGAATACAGTGATGTCAAAAGCAAGGCTGACTTTTCTTAAACAAAGGAAAATGATATCAAAGAACTCCGTTATCTTGTCGGAGTTTTTTTGTCTTTTCTTTTACCCTTCTCCCTTGCATTTTCTCTCTTTTTTTGCCAAAATAGAGGGGTAGAAAGAAGGTAGCATATGTCTAAATTACAACAAATCGTAACATATCTTGAATCAGAAAAACTAGACGTCGCTGTCGTATCTGACCCCGTCACAATCAATTACCTCACTGGCTTTTACAGTGATCCCCATGAACGCCAAATGTTCCTTTTTGTCCTAGCGGATCAGGAACCCCTCCTTTTTGTCCCAGCTCTTGAAGTTGAGCGTGCTACTAGCACTGTTTCCTTCCCAGTTGTGGGCTATGTGGACTCTGAAAACCCATGGCAAAAAATGAAACATGCTCTTCCACAGCACGACTTTAAACGTGTCGCTGTTGAGTTTGACAATCTCATCCTGACCAAATATCATGGCTTGAAAACTGTCTTTGAGACTGCTGACTTTGAAAACCTCACACCTCGTATCCAACGCATGCGCCTCATCAAATCAGCTGATGAAGTGCAAAAAATGATGGTTGCAGGTCTCTATGCGGACAAGGCTGTTCATGTTGGTTTTGACAATATTTCTCTTGATAAGACTGAGACAGATATCATCGCTCAAATTGACTTTGCCATGAAACGTGAAGGCTATGAAATGAGTTTTGATACCATGGTCTTGACTGGTGATAATGCTGCAAATCCACACGGTATTCCAGCAGCTAATAAGGTTGAAAATGATGCTCTTCTCCTCTTTGACCTCGGTGTTCTGGTCAACGGCTATGCGTCAGATATGACTCGTACAGTCGCAGTCGGCAAACCTGACCAATTCAAGAAAGACATTTATAACTTGACTCTTGAAGCCCAACAAGCTGCTCTTGACTTTATCAAGCCAGGTGTAACTGCCCACGAAGTGGACCGCGCTGCTCGTGAGGTCATCGAAAAAGCTGGTTACGGAGAGTACTTCAACCACCGTCTCGGTCACGGTATCGGTATGGATGTCCACGAATTCCCATCTATCATGGAAGGAAACGATATGGTCATCGAAGAAGGCATGTGCTTCTCTGTTGAACCAGGTATCTATATCCCTGGTAAAGTCGGTGTCCGTATTGAAGACTGCGGTGTTGTTACCAAGGATGGCTTTGACCTCTTTACAAGTACCAGCAAAGACTTGCTTTATTTTGATTAATATTCATCTAATACTCAATGAAAATCAAAGAGCAAACTAGGAAACTAGCCACAGGTTGCTCAAAACACTGTTTGAGGTTGTAGATAAGACTGATGAAGTCAGCTCAAAACACTGTTTTGAGGTTGTGGATAGAACTGACGAAGTCAGTAACCATATCTACGGCAAGGCGACGTTGACGCGGTTTGAAGTGATTTTCGAAGAGTATAAAATCTTCCCACAATAAAACGCATAGTATCAAGGTTTTTCAACACCTGATACTATGCGTTTTTTCTGATTTTTAGGACTTTCTCCACATCCTCATTACTTAATCTTCTTGATACTTTGACTAAGAATAAATCCTACAATCATCCCTACCATATTTTGCATGAAATTCGGTAGAATTTCTGGTAGGGCGGCAGCCCAGCCATTCATCAAAGTAGAACCCAAGGCGTAACCCCCTACCATGGCAATCGTTGCTAAGATAAGGCCTAACCACTGAGTTTTTCCTTTAAATCCTGCGAAAAATCCCTGCAATCCATGGTTGACCAAGCTAAAGAACATCCACTGAGGATAGCCTGATAAGAGGTCAATCAAGAAACCTGCTAATCCTCCGACTACAGCCCCTTCACGACTACCAAAGTAAAAGGCCGCAAAGAAGACACCCGCATCTAAAAGAGTTAGAATTCCTGTCGGTGTTGGAATTTTTAAGAAATAACCTAAAACCACAGAAAGGGCGGTTAATAGAGATACAAGGGCGATTTTAGTTGTTTTGGTTTGCTTCATATTGTCTTACTCCATACTGATCTGATTGTGCAATAGCACGATAAACGAAAGCCTTAGAGCTTTCTACTGCTGGTAAAAGTTCATCACCTTTGACCAGGTGACTGGCAATGCTTGAGGCAAAGGTACAACCTGCGCCAGCATTTTGCCCTTGGATAACAGGATTTTCTAGGACTGTAAAGGTTTGTCCATCATAAAATACATCTACAGCCTTGTCCTGACTAAGGCGATTGCCTCCCTTGATAATGACTGCTGGCGCTCCTAAGCCATGCAATTTCTGCGCTACAGCCTTCATATCTTCCAAGGTTTAATTTCCTGACCAGCTAATAATTCTGCTTCAGGAAGATTAGGCGTGATCACACTGACATGAGGGAAAAAGCGAATCAATTCTTGGCAGAGTTCACTGACAGCTACATCATGCGTTTCCTTGCAGACCAAGACAGGATCCAATACTACAGGCACTCCTGGACGTTGTTTGATAAAGTCCAAGGCCTTCTCAGCCACACTGACAGTAGGGAGAAGACCAATCTTAATTCCCCCAAACTCCACATCACGCAAGCTATCTAATTCATGTTGAAAAATGGTATCGTCAGTTGGAAATACCTCAAATCCTTTTTCTGTCAAGGCTGTCAAACAAGTCACTGCTACAAAGCCATGTAAGCCGTTCAAGGTATAGGTAGCCAAATCAGCTGACAAACCACCACCACTAAAAATATCATTTCCAGAAAGTGCTAAAATACGATTATTCTTCATAACGAATCTCCTTTAAATACAAACCATTAGGTGCTGCCGTTGGACCTGCAAGTTTCCTGTCCTTCTTCTCCAAGATGAGGTCAATCTGCTCCACTGGCATGCGGTTATTACCGATTTTGAGCAGTGTCCCCACCATATTGCGAATCTGCTTATACAAGAAACCATTTCCTGAGAAAGTAAAGGTTAAAAACTGACCTGTCTCATCTACCCTAAGACTAGCTTCTGTGATGGTGCGAACCTTGTCCTCTACACTGGTCCCAGAAGCTGTAAAGCCGGTAAAGTCATGAGTGCCTTCTAATTTTTTAACAGCCTCCTGCATCCGTTCCACATCAAGCGGATAAGGAAAGTGAGTGGCATAGTGACGGCGCATAGGATTTTTTTGGGACGTCCTCTATCCACAATAAACTCATAGGTCTTGCTATGTTTGGCATAACGGCAATGAAAAATCATCTGCCACAAGCTCAATCGAAATCACATCAATATCTTCAGGGGACTGAGTGTCTAGAGCAAAACGGAGTTTTCTCCTCATCCATTTGATAAGGTAGGTCAAAAATGAATCACCTGTCCCAAAGCATGAACCCCACTATCTGTCCGACCAGCACCGTGAACAGTAATAGCTTGCCCCTTTATTCAATCTAGTCAAGGTTTTTTTCAATTTCCTCCTGAACGCTACGCGCATGAGGCTGGCGCTGAAAACCAGCGAAGGCGTAACCATCATAGGAAATAGTTGCTTTGTATCTTGTCATAATTTCTATTCTATCAAGAAATTAGTCTGTAGACAAGGTACAAAATTTAAAATTGTATGGGTACAAAAATCTCAAAAGAAAAACTTAGGAAACCAATCCTAAGCTCTCTTTTGAAGTAGGTACATGACAAAGATAGAGGTTGCAATCAACCAAGATCCTAAGATACTAAAGACCATCATCCCATTATGAGTTAGTAAGCCAATTGCACCTAGAACAAATGGGGTCGTAAAGGCTCCGAAACTACAGCCTAAAACTGCAAATGAAGTCGCTTGATTGAGGAGTTTAGCTGGAATTCGTTCAGAGACAAGTTGAAAGACTGTCGTCAAGGCCACACTGTAGGCAAAACCAGCAAGAATACTTCCTGCTACTACTACCCACAAGGATGGAGACAGGGCAATCACGATTTGCCCTAAGCCAAAGGTAATACCAGACCAGAGAAGCAGTTTCTCTTTAAAGATAGAAATCAAGAAAGAAAAACTCACCCCAGCCACAATCCCGATCAATTGCATAACACTAAGAACAAAACTAGATAACTGGGCATCCCCTAGTCCTCTCTCCACCATCAAACTTGGAATACGGATGGTAATAGCTGTATTGGTACAAACTACAACCGCCGCTTCAATAGCTAGGATAAAAATCAAGCCTTTCATTTCCCCAGTTAAGCGACTTGCTTCCTTCGCTTTTTTCTTGACTTCTTTCTTCTCTTTTCCATAAGGGACAAAGAGAAGATAAAGGGTCAGTACCAAAAATCCAGCACTATAGGCTAAGAAGGTAGCTGTCCAACCAAAGGCCAACAACTGGCCGACTGCCAAGGTAATGAGAGAGGCCCCAACGACCTCAGCAGAACCGCGTAGCCCCAACATCTGAATCCGCGTTTTTCCTTGATAACGTTCACTGATAATCGAAATTGCCTTAGCATTGATCATCCCAACACCCAAACCAAAAAGAATCCGTGTTCCAAAGACAAAAGGATAGGCTTGATACCAAAAAGGAGCCGTTCCACTCAGTGATAAAATCAACAAGCCCAAACTGATCTGTAAGCGCTCAGGGAATATTTTTTCTAAGAAACCATTTAGTAGTAACATCATCATGATTCCAAAGGAAGGCAAGCTAGCTAAGAGCTCAATTTGTTCCTTAGGATAACCTTGATAATAGTCAAACATGGCTGGCAGGGCACTCGAGATGGAAAAGGATGTAATCAAAACGAGGGAGAGAGCCAAAATACTGGCCCGTTCTAAAAATTGTTTCATGAAATCTCTTTCTATATTTTCTCTTAATCTTCTACTTTTTGATAGTCATCAAACAAGCAAGAAAAGAAGAAGTCTCATTGGTATATAGACTCCTTCTTAAACTAGAAAATGAATCCCTTGTATCTTAGGATGATTTTCTCTTGATTTTCTTGATAAAGTAGAAGATAAATCCTGCCACCATATAGGCAACAAAGATAATCAGACACCACTTGAACACGACATCCCAACCCTTGTTCACATTCAAAAAGAAGTAAGGGAAGGGACTGACCTTAGAATTAGGAACATCAAGTTTCAATACCAAGCCATTAAAAAGAGCAAAAATCATATACAGCAAGGGTAAAATCGTCCACACAACTGGATCCCAAATCTTGTATTGACCCTGTTTGTCAAAAAAGAGGGTATCTGCTAAAAACCATAGGGGAACGATATAGTGGCAAAGGAAATTTTCTAGGGTATAGAAATTAGTCGCAATGGGCGCTAAGAGGAAATGGTAAATCACACAGGTAATCATGATACTCATGGTGACTCCACCTTTTAAGCGCAAGAGGCTAGGCCTTTGCCAATTTTCACCTAAACGGCTCATAACCTTTAGGAGATAGAGCGTAAAAATCGCGACTAAGAGGTTGGACAGAACCGTATAATAGAGCAGCATCCCAAATCCACCATGCTTGGCGATTTCAAGATAAACTCCCGTGAAAGCCGCTAGAAACAAGAAGATACGGCTATAAAATATAAGTTTATAGTGTTTTGACATGCTTAAATTTTCTTCACAAACTCTGATTTGAGTTTCATGGCACCAAAGCCATCAATTTTACAGTCGATATTGTGGTCGCCTTCTACGATGCGGATATTTTTCACGCGCGTCCCTTGTTTCAAATCTTTTGGCGCACCTTTTACTTTCAAGTCCTTGATGAGGGTTACAGTATCACCGTCAGCCAATTTATTTCCGTTGGCATCGATAGCTACAAGGCCCTCTTCTACATCTGCAACTTCAGCAGGATTCCACTCATAAGCACACTCTGGGCAAACCAGTAGGGCACCGTCTTCGTAGACATACTCTGAGTTACATTTTGGGCAATTTGGTAGGTTGTTCATGGTTTCTCCTTATCATCATTCACTATTCTTTGAAAATCAAAATTTCTCGAACAGCAACTATTATACCTTAAAATCAGCATTTTGACAAATTTAGAAAAAAACCGATATCAATCTATCGGCTTTTCTACATTTACATTCTTTTTTCGGCTTCTGCTTTGATTTTTTCAACTACTTCTTGAATGTTTAAACCAGTTGTATCAAGGTAAACTGCATCCTCTGCTTGTTTGAGAGGCGAAGTCTCACGATGACTATCCTTGTAGTCACGCGCAGCAATTTCCTCTTTTAGCGTTTCAAGGTCTGTCTCAATTCCCTTGGCAATATTTTCCTTGTAACGGCGTTCTGCTCTTTCATCAACAGAAGCTACTAGGAAAATTTTCAATTCTGCTTGAGGCAATACAACCGTTCCAATATCGCGACCATCCATGACAATCCCACCTTGCTGGGCAATCTCTTGTTGGAGAGAAACTAGTTTCTCACGGACTTCAGGAATCGCCGCAATAGCAGAAACATGATTGGTCACTTGATTTTCACGAATAGGATGGGTAATATCCACATCCCCTACAAAGACAAGCTGTTCTCCAGTTTCTGAGCGCCCAAAACTGATTGGATGCTGGTCCAACAAGGCTAGAAGTGCTTCAACTTCTTCTACTCTTAACTGGTTCTTGAGAGCCATATAGGTCGCTGCACGATACATAGCACCTGTATCTAGATAGGTGTAACCAAAATCCTTAGCAATAATCTTGGCGACTGTACTTTTACCACTTGAAGCAGGGCCGTCAATAGCAATTTGAATTGTTTTCATATCAACTCCTATTTTATTTTGACAACATCACCTGGATTAGCAAACCAAGACCCTGTAGCCATATGACTAGGATTTAAGGCTTCTAACTGAGCAATCGAAATCCCAGCGCGAGCTGCAATGGCTGCTTCTCCTTCTCCAGCTAAGACTTTTGTCGTCCCTTCTGGATCTGTAGCTTCCTCCGAGTGTTCAGAAGAAGATTCTGAACTCTGTTCAGGCTGGGAACTACTAGAAGATGAAATCTGTACTACATTTGCGTCTGAATCGTGAAAATCTTTCAAGGCTGCTGTGCGATTACTCCCACCCGATGATAGATAGATGAGAACAATAATCATTACCACCACAATTACAAAGAAAATACTGGCTAGGATCGTCAAGACACGATTGGCCACTACATCTCTACCTTGAGTTCTCTTACGACGTTCTGATCTTGTTTCTTCTTGATTTTCATAAATATCTTCTTGCCACGGTTCTTTTGCCATACCTTACTCCTTGTTTTTTTTTACTTTTCTTATTACAATATAAATATGAAAATCACACTTATACCTGAACGATGTATCGCCTGTGGGCTTTGCCAAACTTATTCTGACTTATTTGATTACCACGATAATGGAATTGTGCGTTTTTACGATGACCCTGATCAACTAGAAAAAGAAATTTCTCCTAGTCAGGACGTCGTAGAAGCTGTTAAAAATTGCCCAACTCGCGCCCTGATTGGAAACCAGGAAGCCTAAATCAATGGCGATAATCCACTCCCTCTAGTTTAGCACATTTCCATGTAAAATTATAGTCTTTTCACTTTATTTTTTTCTGTAAAATCAGGAAGGTCACTTTTTTCTTTAATAAGATAAAGTGGTCTTTTTTTAGTCTCTAGATAAATCTTACTGATATACTTGCCGAGAATCCCAATGGTCAAGAGTTGGATTCCCCCAAGAAAGAGAATGACAGCCATCAGAGAGGTCCAACCTGATGTCGGATTGCCCAAAATGAGGGTCCGAACCACAACAAAAAAGGTCATAAGTAGAGACATAAAACAAGATAGTAGACCAGCCGCAAAGGCGATAATCAAGGGAAAATCTGAAAAATTAACAATCCCTTCAATGGAGTAGAAAAAAAGTTGCCTAAAACTCCAACTGGTCTTACCAGCCTGCCTTTCGACATTTGGATAGTCCAAATAGTAGGTTTTGAAACCGACCCATGCGAAGAGTCCCTTAGAAAAACGATTATACTCCGTCAAGCTTAAAATGGCATCTACCACTGACCTTCTCATCATGCGAAAATCACGGACACCTGAGGGCAAGGCTACTGGGCTAATTTTTTGCATAAGGCGGTAAAAGATATCAGCACAGAAACTACGAAAGAAGGGTTCTCCCTCCCGACTGGTTCTCCGTGTTCCTACGCAGTCCAAATCTGCATTCTGGTCTAGTAAGTTTTTCATCTCAAGCAACATACTAGGAGGATCCTGGAGGTCTGCATCCATTACCACCACCAAATCGCCTGTCGCATATTGCAAGCCTGCATAGAGAGCTGCTTCTTTGCCAAAATTTCGCGAAAAAGAAATATAATGAACTGCTGGATTTTGCTCCCGATAGGCCTTTAAAAGTTCCAAGGTCCTATCGCTCGATCCATCATCGACAAAGACATACTCGATTTCTGCTTCCAAGTCAGGAATTAAGGCTTCCAGAGCCTGATAAAAAAGAGGAAGTACTTCCTCTTCGTTTAAACAGGGGACAATGATTGACATCACCATCTTAGTCTTCAAATCCATTTGGATGCTTGCTTTGCCAACGCCATGCGTCTTCACACATTTGGGTGATATCTAGTTCTGCTTCCCAACCAAGTTCTGCTTTAGCTTTTGCTGGGTCTGAATAGCAGGCTGCGATATCACCTGGGCGACGTTCTACGATGCGGTAAGGAATTGGGCGTCCCACTGCTTTTTCCATGTTTTGGATAATTTCAAGAACAGAATAGCCTTTACCTGTTCCAAGGTTATAAACGTTTAGACCTGAACCTTTTTGGATTTTTTTCAGAGCTGCAACGTGACCTTTAGCCAAATCGACAACGTGGATATAGTCACGAACACCTGTCCCATCTTCTGTATCGTAATCGTCTCCAAACACTTGCACTTGCTCTAATTTTCCAACGGCTACTTGAGTCACATATGGCAAGAGATTGTTTGGAATACCGTTTGGATTTTCTCCCAAATCACCACTCTCATGTGCTCCGATTGGATTGAAGTAACGAAGCAAGACCACATTCCATTCTGAGTCCGCCTTATAGATATCGGTCAAAATTTCCTCAAGCATGAGTTTGGTACGGCCATATGGGTTAGTCACTGAAAGTGGGAAATCTTCCAAGATTGGCACTGTATGAGGATCTCCGTAAACTGTCGCAGAAGAACTGAAGATGATGTTTTTACAGTTGTTTTCTTCCATAACTTTCAAAAGGCTAACAGTCCCTGCTATATTATTGTCATAGTAGGCAAGAGGAATACGAGTAGATTCTCCGACAGCCTTCAAGCCAGCAAAGTGAATGACCCCTGTTGGTTCTTCTTGTTTGAAAATGTCTCTGAGGGTATCTGTATCACGGATATCTGCCTCATAAAAAGGCACTTCAACTCCTGTAATTCTCTCAACAACTTCTAAACTTTTTCTGTTACTATTCACAAGGTTATCCACCACAACAACCTGATGACCTGCTTGGATTAACTCAATAACAGTGTGGGTTCCGATAAAACCTGCTCCACCCGTTACCAAAATCTTTTCTTGCATCTGTTTTCCTCGATTCTTGGATTATTTTTTCTTATTTTACCATTTTTGATAGGGAATGTCATTTGCCATCCTAGAAGCTAAGCTAAAATTCCAGTAAAATGCTTATACTCTTCGAAAATCTCTTCAAACCACGTCAACGTCGCCTTGCCGTGGGTATGGTTACTGACTTCGTCAGTTCTACCCACAACTTCAAAACAGTGTTTTGAGCAGCCTTCGGCTAGCTTCCTAGTTTGTTCTTTGATTTTCATTGAGTATTATTCGCTTTTTACTCGTTTGACATAGTTTTCAATTGGATAGTTTTCAGGGTCCAAGGTCATCTCCTTGCCTTGAACCAGTTGTGCTAGATGGTAGCCAATGATAGGACCAGTTGTGAGGCCTGAAGAACCCAGTCCACTGGTCGCATAGACACCTGACAATTTTGGAACCTGCCCAAAGAAAGGAGAAAAATCACTGGTATAGGCACGGATTCCCACTCGCTCCGCCCTTGAAGTCGCTTTAGCTAAAACTGGGTAATGAGGCAAGGCTGCCTCTTCCATTTGTTGGAGTAAGGTTTCATCTACCGTTAAATCAAATCCCATATCATTTTCATGAGTAGCACCCAAGGATAATTTTCCACCTGCAAAAGGAATCAAATCCCACTCCCCTTCTGGCATAACCACAGGGTAAGCTTCCATGTCTTGGGCCAGCTGATAATCTCGGAGTTGTCCTTTTTGAGGACGGACATCCACAGCATAACCCAAGGGTTCTAACATATCCCCCAACCAAGCTCCCGTCGCCAAAATAACCTGTTCAAACACCTCTTCGTCAATCTGGTAACCTGATGCTAAAGGTGTCAGAGTCACTTTTTCTTTGACCAGCTTGACGTGACTGGCTTCCAGCAAACGAGTCACTAAGAGTTTACCATCTACTCTCGCTCCACCAGAAGCATAGAGCAAGCGATCAAATCCCTGCAAGCCAGGGAATAATTTATTTGCAGACGCTTGGTCTAAAATGGCTAATTTCCCTATCAAAGGAGATTCTTCTCTTCGCTGGAAGGCTAGTTGATAGAGTTCTTCCAACTTAGTTTCATCCTTTTTCAGGAGAAAGACTCCCGAACGCTGGTAAAAATCGATTTCTTGCCCTGACTTCTCTAAATCAGCTAATAAATCCACATAAAAATCAGCCCCCAAGCGCGCCATTTTGTACCAGGCCTTATTGCGGCGTTTGGAAAACCAAGGGCTGATAATTCCTGCTGCGGCCTTGGTAGCCTGACCTTGTCCATGGTCAAAAACGGTCACCTCTAGGTCACTTTCTTTAGAGAGGTAGTAGGCAACTGTTGCACCTACAATCCCTGCTCCGATAATGGCAACTTTTTTCATTGTTTTCACTTTCTAACTAGATATGGTGGAAAGGATTGGTTGATGCTTGACTAGGTAAAATCTCTAGTTCCCAGCCTTTTTCCTCTTTCCATTGACTAAGGAATGCTGCAATTTTTTCCACAAAGCACTTCAATATAGTGACCTGGGTCCAAGGCTAGCAAGCCATCAGACAACATATCCTGGGCAGTGTGGTAGTAAATATCACCAGTGATATAGACATCCGCTCCTTTAGCTAAAGCATCCTTATAGAAAGACTGCCCGCTTCCACCACAGATGGCCACTCTTGAGATAGGCTTCTGCAAATCACTCTCTTGATAATGCACCAATCGAAGACTATCTAAACCAAAGACTTGCTTGACATTCTGGGCCAATTCCCCAAAAGTCTGAGGCTGAACATTCCCAATACGTCCAATTCCACGTTCAGGACCCGTCTCCTGAAGATAAGTTGTCTCCTCGATTCCTAGCATCTGGCAAAACCAATCATTGAGACCATTTTCAACGATGTCAATATTGGTATGGCTGACATAAACTGCGATATCATACTTGATGAGATCAATGTAAATCTGATTTTGTGGACAGTTGGCTACCAAATCCTTGATGGGACGGAAAATCGGCGCGTGCTTGACGATAATCAAATTCACACCCTTTCCAATAGCTTCAGCCACCGTTTCTTCACGAATATCCAGAGCAACCATGACTCTTTGGATATCCTTGTCCAAAGTGCCGATTTGCAAGCCACGACTGTCTCCCTCCATGGAAAATTCCTGAGGGCAAAAGGCTTCATACGCATTAATCACTTCACTTGCTAACATGGAGAACCTCCTTGATGGCTTGAATTTTATCTACTAGAACTTGACGTTCCTCCAGATTTTTTTCTGGAATTTGTCCGAGGGCGAACTCTAGTTTAACAGCTTCTTTTTGCCATTTTTGGACAAAGACTGAACTGACCTCTTTGGACAAGAAAGGTCCAAAACGAACATCACTGGCTGATAACTTCATTTGTCCAGCTTCCACCACCAAAATCTCATAGAATTTCCCAGACTCTTCTAGGATACTTTCTGCTACAATCTGAAAACCGTTCTCTTGTAACCAGATACGCAAGTCGTCTTCACGATTATTAGGCTGGAGAATCAAACGCTCTACATTAGCTAGCTTGTCCAAGCCTTCTTCTAAAATCCTAGCAATCAAACGACCACCCATACCAGCAATGGTAATGACAGACACTTGGTCAGGCTCTTCAAAAGCTGCCAAGCCATTGGCTAAACGAACCTGGATTTTCTCCTTTAGGCCGTGAGCCTCAACATTTTTGACCGCAGACTGATAGGGGCCTTCCACCACCTCACCTGCAATGGCACTTTTGATTTGGCCTCTTTCGACCAAGTCGATAGGCAGATAAGCATGGTCACTTCCCACATCTAGCAAAATTGCTCCCTGTGGCACAAAGGAAGCCACCAATTCTAATCTCTTTGAAATCATTCTCTCTCTCTTTCCAAAACTCTATTAACTCTTATTATACCACATTTCAGCTGGCAATCTTGTATCTGAAAAAAAGACCGCAATCCAC
>BNJT01000792.1_pt1 | contig 28186 bp, 36 predicted proteins | sample 8540491 | NCBI WGS metagenome assembly BNJT01 (sample SAMD00202455, study PRJDB9452) | human saliva metagenome | host: Homo sapiens | reverse complement strand
TGGGTTATTACGTATTGTTTGTTCCAGATTCTAAGATGGTTTTCTACTATCAAAGATAGCTTGCAGTCCTGCTGATTTTGGACAATCAACTGTTTTTCTTCAGTGTCATGGTTGACCACTTACCAGACTCAACGAGAGCTTCAGCAATCGTTACCCGAGCATTTGAGTTGATATTCGCATTTTTAACAATAAAGTTGCAATTGCTCCCAACCCTCAGCAGATTTAAGTCGCTTCCCCAATCACTTCTTTTACGTTTGATTTAGTAATGACAAATTGTTGTTTTTCATCAATGTTTCCGACGAGCAAGACTCAGAGCATCATTCAGCTTCTCTCCTGTTTCCTTGCTCATATCACTAGTATACTTAGCTAAGAATGCTATGGGAATCACCCCATTTTTGAGAAGCTTCTGCTGCCTTTTTGACCGATTACTTCATAAGACAAACCATATTCTTCCAGAACCTTTTTAGCTTCTTCCCAGTAGTTCCAGCTTTGTCCAGTTCGAGCTTTACTTAGCGTCGAAGGTTTTTGCATAACCCGGTAATACTTAGTACCTAAGGCTTCCATGGTTTGTTGTGGTTTGTTTCAAGTTCTTGAATATTGTAAGTTTCTTGATCGATACGTTTGGCATCTCAAGAGTTGTGTTTCAATCCATCTTTTGAGGTTTTTGTATAACTGATTTTCTTCATCCAGAGCCTTCTTCAAAACATCTCTTGTGTGCTTTTTAATTTGCGTTTCATTTAAACTACTAACTCTCCATTCAGAGCCTGAGCGCAGCCTTTGTTGTTCGCCAGATAATTCCATCATTTCGATTCTAGCTTTGATCATCTCTCTTTGGTTGTTTAAGACGATTTCTTTTTCTTCTGAGAAAACTTGCTAGCGTCTCCATTATGACGCGTTTTGTAGATTTCACTGACCTGATTAGCCATTGCATCGGTATTTGAAACAACTGGTCATTTTTACTTTCATTTTTAGCGATTTCTTCATCGCTAAACCCCCAACTACAGCTAATTCTTCCATACGTTGATTAGCTTTTTCAGCACCTGCTGCTACCTCTTCATAGAAGTTTTCGAAAAGCCTCAGAAACTTTTTCAGCATCGCCAGCGTGGGTTCCAAAGTTGGCTACTGCTGTACTGGTATCATCTACCTTACTTTGGGAAATCTCTTAACTCTTTCCTTGCAGTATCACTCAACTGAGACCCAAATTCCTCCGCCTTAATGCGAGCCTCGTCTTTCTTATGTCCTAGATAGACCAATCCTCCAGCCAGTAAAGCCAGCACCACCCACCAGCAAACCAATAGAGTTTGTCAAAGCCCCAATGGCTCCAGACAAGAGACTAGAACTAGATGCAGCAGCACCAGCTCCTTTCGCTAAAACAGTGGCTTCTGCTTCCTACCTTAGCAAGACTGAGCCCCCTTTTAAAAAGTCCTCCGAATTTTACCAGCATGTTTTATCAAGATACTAAGAGCCGTCGCCCCATTGCCTAGAAAGTTCAACAAAAGGATATCCTGATAGCAAAAACCACCAATACCAACTGCTAAGCTCTGTACGGCTGGAGGAGCCTCTACCTAGCCAGTCGATAAAATTGGTTCACCTTATCAATCACAGGAGTTAGTAATGGTAATAATTTCTGACCAATGTTAATCTGTAAAAACTTCTAAACTCAGATTTAAAAATGTTCCACACATTCTTTAGAAGACTTAGATAATTCATTTGCTAAATCTTGGTATAAGGTTTTGTCGCCCCTTGGTTTCGTTAGTGAGGTTACGCAACATCTCACCTTGGTCAACCAAGATATTCATCGCTGTCTGGAGCTTCGTGACCAGCTGTAGCAATCAAGGCCGATTTCTGAGCATCTGTCATCCTTCCGTATTCTTTTGATACGATCCAAAATATCATTTTGTGGTAGCTTGATCGCACCGCTACGAAATTCTTCTGCAGAAAAACCAAGTTTTGCCATTGCATTTGTGTTTTCCTTAGAAGGTTTCAGCAACCTTGTTAAAAAGCTCCACGAAGAGCCGTACCAGCTTTTTCACCAGCGATACCGTTGTTGGACAAAAGACCAACAGTAGCGGCGGTCTCCTTTCCAAGTCCATACCCACGTCGTAGCAACGGGACCAACATACTCCATTGCAGCCCCCATATCTGCAAAACCAGCAGCCGCTCTATTGGCGACAAAGGTTAAGCTATTGGTTACTCGCTCTGTATCCTGAGTAGATAGCCCAAATTGTTGCAAAAATATCTCGTAGTGGCGTTCATTACCGTATTGAAGTCCTCACCAGACGCCTTTGCAGCGTCTGGGATAGCAGCATGGCTTCTGATTGTTTTGATTAGCATCAAAACCTTTCTTGATAATTTCTCCTTGCATCCTCTCATTGATAGATGCAGTAGAAATCCCACACTAGCTTCGCCCAATTTTTGAACTCTCCCCAATTTTCAGTGGTTGCGCTCAGCTCCTTGGCATTAGGAATAATATCAGCTAACAGAGATTTGGTTGTATTCATCTGACTTTCAAAGTCAATCGCCCTTTCTTAGTGAAAAGCGTAAAACCAGCTAAGTAAAGCAGCAGATACAGGCTTCGCTGCACGCATAGCCCGCAATTTTTCTCCACCTTTAGCAAATTTCTCACCCAAGGCATCCATCTCACTAGACCAACTATTTTCCACGCTACATCTTGCAAGCTCTTTCAACACCACGTAGCTGACCTTCCGCCATTGCTGCTAACCTTTGGCATTCTCACGCTCAATATCAGCAGCAGCCTTGTCAAACTTAGCTGTCCCCGGTCCAAGTTTTATCAAAATCTTTCTTCATCTCATCCAAAACCTTTACGCTGTGAATCAATGGCTTGTCCCAAAGTCTTGTATTCGCTTGAAGTAAGTTAGCGTTTTTCATTCCCTTGTGCTACCATCCAGAACGGACATTATCTTTGAAAGTACTTTACAGCGTTTTTGCACCACTTTAGAGTAGGGCTGAAATTTTGACACGTCCAGCCCTAGCCTCAGTTTATACATCTGACCTAACGGCGTACCGCCTGCCATCTCTTTCCCTCCTTCCCTAACTCCCCTCAGAGCAGAAAGAAAAAGCCCCCTTACGGACTTTTCATCATTCTTTATAAAATCATCCATTACCAGGGCTCATAAAAGCCCAGATAAATAAACCAAGAAATAGATATGCATAGAGTGGCAAGGAAGCAAGATAAAAGGGTGATAGTAAAATCATACCCAAAGTATCTCCAAAATTTGTACAAATACATGGCCAGCCAAAAGCAAGATAAAGGACAAAAATGAGCAAAAACCAAACCAATATCTTCTTCGCGCTTTTCTTTTCGAGACATAGCTTCCACCTCCTTTATATAGCTCTAATTATATTCCTCAAGCCTCTTTTATTTGTAAAGTCCTGACCCAGAGACTTTCTAAAAATCTGCCAAGTCAAGCACTCTTCCTTGTTCATCGTTCTGCCATACTTCCAAGAACACCCATCAGTCCTCCCAGCTAGTATCCATCACATCGCGAATACTCATTCCATAAGGACCTCTGTAACTCCTGCTTTGATAAAACCATAAAAACGTTGGATTGCTCCTGCAGGTACTAGCTCTTTTCCTTTGGGGACTACATCACACCTACCAAGTGAGCATAGATTTCTGTAAAAATAGAAATCACTGCAAAAATCTGTGTATTCTAGCGTTGTTCTACTGTCACATCATCAAACAAACTAGCAATAAAATTCCAAACTGCTTATCAAGCTTCTTCACCTCAGATAAATCACTTGTCAGGGAATCATTCATGACCAAATAATCATGATAATCACGAGTAGTGATTTCCTGCCTTTTTAGGACATCTTCTCCCTCTCTGTTTTTGATTGTAAATCGAACCTTAGCCATATTCTTTCCCTTTCTAAAAAGTAAAAAGAGAGCTCGCCCTCCCTTCCACCCTGTAGCAACCATTTTAAGCTGACCTTTGAACTTTTGAGCTTTTTCCTCATCCTTACCGATATATTTGATGTGATATAAACCTTTCGTTTCTGTATCATCACTTGCGATTATGCTGCAAAAACCTCAAGATATCATCTGGAAGTTCTCTGTTTGTCTCTCAGCGTTTCAAAACTCTTCAGCATCCATAGAAAAACTGACCCTTGAAAATCCTACTTGTGCTCTTTGAGTTCCATTTGCAGTCTTAGATTCCAAGCATCACTGCACAAAATGTGGTGAGACTGTTTTCGGCACCAATTCCAATAATATCATCCTTGATCTGATGACCCGAATTTTTAGCTAGTACTGTAGAAGGAATATCAACTGCAGTCATTTCCATCTTCACATCCCCAACACCACGATTTGAAACACGGTAAGCAATATCGCTCCCATACGTTTTAACTGGATCACTTGCAAGACCAGAAATTTTAGCAGTACGAGTTGCACCCTCGCCAGTTTTACCTTCGATTACGAAAAAGGTTTTCGTCCGAGCGTTGGAGTAGCGTTACCATCCAACACACGAATTGTCATACGTTTAAAACCAACTAATGCCATTTATAGCACCTCTTTCTTTCATTTAGTATATTTTCTCGGCATAGAGCACCCGGACCTCCTTTATAAGTCCGAGCGCTCCACATAGCGCTGTGTCAGATATCAGGACTCCATTGTTCCAAAACCACCTTCAGTCTGATAAACCCTGTTCTTCCATTATCAATTCTTCCTTGGAGCTCTTTTACACTCCACCTTCGATTAGTAGACTCTGCTATTGATTTGATAGAGAAAAGTCTTTGCTAGATCTGTCATTACTTCATGAGCTGTCTGCAATTGAGGTCCGATAGGGATAATGACAATACTGGTCCTCGTCATCTCCCAAGCCTCCTCAGGACGCTCAAAAGACTTGATACTTACTACCAGATAGGCTCACTCCTCTTCCAAAGCCTTGTAGAGTCTCAGTTAATTTGGTCTTTAATCATCGCAAACCTCCTGGTTTTAACTTTCCATGTGCCAACTTTGCAGACTTAGACCGGCTTTACTCTGCTTCAGCGGCGCATGACCCGAAACTACTGAGGATGCCCATGGTCTTTTGCATAGCAGCCAAATCTCATTCTAAGTGAATAAGAGTCCAACGACGACTTTAAAAACCTAATTCTAACCATTGAAGCTCCGCTGGATGTACCGAAAGTCACATTTCCATGAACGACCGCACCAACCGTCTTCCCAGTGTCAAGTGCACACCGCCATAGCGGCCTGTTTGAAAGTTGGCCTCTAAACTCTCAACCGTCTCCTTCAAAGCCTGACATTGACCCTTTCACGAACGACTCGCCTCCTAGTCGAGCCTCAATACTCTTCAAAAATATCATCACAAACTTTTCAGATTAGCTCCACTAGACATCACGACCACCCTCCGATAATAACTATCAAAAATCCCTATTATCATAATCCGACGCACATCAATGATCTGCCATTTCACCAACTAGACGGATATCCCCCACTTCGACAAAATGCTGACTTTCAGGCTTGATAATTTGTCAGAGGGTCACGAATTTTTCAAAGTCATCTTAGCTTTCTATCGCTTTTCCAGTCGCAATCTCAAAGTCTTTTCACACTTGGAGAATAAATTCCGTTCTATCGTATAAAAAGCTTTTCTCGTAACTCACATCATGACCACATCAACCCTATTTTAGAGGTATAGAAAGTCAAAGGAGTTCTCAAATCTCCATTTTTGAGTCTCAGGATTTTTATAGCGATAGCTTGGCCCCTCACTCCCTCTTCATTTACACTCACTACTCTTTAGAGCTACGACTTCTGGATGACTCTTCCAACTCGACATAGTCCGGTAAACGTTCCTTGAGCTCACAAACTGTTCTTCTGTCGCTTCAAAACTTTCTCCGACTTGCCCAAGGATTCCTCCTTGAGATCATAAAACCTCTTTTAACACCTTAATCATCACTATCCTCCATTTCTATCCCATTTAACGACAATGCTAAAATATCCGCTTTGAAATTTCTCTAAAAATTCAACTTGGTCATTATAGACATAGCGAGTACGTTCTCAAGATGAGTTCCCTTATTTGATGATCGTGTATATTCCACCTCCTACCAAGCGGGTAATAAACCATTTGAGAACTTCAACATCCGTGAGAGATCGCATCTTCCGCTATGAAAAATTCTCATCCGCTCCTTTAAAAAGGAATAAGGAGGGAATGAAGTTTAGCTCAATCTCCATCCTTAGTCACCTTTTATTTCCTGCAATGTTCAGCGTCCACACAGCAGCAGTCTTTTTCATCATGCGCTTTTATTATAAGCAAATTGCTTAGCAGTGTAGAGATTCAAATCTTCCAAAGCATAGGTTTCGGTAAATCGGTCCAAATTACTATACTACCACCTACAAAGGCATCGTAGCGACCTTTGACAAAATGCAGTCACTCTTTACCAGACGCTTGAGCAAACTGACTCAACCAAGATGAGGTTATAAGGCATAGCTGTTATATACCCCTGAGCATTGAGAGACGTATATTGCTTCTTCACATCCCAAGCATCTACAGGATTCACTCTACCATAACCAAATTTCTCACTGCAAATCAGAGTTGTATTGTCAGCTTTTGTAGAATGGTATTTTATAAACCTCTGTCAACTCTTTTCTACTACAGTAGCGAGAGTCTGCGGAAAAGTCACGGGTTTTTCTGAGCCTGTTTCTCATCATAAGTTACTCTTCACTTTCTGCAGTACCTGTAAGAGTACGAGACAGCCCGATAGGTTGACTGTTCCCATCACTATTCAAATAACCAGCTTCCAAGAGCTGCTGCAGCAGTTCTCTGATTTGAATAGATACACAGATCAGCAAACCAAGAGGAATCAAAACTTCTCAGAGTCCTTAGGGAATCACAACAAAAGCAGTCAATTTAGACTGATGGCTTTTCTTCAGCAAACTCTTGATTTTAAGTTGACTTTTGGATTTCCCATGGATTTTCCCCAAACCGCTTGCCCTGTACGACAGACTTGAGGAATTTCAAACGAATACCTGCATTACGCAAGCCGATGTGTTGAAGAAGTGGACGAGCCGCCACCATATCCCTCAAAATGCGGTCAATTGTTTCCTGAGGGAACAATTTCTCAATTCCTTTTCTTGGTGGAAGTTTCAATGTTGTTGAAAAACTCTGCGAGCTTCAGCAGTCAACTGCGCATCATATGTGATTCATATTTGCGATTTCTTATACGAGCAGCCTCTCTCAGCGTCGTCTTGCAACTTATCTGTCGTCAATACCTCAACATCTCGTTATAGAGCTTATTTTGCTCCTCCATAGAGCAATCATGTGCTCTACTGCATCTCACAAAGTTCTTGACGAGCAGCGTTGTAAATTCATTGCTACCAAGTTTCCACTCATTGTATTTCTCTAAAATGGAAAACGACCCAACCCCATACAGGTTCAGCCGTCTTGTCTTCTTTTTCTATCTTCTGGGATAGATGGACTATTATTCAACCTATCACTCACCGTAAGTCTCTGCCAATAACTCCAAATCTGGGGTCATCGCGGATCGGATTTTCTCGATAAAATCACGAGGAATCATGCAGGGTGTCTGACTAGCTGTACCAACACACAGGAGCTGCTTGACTTTCAAACATGACCTTTATCTGCAGCCTCACGATTAACAAACGCAGAACGAGCATCAAAACCACTGCTTTCCACGATCCATTAGTTCCAACGACTCGTCTCCAAAGCCTTTACCAGTCTTATCCATATAAGCACCTCGCACTGACTTATTAAACCTTCCAACACACCAGCCTCATGCAAGAGCGCTCTTGCGGTCACCACGCGCTACCAGCAGATACATTATGAATCGCGATTTGCGCTGTAGGGCTAATTTCCACCTGATCACCAGCCATAGCGATGACGCTCTCTGCAGCACCAGCGCAGCAATTCCCCACGATTTTCACCTGCTCGTTACATGCCCCTGATAAGCACGCAATGCTGTATAGATTTCACTTCCAGTACACATCACCACCGCCAGAATTGATGCGTGCACTCCACATCTTCTCCCGTCGTCGGCAATACAATATCCTTAGGAGCAGTTGCAATCCATGTCTCAGCCAATCATAAAACCAGCGGCTGGTCATCATTGATGCACAATCTGCTCTTTAATCTGAATGATTGTCATCCTCACTCTCCTTTCTCTATTTCCTGTTTTCGCCCCTGATAGTTCCTGTAGTGATAAGAAAGAATCCCCACCAGGAACAGCCTCAAAGATCATGCTCATCCAATCTCACCCTCATTTCCTGAGTCATAGCCCCAGATGAGATGAGTTTATCTTATGTCTCTCAGCCAGAGCAACTTTATCCAGTCCACCCTCGCCAAAAATCACAAATCTGATTACGTATCCAGCCGAGCTCACGATAGCATGGTTTAGGAGCGTCACCTACTTTTTAACTAGTGATTCATAACAATAACTGTTAAACATCTTCTGGCTATTAGATAACAGCCACATCTCCATGCATCAAGGCCGTCGGCAAACCTAATATATCCGCAACCTCATCATCAAATTGACGTCTCCAGTTTCTCCAACTCTTCAACTGGATAAATTTGAAGTTCCCACCGTATTGGCTCTTCTCAACTCCTGAATACTCCACACCATCCATTGTCGGCACAATCGCAACCGTTTTTAGACGTAAAGGACTTAAAAAGATTGGTCCGCATATCTCTGCAGTTTCTTTTCTCTTGTCATCGCAGTGCTGCTCCATTTCTGGCTTTCTTGTAGCCAGAACCCCACGGATCTGATTATTTCTAGCCAAGGCTTCCACCAGACGAGTATGCAGTTCTTTTCAGTAATCAGAAAACAAGTCAGGATACATATTCTTGCAAGCGATTACTGTTATTATATCTGCGAGAAAGATGACATCACTCATAAAGAAACTTCCTCTGAAATGTATAATCAAGACAGACACCATTTCAAAAATATCATCAGACAGAGCATAATGCCTCACGGAGTAAAAGCATCATTACCAGTGCACTCGCTTATCATCAGACAAAACAATGAGTACTTCCATTTTTCGTCACTAAGCTGATAAATGACCTTCTGCCAGAACCTCTGAGGCTGACTCTGTTCTTATTATTGGGACGTACATTTAAAATATAATCCCAGTCTGACACCACATGATGATTCTCCACCATATATCGAAATCTGACTTAGCATACGTGAGCCACAACTCCGCCGACTTCTATCAAATCATCGCTAAACTCTTTAACTGCAAACGCTCCCAATATCTCGTTCTCAACTCTTCAAAAATCGTAAAACCAACATCAGGTGCATCACGCTTAAATAAATTTAAGAACCCCAGTGCTTCCCTCCTTCCTCTTTATTTTCTGCCGACCACCACTCCATTAAATTAAAAGCACTTTAGATTTCTTAGTGCTTTTTAAACTACTATTTAGTGTAGATTTTAGGAACAACTGCATTATTTTATTTCTTTTACCTCGTTTTAGGGCTTACCTTAGATATTCTTACACAACCCTCTGTCCTATGCTCTAGACGGTTCCATATAATGGATAAGTTGATTTGCTAACTCTTCTAGGTACGTGTTACAACTACCGTAAAATAACTCTTCAACTATTACTTTCTATCGCATTACCATGATAAGGATTGTCTGGTTCTGGTCTAATTGAATTACTTTGTTTTAATCCGTTTCTAAATGATCTTAAATCTTTTTGTAACTTATAAAAAGGAACTCTCCAGAATCTCGATAAAAGTCTACAACGGTAAATCTTCGTTTCCAAACAAGACCACTTTCACTCTTTTTATTCAGAACTCTTGCTTATTATCAGTGTACTCTGAATCAGATTCTGTATTTTATATCCTCTTCTAACCACTCTTGTTTCCTCTCTATTTTCACATTCCAAGTCTATACAACATTGTTCCAAACAACCAACTCTCTCGCTGATTAGAAGCACCACCATTCCTAAGATGGACAGAAAAGCTTAATATAAACCAAAGAATTTAACACCAGAAAGTATAAAAATCATAAAAATATTTCTATAAAAAGAAAAATCACTGGAACCATCTGACCAGGAGTCATACCTGATTTTAAATTATCAATTTCATATTTGCTTTAGCTATTTTCATTCTTCTAATTCAAGTAATTGTTCCTGTCTGTTCATTCGTCCATTCTAATCCTACTAGCAAAATAATATTGCATTAAATATCAGAATTAGTATATCAAAAACAGAGCTACATTCAATTACAATAATGTCACTACCTAAAACTCCCAACCTCTAACATGTCAAAGAATTTCCAACGTTTGACCTCATGTACAAGCTCACGTTTGTATAGAGCAGCAATCAAGGCATGGAAACCATCCGTCTTTCTTCTGACAGCCTCTCTTCTGAGAAACGCTTATTGCCATCCCTGTCCTGCTTTGATATAGGTGTATCCGTATACCAAATCATAGAGTTAATCATTCTCAAAGACAAAATCCGTTCATTGGCAAATCCGTCTTCAATTATTATTGGTGCAACCTTGGATTGAATCGCCCCAGGATTCCGTAAAAACTCATATTCAAAACCAGCTTCTTCCAGAGGTTTTAACAAGTCCATTCTAAAACCATCTGCACATACAAGCTCAATCTGATAAAACTTACTCCCATTCCTCCAGCTTCGCAACCAACAGCCGCTGGATCAATACTAGACCGTCCACAATCGTAAACAAACCCTCTGTCTGACCCACTCCTGAATAGGAGCCTTGATTTTAAAAGCCCTCAAAAACTCTTTACGAGCAAATGAATGTTGTTTCCAGATAAAGTCATCACCATTTTTAAACAACAAACCAACACTCGCAAACTCGAATGCTAGCATAGTCAAATCCTGCGACACAGGACTTACCCAACAAGTCAATACCAGGCGAACGTAAACAAGCAAGTAATTTTTCACGAGTCGTCACATCTTTCTCAAGGTCTGTTTCAGGAAGATTCATCCGTTTTAGTCATGAACTCCTGACGACCAGACGGCTCAAGATCAAGATCATCATAGTCAGCCTTGGTTCGAGCAAGCAACCTCTTAGCGTAAGGCGTGCTTTCATCCAACATCGGATTAGCTTTTGGGCCAGTTCTTCATGTCATCCACCTCATCCGCACTATCAAGCTTTTGCAGATAAAAGGGAAGAGCCTGAAATCATCAACCTCTCCATTCAAGATTTGCACAGACTCTCTATCAGCTTGTCATAGAACCCCTCACGCACATACCCATTCGTACCGTTGTAGAAAGTCCGAGCACGCGCAATCTTCCCAAGACCAGACCCTTTGAACCCTTCACGGCCTTATCATCTCTCAAACTGGTGGATCTCGTCAAACTCAAGACAACCATCTCGAGCCGAGTCCATGGTCTTCGGATTATTCGTCCGAAAAGAAAAGACTGAGTTGTTCGCTCGACCTGTGATAGACATTTTAGTTAGATAGAAATGAGTCCTCAAGACCACGCCTTTGAATAGTCATCAGACTTCCTCAAAGCGAAACCTTACCCTGTTTCTCAGAGTTAGCAGTGATGGTCACATCATAATCTCTGATAGGGTAGATAGGACTGATAAAACGAGGACCTAGCTGACATAAAACCATTCTTACCACCCCCACGAGCAAGTGTACAGATACTCGTCGAAGTGTGGCTCCCCGTCTTCCTTCCGAAAAAGAAAGATAAACGGAGTCAAGAAAAGCTGATACTTACAGCCAGAGGAAAAATTCTTTTCCGCAAAACGAATGAACTTATCAATCAAGTCATTATCAAAATATAAATCATCACGAGGATAGATTTTTCTCCTTGATGATTTTAAACAGCAACTTCACTTTTCCTTGACAACAATTTCTTCACGTTCGGCACATTTTGATGTGAGTCATCAACCAGCGGATGAGAAAATCATAGCAGGTCACTTCCAGACGTCGGTTTCTCAACAGGAGAATTTTCAACCTCAAAAATCAAACGATCGCTCAATAGCCAAAAGCTGATTGCTGGTTGTGTTGATTTCCTTGATAGAGAATTCGCTTTTGGAATCTCTGTTGTCCAGTGTGAACAGTATGACCAATCCGTCTTCATGAAGTTTTAGCTTTCAGCTCATAAAGCAGCTGGACAAGATAAAGATAGCGATTGACTTTTTCATACTGAATCGCATCCTCTAGGACTGAAACAGCTGATTTTAGAAAGCTGATTTTCTAATTCTTTTATATTTTTCCGAGTATTCTTCCATTACCCCCACCCCTTTAATGTTAAAAATTTGGACAGTCGAGTGCAGACCGCTTACCGACATCTTTGAAAAATTTCCGATGACCGTGCTCCAAGGTTCATTCACCTAACCCCACCCATTCATCTTTTCGAAATTTCTGTCATTCTTATCAAAACGATTATGCCTCTTATTAGGACATGCTTTGCACAGTGTTCCTAAGATTATCTAAAGCTCAAGAGCGAACTCTGGATAGAACTCTAGCTCCTTGATGCTTGGTCAACTTCAAGTTAGTAGCGTGACCTTACCTTCATCCCTGCACCATCACATTCGTAATGATCTCGTCTTAAGTGCTTTCTATATGGTTCTCCACTCGCTGGAATTGTAAAACTGGTTTCGTTCTTCTCGAGTTGAAACTTCAGTCATTTGATTATTGATGTTGATACTTGAGCTCAAATTGTTTAGCTTGTCAATGCAATTGTTCAAGTGTTTGATTGTCACAACATTCTTGAGTTAACTCTTTTAATTCGAGCAATTTTCAATTTCGACTCAGCTACAATTTTTCCTAATGGTTTCTGTTTAGTCGTCTCTTTTATTAAAAAGTCTTTTAATAATACCTTTTCACTTTAGCTGTTCAATCACCTTTTGTTTTACTCTCTCAATTCCTTATACATATTCTAGTGAACTCGCTACATGCAGTTTTAACTCAGCTTTATCAAGCGTTTATCTTGCATGCGCGAAATGAAATCATCATAACCTTAAAACAATGAATTGATGTTAAAATAAAAATTAAAAAGCCCTGAAATTTCGTCATGGCTCTGTCTTGTGAATCTTGATTTTTGCCGATATACCGAAGTGAAAATACTCTGGCTTGAGTGGTTCAGTAGGTCCGATTATCAGAGCGACATCCTTCGTTTGTTCGTACATGAATAAGCCAAAGGTTTTTCTCATCGAGTGTGTCGCTATATTTTTCTAGCCCAACCTTCAGCAGCTTTTCTGATGATCTTATAAGCTGTGTTGAGGTATGTGCTGGTGCTTTCCGTTTCGGCTGGAAAGAGGAAGTCTTCATCTTTCTTGCTCTTTGATGTACTGTCGATAGCGTTCTTGAATTTCTTTGGCATCTTTCGTTTGGTTGGCTTGTCATGCTTTTCATCAACAATCTGGACATGCCAGCCTTTAACGTGCTTTACTTTCAGTTTAACAATATCACCAATACGAAAAGCCAGATTAACACCTGACAAGAAAGAGCATGAGATTACGTTGTCCTATCTGACTCTTTGACTGCGCTATGCAACGTCAGCCATTCAATCATAAGCTGAACATCATCTCTATTTCGATTGGTTCGACAACTACCACATATCCTCACCTCCCTTTTTCTAGGGCACAAAAGCAGAGGTTTTCTGCTAATCTTCATGATACTAATTTACCACATTCTTTTGTCAATTCTATATGTTTTTTTGACAACTTTACATACAGAGCAAATTTGAAAGTGTATCGAGAATCACTTCACGTCTTCTGTAAATCTGCTTGCTGTGTCTATACAAGTACCCAGTTTCTCCGTTCTCCATAATGTGCCAAACTTGAATCCAGTCATATCCAGTATGTTCTCCCCAGCGAAGATAAAAGATTTTTTTGTCATCTGGTTCTAGATACTCTAGTAATTGGGAAATAGCGTTTTGGAGATTTTCTAGTCTTAAAATCATAGGATCGCTTGCATAAGCAACCGCTAGATTCTCTCCGACCTGTTGACGAGATGTCCCTGCTACCATGCATGCTATCATCAATACCAGGAACAGTAAGATGCTTTAACTTGCATACAAACGTTCTAGCTCATGCCTTCGTTGGCCGATAAGTTTGTCAATCTTTAAATATTTATCATCGAGTTCAAACTCGAGATAATCCCTTCGTGCTTTTGTTAAGTTCTTTTTGACCAAACCTTACCTCCCATGTATCTTTTGGATTTAACCCATTTGATAATTTTGCCATCGTTATTGTTATTGTGATAATCTGGCAATCTTGCTGTTGGGCTTTCTTTGTAGACTACTTTCTCGACTACCTGGATTGCAGGCATCATTTCATCATCTACCCATCCAACTAACCAAGCAGGATTCACATCATAGGTTTTAGCAATCATTTCAATTTGCTTAATGGATTGGATATCCCTCGCTCACTACAAATGGATTGTATTTTTGGGAGACACCTGTATCTCTGGCCATATCTTTGACAGAGATACATAGGTCTCCTAAGTTCTTTCAATCTTAGCTTCATCTTGCAAATCTCACTGCATATTTCAAAATAATTTTTCCCTTCAAATATCAGGGTTGTTGTCCCTGTCCCGTCTGTGTGTTTGAGAGGTCAGCACGACAATTTGATCCAAACTCAACTCCTTCAATTGTGATGCTATTCTTCACGCTATCAACGTTGATGATGGAATCATTTGATGTCTTAATTCTCATGCTCCATCTCCTCGATAAGCCAGTCAAGATTCTTTTTCTGCTTTTCTTCAGGTCTTCCAGACCGTTTTTCTTCTGGTGTCGTAGTATATACTTCAAGCTGTTACCCAGATAGAACTTTTATCTGCTCATCTCTGTCAGAAGTTCCTTAAAAGCATCGATAGATTCCATACCATATCGACCTTGGTATGGCTTGCTTGTTGATGTTGTCAATTATTTCTGTCTCATTCCTTATCCTCCAAAAGCTCTGGATTTTCATAGACGTTTCCGATGATTTCAAACGGATATGTGTTATTTTCAACTAATTCAGCTAAAGGTTCCTGTTCGTTATATTTTTCGACTCGAACATAAATAAAGCATGCCTTCATCCCAAAATATATTCAAATTTATCACTTCATCATCAGTTTTGCATGCCAAAATATCCCCTCAAAAGATTTCCTTGCTGTTCTTATCTCTCAATCTGTTGATTGCATGAGTACGATTTCGTCAAAAACTCATGAAATTTGTTTCACCAAATTCCCAATGCTCACCAACCTAAAACACCTTTTTAAAATCTATCAAAGAAACATCTAGCATTGTTTGCACCCTTTATCCCACACTCTGTACTTCGGTATCATCCCAAATCCTCCTCTTTACGAAAGTTCCATCAATCCAACGACCCTTGCGGTCTTTGATTTCTTGGTAAGCCAGTTCAAAACATTCATCAAAAATCATAACTGAGAATATTGCTGATTGATTTTAGATAACCGATTGAATGCGCTAAATTATATCGACACATTTTCTGCCATTGAATCCTGCCCTCAATTGAAAACTACTAATCTCAGCACTTAACCATTTAAAGGAATTCCACATCTTCACTTTTCGATGAAAACTCACTTCCTCAAAAATCTTATGCACATCCACTTTGCTCAGCAAGGATAGCCCGACAATCACGACTGCGCAACTCTCGATACTGTCCTTGGTCGGTTGCTCATTCTTTTTGAGATAACCTGCTGCATAACTCACCAAACTCTTCGCTAAGTTTTAGTGACTGCTTGTCTAACCGCCCACCGTTTTCTAAATCACGGTCAATAAACCATTGTTTGACTTTTCTAGTGTGTTCATGATAACTCCTACAATTTTCTTAAATCAAAATACTCTCGTCAGTTCGTTCTTCAATCTTCCAGAGTTTCATCGTCTCAATCAAATCCGACACATCTAGCATTGTGTCCTCTTTATTCAGCGTGTTCTCTGCCACTGCATCAGCTACCCATTTTGGATGTGCCAGCGTAAGAGAACTGATCTTGAGGTAATAGCTCAGCAATGCTTCATATCGCTCTTCAAGAGCAATTAGAGCACCAAATACATCTATGTAGTCAGTATCTGCTTTCTTGCTTTCAAAAACTTCTGGCTGATTTTGTTTTACGATTTTCGCATAAATAGCAGACCATTCTTTTTCTGAAAAACGCGATTTTTCAACCAATGCACCGTATTCGATTTCCTTTGCCATCGACTGTCACTTTATAATTCATATTCTCACCTCATTCCCAACTTTCACTTTATCATACACTTCCTTCGTAACCACGAACACCGTAATCACGTATCGTTAGCTGTATACTTTCCTACGTCGTCCTTTCTCGACGACTTTACCGAATATCTCAGCACCAGCGTTATCCGCCTTGTAGATAACCATCGGCTTCTTCTCTTCCAAATCTCGAATCTCGTCCATCCGCAGATATTCAATCCAGCAGACAATAATATCCAGATTGCGATAAAACGTTTCAATCTGTGACCTCCTTTTCTATAATAATCAAATTCATGGTCATTTTATGTTTTAAAGGTAGAACTGCCCTGCTTTTTGAATCGTCTTTTAGCAAATCCAATACAATTTCTAAAACTGCTTACCTAAAATCAATTGTGTCTCTAAAAATATTTTGCTCATCTGCCATCACTTCACCTCCTTGTCCTTAGTTTCTCCAGTAAGTCTATTTTTCAAAATATGACTTGTATAGCAAATATCATTTTATACGTATAATGGTCAACAGTTTCTTCGACCCATTGACTTCGTGTGTATGGCATCTGTTTGGTCGTTTCCATCACTGCACCTCATTTTCCAATTCAAAATAAACCCCATACATAAGCAAACGGCTTTTGAAAATCAACAAATTCTTCAACCATCCCCAGCTTGAAACTCGTGTTCCTCGACCTCGCAAGAAATCATCAATATTATTTACTTTTTACACTTCTGTATTCCGTCTTTGTGTGTTTCATAGCAAATTCATATGCCATCTACATCAATTGTGTAGCATATTCTGCCACTCGAAAAATCATATTTGTAATTTTTATAATCATCACTCCACCTCCTCGATTTCAATCCCTGGGCAATCGAATACCCAGCCGAAAAATCCGCTTCTTCTAGTTGTTTTTGGGTAAAATTCAGCTAGTCCACCCAGAGAGAAGAATAGTTTCTTATCCCCAGCATTATAATATAGCGGTTATTTTGTTGCTTTCATCACTCCTGTATACCGCTTTTCTTCCTCGGCCTCATAGCCGTCAAGCCATGCACGAGCGAAAGTGTCTATGTTATCGGCTACCCATTTTCTTATTCCTTTATCTGCAATACTTTCTTTAAAAATGTAGTACATGACACGATACACATCATCACTAGGTGCTATCTCTTCATAAAAACCTATAAGTATTTTTGAATTTAAGACCATTTGTTTTACAAAACTAATCCAATCCGCCACAAACTGCGGTACTTTGACTGGTTGCGGTTCGTCTAGTTGTTTCAAGTCTTTTAAAAAATTCTGACAAGCTATTTTTGCTCCAAAGTCAAATAAACCATTTTCATATTCTTCATATTTCTCAATCAATTCCTTAAAGCTTCATCTTCCAACTCCTCCACTTTCTGTCTAATTCTTTATTCTTTTCTTCAACAAATCGCGCTCCAGCGCTCTAATCCGTCTCTTGCGTGCATCGCACGGCTTCGGAATACCGACTATCTTCTTCGTTTTGTCTCTATTGTGCGTTTCAGTCCTTCAATCTCAGCCTCGTTTTGTCATACTTCAACCAAACACCTCCCACTAAAACGGAAAATCATCTTCCTCAAGGGCGTATCCTGGCATTTGTTCCTCAATGTTCGAACGGTTAGCGTATCATCACGCTTTTCAAGTCGCTCAAAACCATCTGCGACCACCTCAGTCAGATAGACCCTGCGCCCCTCCTGCATTCCTCATAGTTCCTGTCTGGATGCGACCCGTCACACCAACCAGATTGCCCTTCTTACACCCATTCCGCAAACAACCCGCCGCTTACGCCACATCATACAGTTGATGAAGTCTGCCTCTCGCTCGCCGTTAAACAGAAATTCCGATTGACCGCCTAGCGTAAGGTGGCAACCGCCACATTCGATAGCGTATATTTTAATTCAGGGTCTTTCGTTAAAGCGACCCACCAACGTAACATTATTGGATCATCTTTCTTCTCCTTTCTTGCTGCCCTCTCGACTAAGTAGCTGAGAAATAACCACAGAATAGCATATCAAATTTCTTTTAATAAGTTCAATCATTTTCTTTCCTTCATTTGTTCTCCATCTGTAAATGATTCCATTGTCTTAATAATATCTAACATAGATTTATGTAGAGGATGTAATTATTTTTCTCACTTGTTCACAGAAGATACAAATTCGTTTGCCAAGATAATTACATTTTCTCGGGTTGAATGGTAACTTTCATCTGACTCAATTTGTTCTTTATTAGCTGAACTAACAAGAAATTACTTCATCAGATTCTTTTCCAATCAGAAATTCTACATATTTGTGAAGATTCTCAAATGCTAGATCCATTCTAAAATATTTTTAGCCATTATTCTCCTCCTGGAAAAAGTCCTGCAAATAGTAACAATCCTTCGTGAACCGTAGTCAAACCGTGTCGTCCGCTGACCAATGTGCTTCTGAAACCTTGATGAGTGAGTAGCAGAGAAAGCCCACTGATGATCTTTCATCTGCTCAATGAGATCATCGACATTGTCAAACCTCCCAAGGTAAAACTTGCAGTGCCCGTTGTAGACGAAGTAAAGCTCTAACATCACTCCACCTCAACAGGGTAAAGATTCCCAAAGGAACCCCTCAAAGCCTTTCCAACCTGTAAGGCTGCTGCCCTAGAAACAAACCGCATGGCTTTCTTCTCCTCAGAACATGAAATGTCCAAGCCAGTCACACCGATAACTGCGGACATCAGAAACGGCTTATCCTCTCTTGTCCCATGCTTTAAAATAAACATCAGCCACCTCCATTCTAGAAATATTGCTTCCGCTAGTTTGTCAAATCATTGAAAACCATCAAATGGTCTTTATCCACACCCTTCATCAGTCTGGACATGAAGGGTCTGCCATATCTTTTTTGAATAGCAGCAGAAGTCAAATTGGTGGTAATGATTGTGTTTGAACGCTTATTCAAGATATTGTAGAGAATAGTAAACGACCATTCGCTATCCTTCTCCATGCCCAAATCGTCTAAAACCAAGAACTTAGCACTCGCAATCTTATTGACCAGAAACTCTTCCTGACTAAAATCAGCTTTAATCTTCATCAGCAAGTCCGTCACATTGATAAATATAGCAATCTCTTTCGTGTACTCAGATAGAGCCTTAACCATCGCAAAGGCCAAATGGCTCTTACCCGTTCCAGCTTCTCCTTGTAACACGATGTTGTTCCTAGCACCCTCAGACCACTCACGACAAATCCGCCTTGCAAAAGCTAGCTTTTCCGCTTCTTTTTCAGTGGGTGTCTCAAAATTGTCCAAAGTAGCATTTTTCAAAACCTCATCATAAAGAGAAAACTTCTCAAGATAGTATTTTCTCTCTCGCTCATTCTCAGCGTCGGCCAGTTCATTCACTCTTGCTTGATTCTCCTCATGGATCCGCTCAGATTCACACATGCGACATACAACACTCTCAGTCCTCAATATCTTTATCAAAGGGATGTTATGCTTTTCGCAAAGCTCTTTCTGTTGTTCTGTATTCCTGTGATAAGATAAGGCAACTTCCTCAAACACATTGTCTACCATGACAGACTACCTCCGCATTCATGCCAGCTAGCCATTTCAGACAAGCAGGCAACCACTGATGAATTGGTTGGTCTGCTAAAAGAGTTTTCTCGTCAGCTTAATGGATAGTAGTCTCATCTCGAATTGCTCAATTAGTTCTAGTACCCCCATTCGTCCTTGGCCTCCTGTTCTGATATTTTTCATCATTTTGTTGTCTTTCGACTGATTAAAATTCTTACCCTCTTTATATTTTCGGTCGTCCTCATCCACCTGTTCAATTGATGTAAAAACCTTTCTTTTTCCAATTTTCAAGAATGGCTATTAGATAATTGAAGCTAGGTTTATATGATCCAGAAGTTTTCCAATTGCACGGTTCAACATATCAAAAACTCATTCCATCAAGTCCTACATAATCAAGTAACTGTTGATGTGACTTATCAGTTAGATGGATTCCGCTATCTTTTCAAATTTTCAGAAAGGCTGGAACTAATCATCACCTTATTATTAATTATCTCTATATCTTTTATCTAATTCTTTATCTAATTCTTTATCTATTGCGTTACCGTGCGTTACTGTAACGTTATCCATAACGTTATCAGTAACGTTACTTTCATTGTTTTGTGCAAGTAATTTCTGTTTTTGTTTGGTGGCGTGCGGCTCTATTTCGATTTTGCTCTTTTATTTTTTCCATGCCGTCAATGTTCTGATGTTTCTCCCAATTGGTAACATTATCACTCCATCTATTTTTTCAACCATTCCAAACTTTTCAAAAACCTCAAGAGCCATACGAACTGTATTCAACGGACGATGGAACGTTTGTGCAAGCATTTCATCGGTGTATACAATGTTTTTAGAAATGGCTAGTACTCCTTTTGTATTCAATTTGCCTGCTAGTGTTATAAGTTCGATCCAGATTACAATAATTGCATCACGATCAGGTAAGGCATCAATCAGACAAATCTTTTCATCGTCAAAAATATCCGTTTTGATTTTTATCCACTTAATTTCAGACATACCTAGCACCCCACTTTCTACGATTAGCACGGTATTTCATCCGCATATCCTCATAGATGTACGTGCCCTCTAATGCCATCTTCTCGACCTTTAACAGCTTATTTTCAGATACCACATCACGATAGTCCTTGGCTAGTTTTTCATAGTCGGTTAGGTATTCTTTGATAAGTGAAATTTTCCTGTTCTCGTCCTCTAAATATAGTTCAAAGTCAGACTTCTCTTCATCAGACGACATCATCTCAATATTCACTTTCTCGTGCCATAACAGCCATTCAATCAATTCTTCCATTTCCTGCCCTCCTCATGACAAAAATCTGATTGCAGACTGTTTTAGGTTCTGGCAAAGCCAATGGTTCAGGACGCAAGCCTACAGGCGGTTCATTGTCGATGTAAAACCCTTGAACTCTCTGCGGATATTCTTGTGATTTCTTTGACGTTCTGCCTCTCTACCACGTTCGTATGCATGGTTGTACCTCTTGATAATCATAGACGCAAATTCTTGCTCTTCTCGTCTTTCTTCTTCCTTACGTTGTTCCTGCAATTTAATATGACGGCAAGCCCTCACAAATCCAATCAGCAGAGCTCCAACCCCCATCAGCTGGTTTTAAAATCGGTGGTTCAAACATTTTTATCTCCTTATGCTCTTAATTTTCGTACTCTTTCTCTAATTCCAAAAATCTCATAAACATCATTGACATCGTACATAATATCTTTCCCTTGCTTTACGAAATCTTAATCCTCTACGTTCTAACTTCTAATATAGCCATGAGTAAAAGCCAAACTTCTTCATCAAAAGCCTGTTGATTGATTGGCATGCGATCATTCTCTAACTGCTCCTTGACCTGCTTTTTCAGCAAAAGGCCAATAATTGATTCGTGAACAATTCAGCACTTTCGCCGTCCAATCGTAATTGTAACGTTATACCTTCCATTTTTTTACATCCTCTCAACTATGCGGGCAAGCATTTTTGTGATATAATGGTTTTTAATTATTTAAGTAAGCGCCTGACTTCGTTAGGTGCTTTTTGTTTAAAAAGTTTTACTTTCCATCGCCCTGAGTTCTATCCTCATGGCTGACTTGTCTCTAATAGCTTCTCACACACTATCTTAGCTTCTCGTACGTTTTAGATTTGCTGATGAAGTAATCAGCAAGTTCGATGATTTTATCTTCCATGCCTACCCCTACGCTTGGCTAAAAAGCGTTCAGTTCCATAATCTTCATCTTGGTATTAGTACTTGGCTCCCACGTCATCCAGTAAGCTAGAGCGGCATCCGCATGCTTCTTGGGTAGCAAGTCATAGCGACTAATGTTGAAGTGGTCTTTAAAGTCAATCTCAGCTTGCCTAAACACCGACTGAGCAAAAATCTTATCCGCATAAGCTGAGCTATCAATACCACCCAAACAAGCCACAACTCTAGCCTTACGCTTCTTCAGAAGCGACTGAGCATAGCTTGGATGAATCGGTTGCTCACCTTGAGATAGTCGATATCTCTCCAGCATGCTAGTCTGTTGCTCACGTAATTTCTTCTGTCCAGTAAATAGAGCGATAAAGGCATCCTCGTCCAAATCCTCGCGGATAAAACCGCCCTGCTTGCGAATAGCTGGCAAGACCTCTGATGTCACCCAACGCTTGAACTCTTTGGCTTGAGGTAATTTGCTGGATAAAATAAGAGAGTAGAGACCAGATTCGTTGATGACTGTAACACTCATTTCCAAAAAGTACCGTTTTTGGTAGTTTTATGATCTTCTTCATCTACGTGACGGTTTATGTCTCGACTACTCGCTTTTGGTACCCCAGAATATCCGCAACATCTTTCCCAACGAACCAAGGCTCGTCATCAATTGTCAAAGTACGGACTTCCTGCCCGTGAAAATTAAAAATTTCGTTCATAGTATTCCTTTCTAAATTTGGTATAATGAAATAAAAACGATTGGAGAAAAATATGACTGAAAAAATTTGTTTTATTGTAACTGCTATCGGTGAATCTGGAACAGAAACTAGAGATAGAGCAGATGAGGTTTTTCTCACCTGATAGCCCCAGTCTGTGAGGAATTGGATATAAGCTTTCAGTACGAGTTGACTAGTAGATGCAGTTGATAATATCAATGAAACTATTATCAACTCACTCTCAAGACTGCTCCAATGGTTGTAGCAGATATGACAGGCCATCAACCGAATGCATTTTATGAACTAGGATTTCGACAAGCGTTAGAACTCCCTTAGTTCCTATCATACAAGCAGGTAATGGACTTCCTTTGATGTTATATCCCAAAGAACTGTTTTTTTATAACCTTTCTGTTGAAAGATCGAGCAATCCAAAAGGATTTAAAGCTAAAATGAAAAAGCTTTTGAAAACTTTGAAATGCCTGAAAGTCGCATTGATAAAAAGCGTTACATTAGAAGAGCTTGATGACAAGCTAACTAAAAAACTAAACAAGATACTAAATCTGTTAGAAAACAACAGTCTTATTCTTCTCTCGTACACACGCATGATTTTGATTTTAAACCATCATTTGGTAAATATCAGTCAATTATTCAGCAAATCAAAGATGAAACTAACCAATTTCAGAGGAATCCATTATTCCCCGAAGATAAGAAATAGCTAGCTCTTGTTGACTTTGCAGTTCACCAACTTCAGCAACTTTTTCATTTATAAGTCTAACGGTCCTCAATACTTCATTGAGGGCTCGAGTTCATTCATCTTCCCTCCTACTCCAGCACCTTACCGCCGACTACCAATCGTTTAACGACAACGTCCATCTCCTTAAATTCGGCATTCTCTGCACAGTAGCGGACGCTCTCACTGATGATGTGACAAATAGATACCCCGTACTCGTTCGCCAGCTCCGTAGCGATCTCCCAAGCATCTTTGTCAATCCGTGTTACTTTTTGCGCTGCGTTGTTCATAGTATTTCCTCCTACAACATATCTTCTACCCTACACCCTAGCGCCTTGGCGATGACCACCGCCTGCGACAGCGACACTGCCTTCAGGTCGTTCTCGATCCGTGACAAGGTCGTAGTCTCATCAAGGTTCGCTTGGCAAGCTCACGCAAGCCCAGCTTTTTGAGCCGTTCTCAGCTCCCTCATTTTCGCTCCATACATTGACTTTTTCCTTTCTACTAATAGGTCTTTTTCAAAAACTATTGGTACTTGTCAACAGTTTTGATAGAATTATTCTATCGATTTTGGAAAAAGTTTGACCTTTTTGATGTTAGGTGTTTTATCTCTTTTGAGATATTTTTAACTGAAGAATAAGTCAGTTTCACTCATTCCGAATTTATTAGCACTAATTGCCATTTCATAATCCTGAAAAAGGAAACTGACCTTTTTCTTTAAGTTCATACTGACGACGATTTTTAACCCAATCAAGTCCGCCATGTATAACGTAGTAAGCTCTTTTTTCTACGTTCTTCCCTTAATCGAATTTTAGGAAGAAGAAATTGAGAACGTATTTTCTTTCATTTGTCAACAATAATTCTCTCTCTTATATAAGCCAAGCAATAATGATAACTAGAATAGTTAAGGCAATCAAAGACCAGTGATAAATTTAGCGGTTTTGTTTTTGCATCACTCTTGTGCTATAATGAAATTACATAATAGTGGTTGGGAGTTGCCCTTCCCATCTCTCTTCCTAGAAGAGTTTTTGATATAAGATTTACCAGTGCAGAGATTAGATTGATGAGGGCTATTATCAAACCGATCTTGACTTCATTGGTAAGTCTTTTTCTTTTGTGCTTTTTCATTTAGTCCATCCTTTCTGTTGTTTTCCTTGTCTTTAAGATTGCCTTTCTCAACCTTCATAAGACTATTATATCTCATTTCGAGATATAAGTCAATGATTTTTATCACTTTTTGAGATTTTTATTTATTTTTTTATCTCATTGTGATATATTATAGGTAGAGAAAAGGAAATGTTTATGAATATACTAGGTAATTCTATTAAAAGAAATCAGAAAATCTAAGAAAAATGACACAAAAACGAATTGTCACAGTTGACTGGTTTTTAAACAAAAATACTATATCCAATCATGAGAACGGCAAACGACAATTAGACGAAACAGATATTAGAATTTATGCTGCCGCCTCGGAAGTTGAGCCACAACAACTATTTAGTCTTTCTAAATTACCACCCCCACAGCGTCCCCAGATTCGCCTCACACAGCAGATAACGGACAAGGTGGTACAATTAACCCCAGATAATAAAAATCGTCCTACGGACTTCTGAGGAGCTTCTGGAGAGGCAAAAAGCAAACGGCGAGATGTACACAGAGCAAAAACGAAGAAGAAACGAAGATAAACGAAGTATCGGAAGTTATCAGCTTGTACCAAGTTGAGGTAGTATCTGAGACGGCAGCAGCTTCTGGATTTAACTATGGATTTGGCTACGACGATACAGACAGAGAGACTATAGAGGTTGACGAGCAACCACCACATCACGATATTGCGACTAAGGTCAGCGGAGACTCCATGCAGCCTGACTACCAAGACGGAGACATTCTCTATTTAGTAGACAAAGGACTGACCACCTATAACGGAGACTCTAGCAGTTATCGCATACGGAGACCGTTCTTACTTCAAGAAGATATATACCGAAAAACGGACGCTTACGCCTAGTATCCTCAATGACAAGTACTGAAGACATCATCCTAGACTTCCCACCAGCCGAAGACACACACATCAAGATTTATGCAGTTGTCGGGGTGTATAGAGGGAATAAAACCAACTGTTTCCAAAATGGAAATAGTTGGCATGTAGTAGAAAGGGAGAAAAGAATGGAAAAACCTAAATCCAATTTTTGAAGATTTGTACTGAAAAAAATTTTAGATAAAAATATTACTATTGACAACTATTCTAAAGACCAACTTATTGATTACCTTAAAAACTAGAAGTTATACTATAAAATCACTAGTTACAGAAAAATTTCCCTAAAAATCCCAAAGGAAAGTACGATAACTTAGATTTCTTTAGATTTAACGATTTGCGCTTCTTTAGATGTTCGGTTACGTGAACTATTATTACTAATGTGTTTAGATGTAGAACATTCTGTTAAAAACAAGGTTTATGACACTTCTTACAGAGGACGACAAAGAAGACGGTTACTCTATAATTGAAGAATTTAAAAATGAATACCCTGAAAAATTTTCAAATATAATTGAACAATTTCGCTTAAATAAATATAAAAAAAGATATGTTTCAAAAAGAACAGATTTATCTATTTGGGTATTTTTAGAAATTGTAAGTTATGGTGATTTTTACTACGCTTGTTGATTTATATATAAAAAGTCAGAGCTGAAAAACAGACCCTCTGTATACTACTCAACACAAATTGATTAAAAATATTAGAAATTCTTGCGCTCATAATAATGTTTTTAATAAATCTTTTGACGGTGCTGATCACATAAAGCAACCAGACCCTAAAACAAAATCTTATGCAAATACAATGAAGATAAACTTTGCTCTTTAGTTCATTATCCAAAAATCATTGACATCATCAATTTATTTTATCTTCATAAAAATTATGTTCCGATGAACTAAACCAGAGACGACTGATTGAAGCTGATTTAATTGTTGAGAAATATTCACAGAACGCTCCTACATTTAATAAGTCCGAATTTAGAATAAAAATTTTTGAATCTATTTTTATAAAATGCATTGACTTTTTGAAGTAATAATGATATTATCGTTATATAGAAAACAAGGTTCGCCCTTGGCTCACACACTAATTGGGTTTATAGAAAAGTCAGCAATTCTCATTGTTGACTTTTTCTTTTTAATCAAGAATAAGTTGACGTTTGACAGAAATTAGAAATACACTAAGAATGTAAAAAGCCTTGCTTCGTCAAGGCGATAAACTTGTCTGCGTGTACTTCTAAGAGGTACGCTTTATTTTTATTATCTGACGAGATAGCAACTGCTTTCCATTTTGAAACAATCTCACTCCCACACTCGCCATCGCCAAACTTTGAGTGTGAGGATTCAACTCTTCCATCAAGCAAGCAATGGAAAGGATGATAAAAATACAACTATAGTTTATCATAAGTTCTGCACCTTTTCAACTATGCGGGCAAGCAATCGAAAAGAAAGGACTTTTTATGATAAAAAATACTCACAGGAGACTAGATATCTCTTTCAAACATATCTGGGTATAGACCCTGCTACTGGAAAAGAAAAACGCACAACAAGACGTGGTTTTAAAAACCATAAAAGAGGCAAAAAGGCTGCCAGACGTGACCTTCTTAGATGTTGAAGAGAACGGTTTTTCAAACAACGAAGATTTCAGAATCCTACTTTCGCTGAAGTCGCTGAGTTATGGCTTGATAGTTATAAGAACACTGTAAACCAACAACCTATCAGAACGTTAAGAAAAACTTAATGTTATGATTGACTTGTATTTTACAGATATGAAAATTCAGCAGATTAGTGTAGCTTATTGTCAAAAGGTTGCTATCAAGTTAAGTAGTCGCTATATCCTATATGCTAATTACTACTCTGTCATCAGCCGTATTTTCAAGTATGCCGCTTCTCTTGACATCATTAAGTCAAATCCCTTAGACAAGATTATCAAGCCTAAAAATAAACCCTTAAAGGGCAAAGAAAACTACTATACAAAACAGGAACTAACTGAGTTCCTTAGTTTACAAAGCAAATTGTAAGCCAGTAGACTATACCTTTTTCACTTACTCGCTTTTTCTGGATTGAGAACTGAGAAGCAATCGTCTCTATGTCATGATGTTGACTTTGAAAAATAAACGGTTAAGCATTTCTCGCACGGCTGTCGTGATTGGCAAAAAACAAACTGTTCAGGATCCTAAAACCAAAAGGAGTAAGAGGGTTATCACCTTAGATGATGAAACTCTGAATGTTTTGAAACTCTGGAAACGACAGCAAATAAAAGAATATTTCCAGGCTGGTGTGCCTTACAAACATGATTTGAATTATATTTTTACGAACGACATAGGGGGATGGCTTTTAGCCGCAACTATGAAAAGTGAAACTTTAAGATTCTTTTCGTAAACACAATAATCTTAAAAATTTCGCCTCACGGATTTAGACATCACACGCTTCTTCCCTATTTGAAGCTGGTGTTACAGCCAAAATTATTTCGGACAGATTAGGTCATAACAATGTTCAAACTACCCTTGATATGTATACCATATCAACGATAATCAACGTGTTGAAGTCGTTGACCAGTTCATGGATTTCATCCGCTCCAGCTAAAAGTAAAGTCGTATTCAATCTCGTATTCACTTTTGCTTAACACGCTAGAAGCCCACTGGTTTCAATGGATTAGCAAGCTGTGTACTATTTATGGTATATATGGTTACTGACTTCGTCAGTTCTATCCACAACCTCAAAACAGTAGTTTTGAGCAGCCTGCAGCTAGCTTCCTAGTTTGCTCTTTGATTTCCATTGAGTATGAGAAGAAATATAGTGGATATTCTTTAACATTAACCACTCCACCTGACTAGGCAATATTCTTTTTCGCCCCTACCAAATCCCATTAACTATTTTGGCTTTATTTCCAGAAGATTTT
>BNJT01000982.1_pt1 | contig 28226 bp, 36 predicted proteins | sample 8540491 | NCBI WGS metagenome assembly BNJT01 (sample SAMD00202455, study PRJDB9452) | human saliva metagenome | host: Homo sapiens | reverse complement strand
GAAGAGTAGGAGATAGTGAAATTATCTCATTTTTATTTTAATATATTCTTATTGGTACTAATGATTCTTCTACTAAGGGGTAATAGGAAGATACTCACATCTGAATTAATAAAACAGATGGAATTGTATCAGTTTTATCTCGTGTATAAAATTTGTCAGCACTGCGTGACTGAATTTAAAATCAAAAACTCTCGACTCCGTTGACAGGGCTAAAAGTACTAAATAAACATCTGCTTATATTGAGATTTCATAGGGGAATGCGTTGTGCTGAAAGATAAAAAGAGTTATTATGGCATAATGAAATATACTCAATGTGAGGACAATCCGATACTCTAACATAATATCATTACAAATCAAAGAAAATGTAATGATAACACTTGCAAAATTTTAGTTATCAGCATATATAAGGACAATAGAGCAATTTGGTAATATGTCAAGAGGCATTTTGAAAAGATTTTTAGATAAAAGGGTAACTTTAACAAACCTATGTACACCATAGAAATGGAGAACATAAGTTCAATATTCTCTATTGATTACCTACTCCTTTCTCCAGAGAGTAGAGTTGGCTTTTTGTCCAGCAGTCCAAAAAGCATACGTAAAAATTTACGGGATGTCAACGCGAGTGCTCTTTTGTGCTGATGCGCTAGTAGTCTCAGCAAACTTTTTGTCATAAAAATCCTTATATTCCGGACAGTTATTGATAACGCTTCCGGTAGCTTCTATGACATAGTAACGCAGGTAACGGTTTCCGGCTTTGCTCATTTTAGTATCTTCTGCACGGAAGTTGCCTGACTGATTTTCTTTCCCAGACGATGCCGCAATATTTAGCGAGTGCACCATTGTCGGTAAAAGCTTTGATAGTGCCTATTTCAGCAAGTATACCAGCTGCATATACGATGACCTATGCCCGGGATTGATTTCAGTCACCTGATACTCGATAGGGTTTAGTCCCTGCACGGTATGTTCAATCGCCTTTTTCAATTGCCTTGAGCTCTTTCTCAAAAGCTCTGATACAATTAAAAGAACTGCTGATAGACAACGTGATTGGTTCAGCAAACGACTCTGTCCAGACAGATGAACCATTAGCGGCTACTTTTAAAAATCTTTGCAGTTTCTTCTGGATCAGTAATAGTCCACGGCTTTTGGGATTCAATGAGTTCGACCAGTTCTTCAATAGAAGCCCCCATGATATCATCATTGGTTACGTATTGTTCCAAGATGGCTTCTGCGGTTGCACCATATTTGTTGCTGAACGGATGGTCTTCCTTTTTCAGCATGGCAAACTCACTGAATTTGAGGAAGATGTTGTTAAGCATAGGTCTTCTCACGTGCAATGCATTCAGCGATGTGCAAACGGTGTCTTGTAAGCCTTTGAAGAGCCAGATACTGGGCTCCACGCCACGGCTTTTATACTGATACGTCCGACTTTTTGCAAAGTCGGCTATGACAAAAGAATCAATGCCATCATTCTTGTCGAGAGCATTGAATGATTCTTTGTACTTGGCAACTTCTTTTCGGATTGAGACAGTATACCTCTGTCCCAAATGGTGCCAACAAATCACTGGCTGAAAAGATAATTGGCAATATGTACACCGTAAAATCCGGTGGACTCAAGCCCGATGATTAAGATGGTTGAACCTCATGGTGGGCTGAAAGAACGTCCACAAGAAGTGGATTCAAGAGTCTCTGCACCCTTTTGGCATTAGGCACGGGCTTCATGCGTATAAAAATCCTGGTTGAAATCAATGGCAGAAAACAACATTTGTACGGGATCCTATATCAATCCCAACAAACAGCGTTGACAGGTAATCGGTTTTCTTCATGGTTAATCACCTCTCTCATCATAGAATGGGCGTGAAATAGAGGACATGGCTTATCCCAAACCAATACACCAGTCTAAACTCGCGTTATGAGCATTGTCCGGTAGAAACGTCCTGCTGGAGACTTTTTAGAACCGGGATGCAGCATTTGTGTATAGATCGCAGTGTATCGTCCGGGCTAAGCTTTCTTAGCAGTAGCATAAGCTCTGCAGGAGGTGTGCAGAAGTGACCACAGTACTAGATTCACTAAGGAAACCATTATAGCATTTGGGATGTCATGTCGCAAATGTAACTGTAAACCGTATAGATGAGAAATGGACTGCCAGCACTTGGTGGAGGAGAATCCTCCGGACAGATAAGAATGTCCACACATCTATACTCAAAAGAAAAGTTTGTAACCTGATTTTTCTTGGCTACAAACTTATTATACGAGGAGTGTTAGATATGGCAACATGTCAGTAAATGTGAATTTTAGATTAGACGAAGATGTAAAAAGGAGTATGGAGCAGACTTAGTTCTGAACTTGGACTTTCTATGAGTGCTGCGTTTACCATTTTTGCAAAGAAAGTCAGCAGAGAAAAGCGTATACCGTTTGAAGTGTCACTGGATCCATTCTATTCTGAAAAATAATATACGTTATCTTGAAAAATATCGTTCGAGATATAAAAAGAGGGGAAGGCAATTTGCAGAGCATGATTTGATAGAGGTAGATTAATGCACTGATTAAAGATATTCAGAGAAGCACTTTTTGAGGGTGTATATATTGAAAACAGATTTTAAAAAATTCACATTGAGAGGTCGGGATGGGCAAGTTGATTAAAAGTCCGGGCAAACTAATTATAATAATGCTTGTAGCTCTGACTTTTGTAATTGTAGTATTCTGTTATAGGCTGCTCATAAAGCAGGGGTACAATCAGCTCTATAGCGTATTCCAGCTTAAAAAGCAAAGATGATTATAGAGTTTATATCAAGGGAAGATGGTAAGTATGTGCCGTTCTTGGTTATTGACAATGGATATGAGAGAAAGGAAGTACCCTTCTTTTAAGGGAGGAAATCCTAGCTGAAACAAAAGAGGATGAATGAGTATAGCTCGTACCATACAAAAGACAGCGAAATAGACAGGTTCTTGAATGGTTCATATTATGAGAATCTTAAAAGAAATTCACTCCCCTTATAGAGAGTACTGCGGTTGAAATTGTTAAGGATGAGGCAATTGGTTCAACTGGAGATGGAACCGAAAAGATAAATAGAAATGTATTCTTGCTTTCAGCCTATGAACTTGGGTTTGATATGGAAAAGGAAGGTAAAAAGACTGGGTTACTTCTCTATTCCTGACAATAGGATATGTTACTTAAGCGGAGAATCCGTATCGTGGCTACTGCGAACTCCCGATACCTGGGAGCGTTCTGTAGTATGTTGTTTAACCTATGACGGAGCGCTGGGTTCTTGTAACGCATATGCTAAGTGTGGAATCCGTCCGGCATTTTTGTGTCGATTCTTTAGCAAAAATAAAGAAAAAAAGAGGGAATCATTGAGGGGAGAGAGGTCTATGTGTTGGAGTAGAGATTGATGCGATTGGTGCATATGGGTAGCATATTGTAACCTAATATTACATAGAGTTCCACAATGAGAGGTCAAAATGAGTAAACTAATGAAATCTCTATCAATCAAGGGAATAATCATAATCTTATTATCAATAATATCTGCATTTATAGGGATAAACTGTTATATAACACATATTAGGCAGAATACAATCAGCTCTATAGCGTATTCCAGCTTAAAAGCAAAGATGATTATAGAGTTTATATCAAGGAAGATGGTAAGTATGTGCCGTTCTTGGTTATAGATAATGGATATGAGAAAGGAAGTACCCTTCTTTTTAAGGGAGGAAATCCTAGCTGAAACAAAAAGGATGAATGAGTATAGCTCGTACTACAAAGACAGCGAAATAGACAGGTTCTTGAATGGTTCATATTATGAGAATCTTAAAGAAATTCACTCCCTTATAGAGAGTACTGCGGTTGAAATTTACTCAGATACTCAATTGGATGTTCAGGTGACGAGACTGAAAAATATAAAACAGGAATATATTTTTGCTCTCAGATAAGGAACTATCATATGGTTATGGAATAGAAGGTAAAGCACTGAGGTATTTTTTTAGAAATCCGGATAACAGACTTAGTTATTTAGATGGGACTCCGATGGGATGGTTGCTAAGAACCCTGTGACATCATATCTTTCTGCAGTGTGTGAAGTAAGTTTTGATGGTAAACTTAGTCTTGGCAATTCTTTTGGTATCATGGAATCCGCCCATGATCTTTTGTGTCGATTCTTTAGCAAAAATAAAGAAAAAGCGGGAATCGTTGAGGGGAAAGAGGTCTATGTGTTGGAGTAAGGATTTACCCTACTTTTTCAAGCAATGTATATACTCCACGACCTCGCTGCCTGCTATCCTCCTATTTTCGTCTTTGTCAGCCTTAAACCTCTTGTATTCTTTGGTGTAAACGCTGTATTTACCATAAGCAGACATAATATCTCTTATGGTGTCAGCAGACATGAGGCTTTCTGTTGTTGTAGCTTAGGAAAATATAGCCAAAATCAGCATTTTTAATAAGTGTATCAAGGGCGGCAGAGGCTGTACGCTTCGAGGCAGAAGCTGCTCTTTTGCCGCTCATAGTCACGAAGACCGGTTATGCCACGAAGGGCAGGATTGTCGTACTTTGCTATGGTTTCAAGGATGTGGTAATTGGCAGAATACTGCCTTGTATTATATGGCGGATCGAGGTAGAGGATGTCGCCACTTATTTTTCTTTATTAGAACATTTTACATCTTCGTTATATAGCTTTGCCGGCTTGCCCGGGAAATGACAGGCAGCAGGGATAGTGTGAAATCCTTTTGCTGCTGATTTTTTCGATGTGTTTTAAAAAGGCTGCGTAGACAGAAGCCGTATTTGCATATTTATCTATTGAATTGATAAGGCTTGCAAGATAGTAAAAATACTCTGCATCACCCATTTCCCCTGAGCTATGTGCTTCTTCCAAAAAGTTCTGATAGCATCACATCCCGTTACTGTCTGTAAAATAATTCTCCCCGATCCTGAACCCTCGCAGTAATTATTGTAATGAAGCCTTTAAGGGGCTTAAGAGAATTAAGCACTACTCCTAATTCATTATTTAACGGAGGGACATTTTCGATAAAATGCTTTGTTTTAGGACATAGCTGTAGTACTGTATATCATTTGCAATCACATAGGCACCCTTTCCTTATATGCACTTCCTACCACTCCTGTACCTGCAAATATATCGGCAAAGACATCAATTATCCCTGTTTTATATCCGCTGACATTTTCAATGACATTTTCAATAAAAATCCAGAAGTGAGTACTTTTTGAACCTATGTAATTCATTGCTTATCCCCATTTTTATATAAGTCTACAAATAAGAAGAATAACATATTTTTACGGAAAAATAAACTGTCTGGTGGATGAATTATATGGAGTGAAAGGTGAAAATGTGATGTAAGCGTTGAAGATGATGTTGGAATAGAGATTGAAATATTATATACTTGTAGTGATGCTTATATTATTGCAAGAGTGGGAGAAACAAATCTGTACCGCAGGGGCAGATATTTCATATATCCATATCATTTAAGAAAAAGGAGATAGCATTATGCAGGCAAAAAGCAGGGATGTGTACTGTGTTTACAATGAGAAATTAAAAAATATACGGCTTGTCAGATAACCAAGGTAGAAGATAAAGATGGAAAAAGAAATGGCAGTAAAAGCTGTCTCTTAACTGGTCGGGAGAGGAGCCGCTTAAAGAGGCAGAACTGTCGGAGTTAAAGCCGCTTTTATGTTGATTATATGTATTGGGACAATAGCCTAGAAGATGAATAATGTGGAAGTAGATGTTCCGGAAAAATATATTTTTGTAGGAAATGTGGCTCCTATAATGGATGAGAGCTCAGACTCGTATTCATATGGCTGGGGTAGTGGTGATATAGTCCAAAGACAGTTAAGATGGCAGGATATCCCGAAGGAGAAGAGAGATGCCTTTAAGGCAGCAGATAAAAGCGAAGAAAAGGTTGTTTTAGAGGGAGAGGAATGTAGAATATCAAGGAGAAATATGAGTGATGAGTGGTCGCATTTTGAAGATGTGCTTAGTCTTAGGGTTTTTCCTTGTTTAAGCCACCTTTACCTTGCATAAAATGGTATAAAAACCTATATGAATATTTAGAGGGCTATCCATTCTTAAGAGAGCTGGAGCTTAATAATCATGGGCAGAAGAAGCTTTGATTTCTCAAAAAGCTATATAGATAGGCTTTCCGTTGATATGACAGGGGTAGAAGAGCTTGTATTAAATGACGGTATGGAGCATCTTATTTTGTTCAGCGAAGTTTCAGACAACTGCAAAAGATAAGGACTGAGGATAATGGAGTACCCTGATTCTATATGTTGACGGAAAGCTTCCAAAGGCTGTCAGGTCTTGATAACTTAGGGAGCTTGCATATTAGAAGTATAATGGAACTTGATATAGAGGAGGTTTTGTCTAGGTATCCTGACCTTTTGGAATTAAGGCTATGGGGAAACCCGGCAATCTGATTAACTTTGATAAGCTATCAGGCTTTAGCAAGCTGAGGTTCTTTTCCACTATGGAATTGTTTGGTTTCTCTGAGAAGGATATTCCGGAGCCTGAGTGTTTCCCTAATCTTTGCAGCCTGTGGATGGACAGCCTGCCTGAGGATGCAGCCAAGATGGTGAAGAAACTTTATAAAAACCAGTGCTAAAGAGGGACTACACCTTTTGGATTACGAGGGCAAGAAAAACCTGAATGGCTGGCACAAAACCTAGACAACCCATTCAGATCATGGGACGGCAGGGACAATGTAACTCCTGCAAATGCTAAAAAGGCAGCTGATTTGTACAGGAAGATGAGGGCGGAGGTAGTGAAAGCATATAGAAAAAGTCTGATATAACTGATAATATAGAAGACTTGGTGAGTACCTATACCGAGGGCTTTAACAAGATGGATAAAGCAAAAATGCTTTATCACAACTATAGAGAGAGACGAGGTTTTACGATGCCCTATCTGAGATATTAGATCTGATTCCGGATGAATTTTGCGATTGATAAGAACAGGATGATTGAGATCTTTGATGAGGGTGAAGGAGTTTTTAAGCCAAACTTTGGATTTTTACCATATGAAACTTTAGATTTTTACCATTATTGACTTTAGATTTTTACCATGCTAAACTTTAGATTATTACCAAGCTATATGTTTAGTAAAAGTAGGAGAGAAGATAATGATTAATAGAGAAGCGAAAAGCTTTGCATAGACTGGCATCTCAGTTCCCGGTTGTTGAATAACAGGTCCGAGGCAAAGTGGAAAGTCAACTCTTGCCAAGGTTGTATTTTCAGATAAAAAATATGTTACTTTTGACTGATCTTAATATGCGAGATTAGCAGAATCAAATCCAAATGATTTTGTTATGACTTTTTCCGGATGGAGCAATTATCGATGAGGGCACAAAAGTACCGGAGATATTTGATGCGATTAAAATGCAGGTGGATAAGGAAAAAGTGTACCTGGAAAGTTTATACTTACAGGTTCAAGCCAATTCAGGCTAAGAGAGAATATCAGTGACAGTTTAGCAGGAAGAGCTGCATTTTTAAGGTTGCTGCCATTTTCAATCAGTGAATTAAAGAATTCAAAAAGCTTATCTGATAAACCCTTATGAGCTAATATTTTCAGGGCAATATCCGCCGCTTTATGATAAGGATAGAAATTTTTATAAGAGAAGATTGGTATGAAAGCTATATAGATACTGTATTTGGATCTAGATGTTAGAATCAGATTAACACCGGTAATGTATCTTTATTTAGAAAGTTTGTTCAAATATGTGCAATTCATAGTGGTCAGATGTTGTCTATGGATGGCATTGCACAGGATGTTGGAATTTCTGCTCCAACAGTCAAAAATTGGCTTTCTATACTTGAAGCATCATTCATTATTCATTTTCTCGAGACCAAGTACCAATAATTTAGGGAAAAGTATTGTCAAAACACCCAAATTATACTTTGTTGATTCCGTCTTATGTGCCATCTTCTAAGAATATCCTCAAAAGAGGAACTGATACTTAGTAGGTACAAAAGGCGCCGCAGTCGAGACATTTGCAGTATCAGAAATGCTAAAAATATCGATTAAATCAGGGCAAAAAACCAAATTTAACATTTTTAGAGATAGTAAGGATTTGAAGTAGATACGATAGCAGATTGAATAATCACCTTTGTGATTGAAATAAAAAGTTCCATTGTACCGGAAGCAAAGTTATCAGCAAATACTAAAAATATCTGGAACTGCTTGATGATGAAACAGCAAAGAAAATGTAGTATTTTACCTCATCCGATATGAGTATGAATATTGATGGAACTGCATATGTAAGCTGGAGGGACTGGGCAGAGTACTTAAAATAGTTTTTAAGCCCCCTTGACCTGTCCCTTAGGGGACTGTACTACACTGTAGGCAGGAGGTGATGGCTATGTTAAGAAATGAAATACAAAAATTGACCGGTCTTACGAGAAAGGCGATAGAGTATTATGAAGAAAGAGGGCTGATTTGCCCCGAAAAAGTCTGGGAGAATGGCTATAGAGACTATAGCGAGAGGGACATACAAATCTTAAACAAGATATCTCTTTATAGGAAGGTGGGACTAAGTATAACTGAGATTGAAAATGTATTGAACTATAATACCTTGTCATCTGTGCTTCGGAGCAACGATGAGACTAGAAGAAGAAAAAAGAAAGGATATATTGAGCTGTTATAAAGGGAGAAAACGACAATATAATTCAAGAAAGACTTAGCACTTATTGAAAATGAAGAGACTATTTATGAGAGACTTGAAAGAGCTTTTTCCGGATATTTTGGTATGATGATATTTAGTGCATATCAGCCTTTTTAAGCGAGCCATTAAAAGAATCAGGAATTTTGAGCTTATAATGAGTATATAAACTATCTGGACAGCCTGCCACCATTTGAATTATCTGAAGAAGAGAAAGATTACATTGATACTGCTGGTTTAGGTATAAATGAATTAAAGGGTGTAAACCACTGCTAAGATTAAAGCTGTGAAGACATCAATTCCCTCTTATCAGGCAGTTTAGTAAAGCCTATGATGATTATTATAAGAAGCTGCTTGAGCAAATGACGAGTATATGAAGCTGCGTAAGATAAAAATAACAAAAATAAATAAGTAAAATATGCTGTCCTGCCTGAATAGGTGGGGCTATTTTTGATAAAAGCATTATTCTTTACTTTTTCTTTTATTATAGCTATACTATAATCAGTATAAAAATGGGAGGTAGTTATCATCGCACGAGGTAGTTAATGTTAATTTCAAGTTAGATGCGGATATTAAGAAAAAGCATGGAAGAGGCTTGCTCGAAATGGGGATTTCTATGAGTGCGGCATTTAAGATATTTGCAAAAAGTAGGAAGAGAGAGAATTCCGTTTGAGGTATCTGCTGATCCGTTCTATTCGGAGAGTAATATCAGGTACTTAGAGGAAAAATGGAAGAATATAAAGCTGGAAAAGCTGAAATTTGCAGAACATAGAACTATTGGAGGATTAAGAATTAGTACAGTATCGCAAGTGCAGTGGGATTTTGATGTATGGAAGATTATTTGTACTGGCAAAAATCTATGATAATACTAGTGCTTATATTTTTCTTGTCGAGGTCACTATGATTGACTAGAACTAATGTTAGATAGGTATTTTATAAGTCTAGTTGTAATTATCAATATTACAGTTAATTAGATATAAAATATCTTCAGGAGGAGAAGATTAACACAGATATCAAGCAGGTTTACAGTGGCACTACACATATTTGCTCTGTGTGGACACTTTTAAGGGAGAATACAAGATTACAAGTGACTTTTTAGCAAGCAATATCAAGACAAACCCTGTCATTATAAGGAATATACCATGCATTTAAAATGTAGGGCTTATCACTGTTGCCAGGGGAACAGGTGGGATTATACTTACAAGACCTTTGTCGGACATATCGTTTTTACGATGTTTATCAGGCAATTGAGCCGGTTGAAAAATGGAGAATTGTTTCATTTTCACGAAGCTCCAAATCCAAACTGTACTGTAGGAAAAATATACATGGACTTCTGACGGTAAGTTAAAGTCTATTCAGTCAGCTATGGAAAAATGAAATGAAAAAATATACACTCGCAGACCTATATACCGGAATGCAGGAACTGCTTAAAAAGAAGCGTAAAATGAATATTACAAATCTTCAAGAGAGAGAGACTGGACTATCTGGCTAAAGAATTGCTTTTTGTTGCATTTCAACGGGAGTATTCTGCTTTTTCCAATAGAAGGCGGCAGAGATAGCTGTTAAGACTGTCAAAGAATGGCTGTCAGAGAATGAAAGTGGCAGATTGACAGAGTTATTTTCAAGTGTGTTTAAGGATGAGGATAGGGAGATTTATGAAGCAATTGCATAATTAGAAATTATCTTATATAATAAAAAGTAGGGTTTTCCTACTTTTTACATACTAATATGGATAAACAAACGATTAATACTACATTTATTGATAATGCAAAGGTTATGTCTAAGGGACAGGTCACAATTCCAAAAGGATATAAGAGAGATTCTAGGAGTTTCTTGCGTGATAGGATAACTTTTATTGTAGAGAACGGGAGTGTACGTTTTATTAATTCTGACGGTATACGATGCAGATATTACAGGCACAAATGGCGGATGAAGCAGAAAAACAGGATTAAACTCGGATGATGCGGTTATGGATATGGCAAAGAAACTGCCCATCCAGAAAGTGTGGAAATGATGAAAAGTTCTTATTGATACCAATATACTTATTTCTCCTGCCAAGTAGCAATGAGTTCCCTTACCAGGCGTTTGTAAAAGCAGTAAGTTATCCTAACTGATGGAATGATTTTAGTGAGCAAAAATATAGATGAAATGCGTCGTATCTTTAATAGAAAAATTTTCCGACTAAAATACATGTGTTAGAGAGTTGTCGTTAGCATTGCTGACACTTGAGATTGTTCCTACGCCTATTGAAGAGCAGGAACTTGAATCAAAATACGAGATATAAATGATATAGCTGATTCTAAGGGCTGCAATCAGTGCCGGGGCAGATATATTGCCTACAGGAGACAAAGATTTCATTGAGTCGGGAATATTTAACCCCTCAGGATTATGACTGCAACAGAGTTTATGAATGAAATTTAAAGTAAAGTAGATTGACCATGGATATAAAGGGTAGTGGAACTTGAAAAAGTGAAGGATGATTTATCAAAGATGGAGGGTGAATTAATGAAGAAAATTTTAATTTGTAGGGCTAATGTGTTGTTTGACTGCCAAGTCACGCCTTTGCTGATAAAATGTCCAGACTCGCTCCGGTTTTTCTGTAAGGTGCTATTTTTAAGTTTTTAAGATGATTACGAAAAACCTAACGCGCTGCGCTTAGGCATTATCAGCCCGGCTGTTTAATTGATGAATAATTGCAAACAAACACATCAGCCATATGAGGGCAGGTGGGAGTAGCTGTTTTTAATCTCGGTATTCGGGTTGTTACTTATATAAATTTAAGGTATCAGCTACGAATGATAAATTCAAGCGAGGCGCTTTTGGCGTAGCGGAAGCGGATGCCGGAGCGAGTCTGAAATGTTATCATCTCGAGCGTCACTTAGTTGCCTCATAGTCCTACGACTTTACTATTTTAGTTATCAAACATTTGAGGTTAATGTCTGATGACAGCAAAACTGATAATGCCTAAGCGAGCGCTGTTAGGCGTAGCGAAGCGATGCCGGAGCGAGTCTGGACATTTATCAGTTTTTGAGTCAACTTAGTCGATCTATAACAACTCGACAAGTTAGAATTTGCGAAGATCAGCAGCATAAATTAAATTAAACAGATGAAAATTACAGGAGGTTTAAGATGAACAGTATTTTTCACAGAGATTAGCGTTAGGAAATATGAGTGATCGTCCGGTGGAAGAGGATAAAATAATGACGGTCATAAAGGGGAATGCAGGCTCCGAGTGCAGGTAATCAGCAGCCTTGGGAGTTTTAGATGTTGTGACAAACCGTGACAAAATTAAAAGAACTCTCAAAGATAAGTCCCTATGCAGGCTGTGCCGCCAATGCACCCGTTGTCATTGTTCCGGTATTCAGGAGAGAGGGGCTTAGATTTCCCTGAATATGCTGAGATTGATATGGCTATTACACAGGAAAATATGTGGTTAGAAGCTGATTATCTATACTTGGCGTGTATGGCTCAGGAGTAGCACCTGTAAGTGAGCGAGATGGAGGCTGTAGCCAAAGTGCTGAACCTCCCTGATGATAAAGTTGCTATGTCCTTATTTCCTATGGATATCCCAGAAGAAGCGTAAGTAAAGACGCTTGATGAGGAAAGAATACACTATGTTTCCTGATAATATCGGATATTTTCAGCTTGATAGTGCAGGAGATTAAGCTGGTATAAATATGGAGGTAGCTTTTGGTAAATTGGAAAGATATTACTAAAATTGATGCACACATTCATCTGATGCCTGAAGATGTGATTCAAGCCACTCCGGGAGCATGGCTATGTATTTATGAGACTATGGCAGTGTAGATGATCTATAAAAAGATAATGGAGCAATATAATATTGAAAATGGCTATTGTCATGCTACTTTAACGATCCTTATATGCTCTCCATGGATTTTAAGGTTGAAACTGTTCATTCCATATATGCTTGCTATGGTACAGAAGATGCCTTTGAAACTGCGTTGTTTCGCGGATGTTGAGATAGTAGAAACATCAATGAAACAATAAATGAATTAGATAAGGGTGATAGCTAGGGATGAATTCATAGGAATAAAACTTCATCCCAGTAATGCAGGATATCCTATAGATGGCTCATATTATGAAAAATAATTGAATATGCAAGCAAAGAGATATTTTAGTTGAAATTCATTCTTACCCTAAAGAACATTTACAGGATGATGTGTGTTCTCCAAGCTGATTAAAAATGTATTAAAGAAATACCCTAATGTAAGGCTGTCAATTGCTCATTTGGGAGGATTTCAGTGGAAGACTTGTATGGTCTTAATGCATATTTTAATTTCTCCGCAATCCCTGCCTGATTATGTTAATAGATTTGGAATAAAGAGGACAAATGAGATACTGCGCTTGATAGGGTGTGGATAAACTGGTTTTTGCAACGGATTTTCCCGGATAGCAGATGCTTAAAACCAAAGGAAAATCTATGATAAATATTTTTGAAATACTTAATGAAATGGACTTTTCTCTAGAAGAAGCTGAGAATATATGCAGAAAACAATGCCTTTGAAGATGATTGATAAAATATAAATATATGAGTAGAAGACTAAATTAGTGGCTAAGGCTGCTAATTTAGTCTTTCTGAGTGATTTTGGGCTTACTATAGTAAAGTTTGCCTGGCTGTTCTGCGTACATAACGACTATATTTAGGCAGTCTTAAAGCAGCTGTTTCTGACAATGAAGTTTGTGAAAAGTAAGAAATGCTGCATACGCCTGCATAAACTACGGAGAAGCATTCTGTACGGAGGCCATTGAGGATAGAAGTATTTGTATTGATGGAGACATAGGAAATGTGGTAGAATTATTAAAAAGGATAATGATGGGAGATGATGTAGATGATTTTATACCATGGAAGTAATATGTCAGTAGAGCATCCTAAGCTAATTAAACAGAACCGCCATTTAGATTTTTGGCTTTGGCTTTTATACCACTTCAAATCGTGACCAGGCAGCAAATTTTGCAGGAAAGGTTGTGGAAAGAAGTAAAAATGGCAAGGCTACCTTGAATATCTATTCTTTTGATGAAGAAGTAGCTTTTTAAGGAATGTAAGCTACTTAAGTTTGACGCTCCAGATGAAGAATGGTTGAACTTTGTGGGCTGCCAATAGACAGGGAATCTATGATGGGGAACAGTATGATTTGGTCTATGGTGCAATTGCCAATGATGATGTATATAGAACTATTACTTTATATATAACAGGTATACTCAATAAAGAGCAGACACTGACTGCACTTAAGGTGCGTAAATTATTAATCAAATTAGTAGCTACGACAGCAGCTTAGGAATACTTAAGCTTTGAAAGAAAGGAGCTTTGTATGAATGAAGATCAATTTAGGCCCATGCTTGACACTCATTGCCCAATCTATGCACTGAACAAATAGCTAAGAATAGCAATTTGAGGAAAACGAGATAATTCATATTTTCTACAGAGTCAAAACTTTTATGAAGAGTTGTCTGATGAGAAGTCAAAGTTATGGCACTATGTACCAATGACCTTATATATCTATGCAGGATGAATTGCTGACAGGTTCATATTCTTATCCGGAGGAGGCACAAAAATGAGCAAAGAAGCTAAATTTCTAGTTTATAGTGTGGAAAGGTACCGTCATTCCAAAGCACTGTCAGGTCAAGAAGTAGCTAAACCTTTGAAAAGTATAGGGTTTATGATTATATAACAAAATATTTTGAATCCCTACACACAACGGGAGACATTGCATCATACAAGACATTGATGATATATAGACAGTGTAAAAGGAAGCTTAAATAATATTTTAAAACAGACAGGTGAACTCGCTATTCCGGCAATTTACAGCGAGTGGTTGGCAGACAGAGTGAAAGGGGGCTATGTATATGAAAGAGATTATGCTCAAAAGTGATTGAAACCTTTAATTATTCAATTGATTATTTTTGGAATAACATACTCCATATCCTTTTTGTGCTTAGAGACCGGTACTTTTTGGTTGGCTCATACACAATAACTCTCGCCTATATATGGGTTGTAATGATTATACTTACAATGTTTGGCAAGTACTTATATTCATATGCACAGCAATTGGAAATATAATTGGTGTTACTCTTTGGGGCAGGTTTTGGGAGAATATATCCCAAAGCTATCTAGAGCAAAAGATAGCCACTGCAAAACGAATGTTGATAAGATACGAGTTCTTGAAAAATAGCTACTATCATCTGTATTTATTTGGCTTAGTTTTATTATCATTGTTATCGTACTAGTATTTATAAATAAGTTGATAAAGCAAGAAGTTAACATAGATAAAAAGAAAACTCATGGAGCCTTTTTAGCCCCTACAGTGATTTTGTTGTTCTAATATTGTGCTAAAGTACTTCTTAACATCCAAAGAATCTTTGCATAGTCCTCAAGGAAGCCATCCATCTTTGCACTTACAGGGTATCGTTTTCATCATCAGCCTTTTTCCCTTGAGAAGTCTGGCACTGTGATGGACGTGTCTCAAAGTCAGCGAGAACGTCGCTAAATACAGCGTGCATATCCTGAACGAAATCTCCGGCAGAATCTTTGATTGTAGCTAACTCAGCAAAGGTCCTTCCATTGTAGAAACAGGCTTTTTCCCCATCCATAAGCATAAGCTCTGGCAAGCTCATCTATCTGTCCGTTGACAAAATTATAATACTCTTTCAAGTTTAAGTATGACTGGAAAGAAAGTCTTTCCTCGCACATACCAATGATAACTCTGTAATTTGTGATAAAATGTACAAGATTTGATAAGTAAAATGTTCATTGTTCTTTCCATAATAAAACTCTCCTTTCGATTTGTTGTTGTTTACTGCTCATGCTAACACAATCGTAATACTATTTAAAGACTGATGACGACATAAAAATAGCAAAAATAATGATAATTATCATCAATAATTTGTGCAAAATTTTAGACGCATATTTTATAGACCTATCGTATTAAAATTAAAATGATAATCATAGTGATTTTGTGGTATACTGAACTCTACAAGGTTCGTGTGAAGCGAAGATTTAGAAATCACATACCAGAGGCATTAGACACTTTTTGAAAGCCACATGCACCTTTGAAAGCCACATTAACTATAGAGTTTAATCATATGTAAAAATGAGGAGACATTTAATGAGTCAGGAATACGAATTTGTCAGATACAGTCGTTTGCACTCATATAAAGGTATTTTAAATGAGAATAAAATACAGGAATTATCACACACACAATGCATTTGAACTCCTTTTGTACTTGACGGTGAGGGTAGGCTATCTTCAAACAGGCTCTATAGAGCTAAGAAAAAGGTTCGCTCGTACTTATAAATCCTACAAAGCTCACGAAATACAGTGGCTGCTGAGGAGGCTGTGCTTGGACTGTTTTTGCAGGTATCAAGGCATTTTTGCAGAGATGACTTTCCTTATTTTCGAGTATAACGCTCGCAAATAAGCCATTTTCCAAATGATACAAAGTTAATCAAAGAAAAAAATGATGGAAAATAGCACTCTGCTATCTCTGAGGTACCAAGCCACTTTTTGAAATGGAACTGGTTTCACTTGTAAGCGGCTTTCATGCGGACTTATGGAAGAATTTGATTTTTGCATTATGGATGAACATAACCATTCAATCAGAGAAAAGCGGATTCAAAGAATGAAAAGAATAACCGCCTATATAAATGACCATTATACCGAACCTATCAGACTTGCTGAAATAGCGGAGATGGAGCAGCCTACAACTACTCATATTTCACATTTATTCAAGGATTACTAGGGCTCATTTCAGGATTATCTGAACAATCTTCGCTTTGAAAAAGGCTATGACAATGATACTTAATACAAGGCTCGCAGACTGGAGATAGCCATTGCGGGAGGATTTTTCAGATGCAAAATATCTCTGGGGATAATCAAGAAAAAGACTGGGCTGCAGCCTATCAGAGTATAGAAGTAAAATGGCTTCTAACGATGGTTTAATCAGTGAGAATGACGCTAAGAACCTGCTTGAATACAAGTACACTGATGAAGAGGGAATTAAAATGTTGAAGAAATTGGGCTTAATCTAGTCCAATTTTCTTCTTGACATTTTTGAATTATGCGATATAATACAAATAAGACATATAATTCAAGATAGTGAATAAGGCTGAAAGGAGGAGAAATGAGGCTAATATTTGATTTTTGAAAGTAAAACCCCAATTTATCAGCAGCTAAGAGACCAAATCGTTGTAGGGATAGCTGAGGGGAGACTCACTCAGGGTGAAAAGCTTCCATACAATCAGAGCGCTTGCGGATGAAAGCGGTATCAATATGATGACTGTGAGCAAGGCTTATCAACTGCTCAAAACAATGAAGGCTATATAGTAGTGACAGGAGGAGGAACGCTTATCAGTAACAAGATTAAGACCAGTCCTGTGGGAGAAAAAGCAAGAATTAAGAGTAATCATTTCAGAGCTCCAGCTCAGGGGCTGTCTCTTGATGAAGTGCTTACCCTTTGTACAGAATACTATAAGGAGGGATTGTAATGTTGTTATTTAACATACTTATGTGGGCAAGTATGTTTTGGATTGCACCGCTTTTAGGATATCTAATGACAAATAATGCAAAGTTCAAGAAAAACATAGCTGTTGGCGTAACCTTTATGGAAGAGCGAAGAGGATGCAGAGGTCATTTCAAGGCTTAATAGATATAAAAAGCAGATTAAAATGATTACGATACGATCATTGTTAGCTAATTCCTGGGGTGTTTGTATCCAAATTTTGGCTACTAGCTTACCCATTACCTTGTGTGGACAGATGTAACCATATTCATATATGCCATACCATTTTACCTTTTGCAACAGAGACTTAAAGAAGATTAAGCGTGAGAGAGGCTGGACACAGCATCAGGAGAAAAAGTTGAGATAGATATAGAAAACATACCTAATTTCAAGGAAATCTCCCATTGCTTTTCATCATCCCTTGCATTATAAGCCTCCTGCCTCTTATTTGGGATAGAACTTTTACGTCCTTTTATATAACCTCAGCGGCATCGGTACTTGTATTTTGGTTTTCACCGATAGTTTTTACAGAAACCGGGCTCAGAAAGAGGTAAAATGAAGAGAGGGATTTTGACAAGGGTGCTGGACTCCAGATAAGGGCATTACTAAACTGGTCTAAGATCTGGATAGCAGCATCTTGGCTGACCATACCACTTAGCTTTTCAGGGACTGTTGCTTATAAGTCATCCATTTATGGTTTACATTCATATTTATTACTACAGGAGCACATCTGCATAGAAGCTCAGGCGATTGAAGTTAAAGCTAGGAAGATGCAGGAGAGGCTTTCACAAAGGAAGTGGCGTGGAGTTGATAGTGGATGAGGACGACAAGTGATTGGAGGTGATGTCATTTACTACAACCCAAAATGACAGCAGACTCATCGTAAAATGAGAGGGTGGGTATGAATACTACTCTTAACTTAGCCCTGCACTCAGGTAAGGTAATTATAGCCAGTACTTTTTGTGTTACTTTATGTTTGCCTCTTCATATACTCTGCTATGAATGTCTTACACCAACAGCCTATTAAGATAGAGTTAACAAAGGATGAGATTCAGGCGCCCAAGGCATCAGTAATTACCGCACAAAGTTAGCCGATATCAAGAAATGGAGCCACTAAAATGAGCTTCCGGATGATTTGGTAAAGGGTAAATGGCACTTCATTTGACGACTTATTAAAGGGAGATTTCTAGAAGTGCAAATGAGAATCTGCACTCTGCTAAGACCCCAAAAGTGTTTATTTATAAGGATAACTGATAAAAATGGAAAGATATTTGTATTTAGTTTTAGAGGGATATTAAGGGGAAATTTGAGGAGATAAGACAAAACTTAAAGATAATTTTTATATGTTAAATTAAGAATAATATGGAAACAAGATATAAATAGTGTATAATAACTTATAAATGGTAAACGACTTTTAAGGAGATCTAAAATGAGCAAAAATCAGAGATTATTTTTATGCAAACAAGATTGATTAGATCATTGCACAAGAATGGAAACTATCAATTGAGAAAGTTACTGATATATTTTGAGCCGAAGTATTAGGCTATATTGAAGATGGATATGGACTTTTTCACTGTGAAGTGATAGAGCAGTTTTGGAAGATGTAATCAGAGTTTGTCAGAGAAGCGATACAGGTAAATGCTTGAATTATCAGATGTGATTACTTTTGTAATCATGGAAGCTACTGTCGATGTGAACGAACCTCGATATAACAAAATGTGCCAAAACAAAGATTTTGGTCAGGATTTTTACCTAACATCATCTAAAAGAATAGTCAGAAAGTTTTCTGAACATATTCTATAATCAAAGCAATGGCAGAAAAGAAAGGTTTTAGTAGAGCGAATTTTGCTATATTTCCGCGTTTGAAGTAAAGATAGTCAATGACTTAAAAAGTCAATATTTTCAAAGAAGCTGATAAAGAATGGTTACATTGTATAGCGGCACATAGAAAGAAAAACCTTTTTGTTGGAATTGAAAAGAGATGACAAGGATGATTGTTGCAGAAAATCGCAGATGATGCCACAAATGCAGTATAAACTGCATACATAGTAGGGGTTTTGAGAGATTGGCAGTAATGAAGCTGATGAATTTTGTATCAGACAATTACTACCAAATAAACTTAAAAATCAATATTGTTTTAAAACTGATAAAGCATTGAAGTGTATAAAGCATATAGGAAGTGAGAAAATATGGCTGAAAAGATGATTAGTAGAGATAGACAGGAGTATACAATTGATTTACTTATTACTATGGTTGTAGCTGAAAATCTCTGAAGATACAGGACTGATCCTCAAAGAAGTGTTGCCGGATTTTCTTGTCAAAGACTGGAAAAGGCATTGTACGATAGTGACACAAAGTTTTGGTGCAATGGTCCGTCATATATTGCAGATGTGTACAAGAAAGAGATAAACAATGGAGACTTATCCTGATTTACACCAAAACTTAAGATAATCGTAAGAACTAAAAACCAAATTTATGCTATACTTTAGAGATAAACTCTAAGAGAACTTTTATAACGGAACAAAAAGGGCACATAAAGTACTTAAGAATATAATGTGTCGCTTGTCACTATAGTGATAGCCGTATCTCACAATTACTAGTGATAACCAGCCAGGCAAGCGGGATTTTTCCATAAAGGATGCTCAAAGTATGATTAGTGATGGGAAAAAGGGATCTATATGGCTTTTGTTTATGGTTTCCGTCATTCTACATTCTACCCTTGGAGCGTGCGGCTATCGCACATCTTAAAGCATATTTCGTAAAAAGTGGAACCATCGTCAGGCATTTTTGTACCGGCAGCAGACATATATTTTTCTGCAATCACACCGTCTGCATCAGGTGACAGCCTGCAAGCTTTTATTTTTGGCGCGCAAAGACGCGAGTTTCGCTTTTCAAAGGCTACGAGTGTCTTGTGCTTAACCTGCTTGGCAGTGTATAGCTTTGCAACTGACTTCGTAGCCGTACTTAGCTTCATTGTAAGACCCGATATTTTTAACAGCTTTTAACGATTTTGGTAAAGTCCTTTATAGTGATTGGTCTTTTATTATTATGACCTTCCCTTTACCTGTTCTGATGTTACTTAAAGAACCAAAGTGATGGATGTTTTGGACACTGGGGCATCAAAGTATCTGGGCAAAATGAAAATAATTAGAAAAACCTGAGAAGAAAAGAGTAAAATGGAAGAGATAGTTATCACAGCACTGTTTCCGACCTTGCCCTGGGCAAAGGAAACATAGTTGTTTATGGCATTTTTATTAACTTAGCGCTTAGCGAGTGACACAGATATCAATAACTCGTTTTTGTTCACTTAGACCTTCGTGGAGTTAAGCGCACATTGGAGATATCTGGTTTTCACAGGCTTTTTGCCTTTCAGAGATCAAACCGCGCTCCCATTCCAGGAGCGCAGGGGGTGGTTGACCATCTTATGATACAGGGATTTTCTCAATCGTATGCCTGGAGCCGGTTGCTGTCCACACCGAGCTTATGCAGGGGAATGAGCCTATATCTGTATCTTCATCAGCCTTATTACCATTGCTATTGGATATATGACGTAAAGGAAGAGGGCTTAATTAATCTTCATCATCGTAGTCGATTGGCTCAACTGAGAACTCAACTACCTTACTCGGTCTTTGCATTTATCTCGTACCTATACTTCCGTAGTAGCGGTACGGAACCCTATGTCATACACCTCAATACCATCCTCTTTAGTAAGCTGATTTTGTAAATGTAACGCTGCCTGCATTTAAGCCTGCGTGGTTAAGCACGCGATCTGCTTAGCTGACTCAGAAGTGATGTACCGTGCAGTTCTTAACCGGCTTCTTAACCTGAGTAACTTTTTGTTTTATGGGCACGCTGCCGTTATTGGCATCGATATCATAAGAATACTTGTAACTGCTCGCCTTGAACTCTACCCCGTATACCTTTACTGAAGTCATCATCATCTGCACTCGTATTCAATCTCAATAGCTGTTGCCTGATTAAGTGATACTCCTGTTGCTGTAAGCTGCAGCGTTCTTAGCACTTTCTCTTGAGATAAGTCTGCCTGCTGCTGAAACTGAGGTGGTAGACCGCTTGTAAACACAAGACCAAAAAGGCAGTGTAGCGATTAACTTCTCGAATTCTTCATAGTCTCCTTTGTGTTTGGTTTGTTTTTACCTTAGGCTTTGTATTATAAAGGATGAAAATTAAAATTAGATTAGAGAATTATTTAAAAATCTTGTGAAAGACCAAAATCAGACCCATGCGATCTTATGGCTACGGTATTCACAAGATGTTAGAGAATATCAGTACTTAGAGGTATTATTAATCATCATCACCGTCGTCATCGCCTTTGTCGTGCTTTTTCTCATAATCCCCTAAATCAGCATTTTAGGTGTTAGAGCTGTTTTCTAACCCTTTTCAGCCTTATCAGAAGGAGAAAGAGGGTCTACATCCTTAGAAAGAATGGCTCCGGTGTAAGCATCTACTCTATATTCGTACTGTATGCAGAAGTAAAAACTCTATTTCATACATAACCTTTCCATCATCTTTCTTTAGCAGGGCTTTTCTCAAAATGTAACAAAACGCAGCCCTAAGTCCCACATCTCCTAGGGTTATGGATTTTGTCCTTTATCCATGCTTTTATGGTAATGTCTCGAAGCTGCCACCCTGCTTACAGTAGAGGTTTTGCCTGTTGTGATGTATTATTAGTCTCATTATCCGTACTATATGGTGTCTACTATTGTCCACCGCATTTTTCTTTCCTTTTCTTTTTACCCGAAGCTTTTATCCGAAGCCTTTTTACCGTCTATATTGTCATTGGAGTTTTTGTCATCAGAGTTCTTGCTATCAGGCTTTTTATCATCCATATTATTGTTTTCATTTATATTATCCGACATTCTTAATATCTGATCGACCTTGTACGGGCTTGTCATTCTCGGTCACATCATCTTTCCAGCTTACTCCCGTGGTTTGACTTATATCAGTAGTCTTATTAGCATTAGGTTTATCTTTTGATTTAGCGTTAGGAATGACATTTTTGCCGTCCAAAGTGTTAGCTTTTGCTAGAGTCATTATTATTAGCGCAGGCTATTTTCCTACACCTGTAGTATCACTTCGTAGATAGTACTATTCTTCTTATCTTGGGGCAATCCTTGCTGACTCGCTGCTAATAACTTCTCCGTTGTTTGCTAGCTATAATATAATTACATCTTGTATCATCAGAGGATATGACTACTTTATACACATATATCCCATCTCTTTTAGAAGCTTGGTTTGCTAAGCAGGAGCAGCCTTTAGGGAAATCCCTCGCATCAACATAGGCAAACTTAACCGCATCAGACCCATCGTTATAAGATCATTTCTCTCAATTCTATCCTTGGTATAAAAGGCTGCCAAGTGCTATGGTAAGCCCAAAGATTAATACTCGTTGCAATGGTTAGAATGTATTTATTCTTTATTAGATTAGCCTATAGTCTCCTTTCTTCTACTTTTTAAGGTCAAAGGAAATGGTAAATGTGGTCTGCGCCTCTTTACTGGTTACTTCAATCACTCCCTTATGCATATCAACACATTTTCTACTATGGATAGCCCTAGCCCTGAACCTGTTATTCCTGACTTATTGTCTCGCCCTAAAAGAACTCTGTCAAAATATAAGATTTAGCTGTTCTTTGTTTATTCCTGATACCGTTATCCTCTCACCAGAAGCGTTACATGGTTCCTTTGTCTTTCTTAAGAGGCTTACCTCTAGTGAGCCAATCCTGTTTGCCGTACTTGTAGGCATTTTCAAGTAGCGTTTTGAAGCATCCCAGTAAGAAGCTCTGCACTGCCGTTTAAGAAGATATCGGGCCCACATCGTAGCCGATTGTTATATCATTTACCATAAGCGGCATCATATCGCTGCAAAGGTCACCACAAGGCGGGGAGAAGCTTTATACTTTCAAATGGATAATTATCTATCCTCTGCTCAAGTCTCGTGCATATGAAAAGCATATTGCCAATCAGCTGGTGCATTCTGTCTTCCCCTGTCTCTTTGATTACCTCTAAAGAGACTCGATGTAGTCTGCTGGCTCCCTTCTTTCTCAAGGGAGAATTCTGTCTGTGCAAGAATTACTGAAAACCGTGTACGAAGCTCGTGTGAAGCATCTGAAGCAGCGCTTTTCCATTTCAAAGGAAGTCTCGAGCCTGGTCTAACATCTTTGTTGAAATTGGAAGAAAGGGCGGAAAGCCTCGTCATTGCTACCGGTATCAGGTATTCTATGAAAGATTATCCCCATCAGTGATGCTTGTGGTCGTCTCTCTATTTTCTTTTATCTACCACTATCCTCTGGCGGCAAGATAACCACCACAAAAGAATGATGATGATGAGAAATGGAGAGCGTGCCAGGTAGATGGCTGATGTCAAAAAGCTGGGTTGAGGTATCCTTTAGCGGAGCACTCTCTATCCAAAGCTCGGGAAAGCCCTCGCTTTGCTGCACAGTTTTCTATCATATATCAGGTAACTCTCCTCATGTACATATATGAAATGATGTGGGAGTCTTTGAGGGGCAGGTCTGTTATTTCATTATCGAGTTTTTCCCCGTAAAGAAGTGCCCCATCAGTAGTATATAGCCCAAATTCCACTAGAATTAAGTGTCATAAGGAAGTCGTCATCTCATCTGCTAGGTAGCCTGTTTTATAGTGGATGAAAACATCGTCAGCATCAAACCCGCTTGCGGTTTCATATTCGGCTTCAGACAGCATTTTCAGTTTGTCAGCATTTTCTTCCACCGCACTTATGAAGTAATTCTTGGTAGTCCTTCTCATTACGCTGCTACTTATGAAGAACACGAGAGATAGCTGTAAGTGACAGTATAAAAATGTAGAGAGCAGAAACCAAAGTATAATCCTAAGTCTTACCGATAGTTTCAATTATTTTTCCTCCCTGATGACATAGCCTGCACCGCGCACTGCATGTATGAGCTTGCAGGAAAGCCGTCATCTATTTTCTTTCTCTGAGGTATCTTATATGACACATCAATTACATTGGTACTGCCCTATAATCATAATTCCATATAGATTCTTTCTATCTTTTCACGGCTTTAACACCTTTTTCTTTATTGTAAAGCAGGTACTCAAGAAGCTGATATTCCTGCTTGTTAGATTTATCTCGGTACCGCTGCGGTAACCGTAAGGAGAAGACAGATTGAGGCTTAAGTCCGCTATGCTAAAGATGTTCTTGCAGTAAGGTTATGCTTTTCACGGGTTAACACTTTATTCTGCAAGTAATTCCTCAAATGAGAACGGCTTTTACAAGGTAATCATTGGCACCGCTGTCAAGTCCTGTCACCCTGTCCTCTATGGAATCCTTGCAAGGAAAAGCACAGGTGTATTCTTTTTAGCTCTCTAAGCCCTTTAATACGGCAAATCCATCAGCAGGTACTGGCAGATGTCGAGTATGGCGGCATCGTATTCGGTAAACTGCACATTGTCAACTGCTCCCGCCATCAAAGCAGCTGTCCACGCCAAAGCCCTGTGAGCTTTTGTAACTACTTTTTGTTAAGGTCTTCTTCGTCTTCTGCGTATAGTACGCATATAGCCTCCTTTATAAATGTGGGTATTTTGCGGATATTTTGAGTACTGGACAGCTAAAAGTTAAAGTAACCTTTTTATAATCAGTGAGTAAAACATCCCCTGTACCATATATAGTATATAAAAGATTAAAATTACATTAGACAAAAATGGAAAAGTAGTGTAAGCTATGATTATTGATAATTGATCAAGATAAAGTGATTTAATGACAGGTCTCAGTCACTTTATTTCAGCTTCTAAGTTCATGTAAGTGATATTAAATATAAAGATAACGCTTTTTAATTATTATTCCATTTATGATATACTTATCAAAATTCAAAGAAAGGAAACACATTATGAACAAGAAAAAGTTTTTAAAGGGATGCGATGCCGCGGCATTGCCTGAAGTTATTTGTAAGGTTTTCTTCCTTTTTCAATCACCGCATGGATTTAGGAGGTGTGAAACCTGGAGCAAAATAGGCGAGAAGATTGTTAAGATATTTCTTAATCCTTTGTCAGTAGTGGTGATTGCCTTAGCTATATAGCGGAGCACTGTACTGGATGTACACGGTACTGAGGCTGAGCTTGTAGACAAACCCTGGGAAAAGACTGTCTGGGACAACAGAGAAAAGAATAATAGTCACCAAGGCAGAGTGAAGTAGAGACCAAGATATATGAGAGATAGGTGAGTTGGTCCACATATTCAGGTGAATACAACATTAAAAAGACAGTTGATGAGTCAAGATATATTGATGATATATTCCGGGAACGAAAGAATACCATTTCCCTTGAATGTACCGGTAAGGTCGGGTGATAGGCTACAACATGTCTGAGAGAGGCCAGCTACGACTCCGAACTATGAAGATAAAGATTCCAAAGGGAAATGTAATGAGCAAATTACCCGATATGGGACAGTATAAAAAGCGAAGCGAAAAGAACAGCATATTCAATCCGACAACTGAGCAGTATAGAAACGCTCATTGATGAGATTGAAGAGGCATGCCCAGATAGTTGGGAGGCAAAAGGTATATATACCAGAGCTGATGAGAATTTTAAGAGCATAATGTAGTAGGTCTAGCTAGAATCTGGTGACCACGATATTGAATTCTACTCCCTTTTAAGCTTATGATAAATAAGACTTATCGAAAATAAAGCACTAAGTGCCAGGTCTTAGTCACTTTGTTTTATCGCCGAAACACTCTTTAACCTGTACACTCCGTTGAAATATCCATTAACCTATATACATCAAGATATGCGGCTGAAAACTTCAAATTCATTTTCCTGTATAAAAGTAGCAAAATCCTTCAAACAGTTCCCTCAGCCCTGTTAAAACGCATGCTGCTTGATAAGCGCCTCAACAAGCTCTGTTTAGGTAACTGTTGTGAAATGCAAGCTAGCTCCCAGCGTGGACGTAAAACCGCCAGATGATTTTACCTTGTCAAAGGCTTTGTTTCGAGTGAAGTTCTCGGGCACCTCTAAAACGCATATATAAATCAGCGGCTTGCAGGCTTTGATACTCCTTGTCTCCTGTGTTGTTATAGTAATCCGGATGGCATAAGTGAGGACAATTCTTTAAGCTAAGCTTTACAGCTTTCCTTACAAACGCCCCATAAAAAGTTCTGTAATAGCCAGTAACAAAGGTCTCAAAATCGCTACACAAGCCTGTACAGAGCTGCGTCCCCATCACATAGTTAGGCAGGCTGGTTGGGTGAAAAAGCAGCGAAGTTCCTGGCAGCTTTATATATCCAAGCTTTAGCCCCTAAAGCCGGTACTCACACACACGTCGTTAAACAGCGATTTTTGATATAAGGAGTAGTAGCCAAATCACCGTACGTGCCCCGCCAAGAGGATACATAGCTTCATAAACGAAACTGTCTTCGCTAAGACTACTTTCTCGCTGCAGGCAAACAAAGAAATTCTAGGTTCTCTCTATATTGACAGGAAGCGAGATATGATATCTTCTCTAAATTCCGGGATTGCTTTTATTCTCAGTATCCTCAGTGGTAGCTCTCCTCAAAGGTTCTGCTTATAGGAGCAAAACATAAGGGTGAAACGATTAGGGTTCCTAGCTTCTCTCTGATAGATACCACAAAAGCTCTTGTGGTAGAGCATACCATATGAGTCTTCAAATCATTTTCACTAAGCTTCCATCAATCCTATTAAGAATGGTTGCATGCCACTGGTCGGATAAGCTCTCCTCTCGCAGTTTCTACATATCTGCAAGAGTACATGTGTGAGCGTACGCCAGCCATGCACATAGTCAGCCTCCATTGTTGATAGCATAATCTCACAGGTCAGCCACGTTTACCTATAACCTTATTGAATAGCTGTTAGGTTTGTATTGGTTGAAATTCCGTGGAACAGCTCTCGCTGGCCATCTATCATTGCAAAAACTACCATCTGCCTCACCGTCTGTGCCTCTGAACCCCATCCAAGAGCTATGGAAAGCCTGTTGGTTGCTTGCTGTCCAGGCCGATATCCCACTGTGTGAAAGGAGTAAATCTCTTCGTTTTATCTTCTTCAAATATTTTAGAAGTGCATATATGCCCGCAGCATCTATACTAAATTCCTTTCAGGGCTTAAGAGACGATTATTATTTCGGATGCTTATACCAGCGCCTCCCACCATAAATGTGTGTGTAAATGGTAGTTTGAACTGATCGGAAAAGCAGTTGTATCCAAGCTTTGGCATCCATTCTACAGTGTGCGGCTAAAATATTCTCGCGAGATGAAGCACCTTCATGCAGTTATACCTCTGTTGTGCCTATATGGATAAAATGTGGGTTTCTGGTTATGGTAAGCTCCCTGCAAAGATATGATATCCGGGATTATGTCACTCGTAACAGGTGTGAGGAATCTAAAACCGATTCTATATGTAGCGGTATATGGCAAGCAATGAACTTTCTCGTTATTGCCGATTATCTCGCCTTTTCCGTTTACTATGTCTATCCTAAATGCGCATCATCTAAGAGATAGTCTTTTCACCCTGGTACATAGTCGGTCTTAATGCCAATATCTCATCTTTTCAAGTTCTAAAGAATGGATGGACAGGCTTGACAGATAGGAAGAAAGCTCGGTTTTGGCGTAGTTAGGGTGGTTGAAAGTGCTCAGACGTGTTACCAGAGGTTTTGCATCGCCTGGCTTTTTGAATATTGTTATTGTTATAAAGTATACGTTGCAAACTGTAAATAGTACATGCAGTGGGAAATCTATTCTTGCACTGTCAAAACAACCAGTCGAGTACAATATAGCAGAGACTGGAAATGGATTAGTCCAGCCTGCCAAGCGTAATCAGAGCCACTGCCAGGGGCTTGATTTACTCGGTCTTAAAATGTGTCATGTCACTTTAATACTGTAAAGCTAAATTTGGAGGAGAGTATTGATACAATTAGACCTGGTGGGACTTTCATTCAAAATCACATGAAAGATGGAATGCATAAACAGCCCGATAGGAAAAAGGGGCTTTATCAGCAGTTGAGTTGATAAGGAGAACAGAGTAGGAGGGAGTGTTCAGTTTTTCCATGA
>BNJT01002834.1_pt1 | contig 28237 bp, 20 predicted proteins | sample 8540491 | NCBI WGS metagenome assembly BNJT01 (sample SAMD00202455, study PRJDB9452) | human saliva metagenome | host: Homo sapiens | reverse complement strand
CAGTTGGCTGCATATTGGTTGAATACAGCGACTCTTTGCAGCAGCCCATTCCGGGCGACAATATGGTCCAAATCAGCACGAGCATTTGTCTCTTAATTGGTCGGGCTAAGGCAGGCCATCACATTCAATTGTTGGATACTAATTACTTGGAGCCTACACGTTATTACCCTCGTTTGTGGGATTTGATTAGCCGGCTAGAAGCAGTCTGCGACCTGGTTTTTAGTGCCAGCGAATTAGTTTATCTAGTGACCATTTTGTTAGGGAGTGGCTTTTCTCAAGAAGCGGGTCAGGTTCAAGAAAACTTAAAAGATCAGATTCGTGTGCTTATTCAAGATGTGTCACTCATTATCAATCTGGATTTGCAGGATGACCACAAGTTACTGGAAGACATCGCGATCCATATGAATCAGCTCTTCACTCGTCTTCAAGCTAAGATTAGCCTGGTCAATCCACTTCTAGCCGATATTAAAAGTAACTATCATGCTCTCTTTCAAGATGTCAAGTACCTCCTAACCAACGAGGGCAGTCGCTATGGCTTGCCAGCTACATGCCCACTTATATCGGATGACGAGATTGGCTTTCTAGTCTTGCATATCCAGGCGGCCATTGAGCGCAAATTTATCCAGAAAAAGGTGGTGATTGTCTCTCCTAATGGAATTGGTGTAAGCACCTATATTAATGCCAAGATTCAAAGGCTCTTGCCAAACTTGCACGACATACAGATTGTGTCCTTGAAGCAACTGGAGAAATTAGAGGTAGAAGATATTTCCTTCATTATCTCGACGGTTCCTATTGAAGGCCTTAAGCGCCCAGTGATTACCATTAGCCCCTTATGTACGGAAGAAGACATGCGTCAAATTATGACGGCCTATGCCGAAGTAGTGGCCCGGCAGTCCACGCTCAACCAGTACCAAATGATGAATCATGGTAGGGGGCTGATTAATGGCATCTATAAGGGGAATTTCAAGACGCAAGAAGAGGCGCTCAGCTTCTTGTTAGATCAGCAGAAGGACTTGAAGGAGGCCAAGAAGACGCAAGTACTAGCCTCCATACTAGAAAGAGAAGCTCAACAATCCACCTATCTGGATAAGGGCATCGCGATCCCTCACGCTAATCCCCAATTAGTCGAGACTAGCAATATTTCGGTCTTACTCTTAGATAAGGCGATTGCCTGGGGTTACGACAAGGTGGATGTGATTGTCTTGCTTTTGGTAGCAAAAGAAGAAACCTCAAAGGTAGGGGGATGTCATGTACTTTTGTTGTGGAAGGTGTCCGCAATAAAACTTGGTTACTAAAACAATTGGAGAACGACTATGGAATGTGTGAATGAACTACTAGAGAATGCCCAAGTGGTAGAGAGGGTAGAGGATTGGCAGTCAGCCCTTAGGTTGGCGGCACAGCCACTCCTGCTAAAGGGCAATATTAGCGAGGACTATGTGATTGCCATGATGGATTCAGTCATTCAAAACGGTCCTTATATGGTGATCGGAGATGAATTTGCCTTAATGCATGCAAGACCAGGGGAAGGGGTGAAGCAAATCGGAGTGTCCTTATTAATTGTTAAGCAAGCAGTCGATGTCTGTGGCAAGCCAGCTAAGGTCTTCTTAGTTCTAGCGGCCGTCGATAACACCAGTCATCTGGCTCTCTTGCAGGAACTCATGACCGTGTTCATGGATGAGGACAAATTCCAATTAATTAAGTCAGGGCAATTAGCACAAATCAAAGACAGCTTAAAGGAGGAAGTCAAATGAAAATTCTAGCAGTATGTGGATTTGGTGTCGGGAGCTCCTTGGTCTTAAGAATGACCGTCGAAAAAGTAGTCAAAGAACTGGGAATTGATGCGGAGGTCGAAAATACTGACTTGTCAACAGCCAAAGCGACGCCAGCGGATGTCTACTTCACCAGTTTTGAATTACAACAAGAATTAGAAAAAACCATTAAAGCTCCTATCTATCCAATTAAGAAATACATGGATGTCAATGAAGTAAGGGAACAATTTAAACGCTACCTAGCATCTAAAGGAGAATAACCATGGATATTATTACGGATAACATATTACGAAATCCCCCTGTATTACTTGGCTTAATCGCCATGTTCGGGCTTTTGGTTCAACACAAGCCGATCTCTGATGTTATCAAGGGGAGTTTGACAGCTGCCTTCGGGATGGTTATCTTGTCGACAGGGGTCAACATGTTGTTGGGTTCTATTGCGCCAATCAATACGGCTGTTCAAACCAGCCTAGGGGTCAGTGTGTCAGAAGGCTTGTCTGATGCTTCATTTACGGCTGAGTATGGTGGGACCGTGGGTGTCACTATGTTCGTAGCGCTTGCGCTGCACCTGGCGATTGCCAGATTCACACCGATTAAGACCATTTTCTTAACAGGTAACATGCTCTGGTGGTTCCCATTCGTTATTGTGGCTGGTCTGGTGGAAGCCAAGGTATCGGGTACTATGTTAATCATTGTGGGGGCCGTCTTATCCGCTCTCTACTGGTCATTGGGGCCATGGATTACACGTCGCTTTGTCTGGGATGCCACAGGGGATGAGTCCTTCTTAATTGGGCACCCAACTGGTATTCTCTGTATCATAGCAGGGAGTGTAGCCCGTGTGGTAGGGGACAAGAAAAAATCAACCGAAGATCTTGATCTCCCTGCTGGGCTATCCTTCTTCCGCGAAATTTCCATCACCGGTGGCTTGGTCATGTTAGTCATGAACCTGATTGTAGGTTGCTTCATTCCAAGTCTAGTACCAGCTAAGAACAACCTCATTAGCTACTCCATTCAATCTTCCTTAGAATTTGCTGGTGGTCTTTTGGTCTTACTCTATGGGGTTCGCTTTATTGATTAACCAAATCATGCCAGCCTTCCAAGGGATTGCTGAAAAAAAGTGGTACCTGGTGCCAAAATGGCCTTTTGATGTGCCAATTTTATTCAACTATCGGCCAAATGCCGTTTTAATCGGTTTTATTATCGCCATGATTAGCTCTACTGCCATGATTCTAATTGTGAACACGACCAATGTCTTCGGGCGTCTTGTTAGTACCGCTAGTCATCACCAGCTTCTTTTGAATGTGGTGGGGCGGCAGTCATTGCTGAAGGGCAGGGTGGTCTGCGTGGGGCCATCATAGGGACCGCAGTCGCTGCCGCGGTCATGGTTATCTTGGTAGCCATTTCTGGGTACCATGATGTCTACCACCATTCAAAAACTGGCTCTTCGTCTTTGGTGGGAACGACCTATCCGTTATGTCTATGATTGGTAAGTTACTTGGGGATGCTCTTTGGAGGTGCTTAGAAAGTGTTCGCCTATTTCCAAAGAATTAGGGAGATTCTAAGCCAGGTTGAGGAGTTGGAGTCTACTAGTCTGGCCCAGGCGGTAGAGATTTTGTCAGAGGCAATTAAGAAGAAGCAAGCAATCTTCATCTTTGGTGCTAGCCATGCTGGGATCTTGGCTGAAGAAATGTTCTACCGAGCAGGTGGCTTAGTATCCATTAACCCTATCTTTGGGAGGGAACTAATGCTAGATACGCGGCCTATTAGTGCTACTAGCCAGATGGAGCGCCTAGTGGGCTATGGCCAGCTATTGGCCCAGAAAACACCTTTTAAGGCTGGTGACGTTCTAATCGTCCATTCTGTCTCGGGGCGAAATCCGGTTGCGGTGGACTTAGCCTTAGCTGCCAAAGAAAAGGGAGTTTATGTCATGGCATTGACCAATCTCACCTATTCTCGAGCAACTAAGAGCCGCCATCCCAGTGGCCAACGCTTGTGTGAGGTAGCAGACTTAGTACTAGATAATCACGGCCATATAGGCGATGGGGCTTGTCAGCTTCCAGGTATCGAGCAGCCGGTAGGACCTAGTTCAACGGTGATTGGCGCCTGCATACTTAACCATCTAGTAGTAGAAGTGAGTCGGAACTTAGCCCAATCAGGATTGAGTCCTGTCCCTATCTTTTACTCAGCTAATTTGGATGGTGGCGATGACAAAAACCGTCAGATTTATGAGAGCTACCGAGAGGCCATTCACTATGACTTGTAGGTCTAGTTTTTAAGCAAAATACCCAGACTTCCCTTAAGAGTAGTCTGGGTATTTTGCTTGCTAAAGTGGTCTGAAGTTTTTTGCTTAAAGTCAGATACTCTAGGGTATTTTTTCTTGTTTGGGTGTATAATAAGAATGAGTGCAGCTTAGCTTTTTCATAAAAAAGACGAATGATTACACAAAAATGATGGTGTAACTTATGGCTTTTTGTGGAAAAAGCTAGGGAAGTCTGATAAATTTAAGTAAATTTAGACTAGGCACAGGATAATCGAAAGACTAGGAACTGGAGCTGGTTATATGGCAAAACGAAAAGTATATTTAATCTCTTTTGACGCATTTGGCTATGAGGATGTTGCCTTTGCGAGTAAATTACCTAACTTTAAGCGTCTCTTAGATAAGGGGACTTGGGTTAAGAAGGTTCAATCGACCTATCCTTCATTGACCTATGTGGCCCACACTAGTATTATGACAGGTTTGTTGCCTCTGCATCACCAAATTGTCAATAATACCAAGATTCAGCCAGAGCGTCATAGTCCTGACTGGCACTGGTATGCTAAGGAAGTTCAAGGGGAAACCCTTTACGATGTCTTCAAGCGGGCCGGCTATAAGACGGCTTCCTTACTCTGGCCGGTCATGGGGCGTAACAAGTCCATCGACTATAATTTAGCGGAAATTATTCCCAACCGCCCTTGGCAGAATCAGGCAATGGTGTCACTAGCTGCTTCCAGCATTCCTTTCTTGCTCAAAATGGAAGCCCGCCATGGTCACAAACGGGACGGCATTCAGCAACCGGCTCTGGATTATTTCCTAGAAGGGGTCTTGCTGGATACCATTCGTGATTACAATCCCGATTTCGTGACGGCGCACTTCCTGCAGCTGGATAGCATGCGCCATTACTACGGAGTTAATTCGGAGCAAGCCAAGCAAGCCATTATCGACTTCGATGGTCGCTTAGGGCGTATTATTCGACTCTTAGAAGACATGGGCCAATGGGAAGACTGCCTCTTCGTCTTGGTGGGGGACCACTACCAACTCAACACTCATACCGTGGTGCGGCCTAACCACCTGCTTAGCCGCCAAGCTGGTTGGCAAACCCTAGGTCGTGACGGCACCATCAAGTCTTGGCAGGTTTACTGCAAGGGCGCGGATGGCTGTGCCTATATCTATCGCAAGCCGGGCGCTAAGATTACGGTCAAAGAAATTTTAGACACTTTACGGCCTATGATGCCTATGATTGAGACAGTTTACACAGCTCAAGAAGCGGCTGACTTTGGGGCGGACCCTAACTGCCTCTTCATGATTGAAGCCAAGAAAGGTTACTATTTCTTAGATGATTTGGCGGGTGATTTCCAAGAATCAGTGGATAATCCAACTTCGGATGCCAAGCTCTTACATGCCACCCACGGCTATCATCCAGCGCGTAATCACTATGCGACAACGGCCTTTTACCACGGGCCAGATGTTAAAGTGGGGCACGCAGTAGAGACGGGCAGATTGATTGATCATGCGCCAACCATTTTATCGGCGCTCAAGCTTAATTTCCATCAATATGTAGACGGGAGTGTCTTGTACGATATTTTCAGGTAAATAAAATAGCAAATTGTCTAGTCGTATGCGTTTACATGAAACGCTTTCAGTGCTATAATAAATGTATAAACAAACAAAGGGAGGGATAGAATGACTTTCGCAGCATTACAAGAACAACTTTCGGAACACATCTATCATTTCAATCATGGTAACCATGAAGCAGCCTACCAATTTTTAGGCTGTCACAAGGTGGACCAAGATGGAGTGACGGGTTATCGCTTCGCCATTTGGGCCCCTCATGCAGCCAATGTCTACATTCTAGGTGATTTCAATCACTGGCAGAATGAGCCGCTAAGCCACATTGAAGGTGGGGTATGGGCTGGCATCATCCAAGGAGTTGAGCGAAGTCAGTGTTACAAGGTTGGGATTGACCATGGCAATGGTCATATCGAATATAAGATTGATCCCTTTGGTTTTAACTTTGAGATTGCCCCTAAGGATGCTACGGTGGTTTGGGGCTTGGAGGACTTTGAATGGTCTGACCAGGTTTGGATGAACCAGCAATGGCGTAAGAATAGCGTTCATTCGCCTCTCAACATTTATGAAGTGCACGCCAGTTCTTGGCGCCGCCACCCTGACGGCCGCACCTATACCTTTGCGGAACTGGCAGACAGCCTGATTCCTTATGTTAAGGAAATGGGCTATACCCATATTGAAATGATGCCACTCATGGATCATCCGCTGGATGCTTCTTGGGGTTATCAGATTACCGGTTACTATGCGGTTTGTGGCCGCTACGGGACCTTGGAAGAGTTCAAGGACTTCGTTAACCAAGCCCACCAAGCAGGCATCGGGGTCATCATGGACTGGGTGCCTGGTCACTTCTGCCGTAATGCCAATGCCTTGGCTTACTATGACGGGACCCCAACCTTTGAATATCAAGATGTCAACCGCGCTAACAATGTGGGGTGGGGGACGCTCAACTTCGACTTAGGTAAGAACCAAGTCCAAAGCTTCCTCATTTCTAACGCCATGTTCTGGCTTAAGGAATGTCACTTGGATGGTTTGCGGGTGGATGCCGTGTCCAACATGCTTACTTGGACTTTGACCAAGGGCCTTGGACGCCTAACGAAGACGGCAGCAACCACAACCGCCAAGGGGTGGCCTTCCTCCAAAAACTCAATACCACAATCAAAGATCACCTGCCGCATGTCCTCATGATTGCGGAAGAAAGTACCGACTGGAAGGGCATCACGCATGCTGTTTCAGAAGGGGGCTTGGGCTTTGACTATAAATGGAATATGGGTTGGATGAATGATACCCTGCGTTTCTTCGAGACCGATCCTTATTACCGACCACATAATTTCCGTTTAATTACCTTCGTCTTTATGTACCAATACAATGAACGTTATGTCCTGCCATTTTCTCATGACGAAGTGGTCCACGGTAAGAAGTCGCTCTTAGACAAGATTCCTGGCAACCGCGAAACCCAGTTTGAGACCCTGCGTCTCTTGCATGGTTACATGATGGCCCAGCCTGGTAAGAAGTTACACTTTATGGGTAACGAGCTAGGCCAATACCTGGAATGGCGCTACTACTCCGAGTTGGAATGGAAGGACTTGAGCTTCGAGTTCAACCGCGAGTACCAACATTATATGAAGACCCTCAATCATATCGGTAAGGACTACAAGGCCCTGCATTATTATGATACTGAGCCAGCAGGTCTGACTGTCCTAGATGCTGACAATGTGGAACAGGCTGTCCTGACCATGATGCGGCAGGGTAAGGCCAAGCGTGATTTCTTAATCATTGCCTTGAACTTTATCCCGGTTGAACGTCAGGAATACCGAATAGGGGTGCCTTATAAAGGAGAGTACGAAGTCCTGCTCAACTCGCAAATGCAAGAGTTTGGCGGACGGTGGACCGAGAATCTACCGGTTATGAAGACAGAAGAAGTGCCTCATGATGGACAACCTTACTCCATTGTCACAACAGTTCCTAGTCTGGGTGTGCTCTATATCAAACCCAAACGTATTTACGGCGCTAAATAAAAGCTAAGAAAGGAGATGAAATTAACTGACTTCTTACGCCGAGTGAGTCAGCTAGTTTCGCATGTGTGTATATGAAACAAGATATGATCGCGATGATTTTAGCCGGTGGTCAAGGGACCCGTCTGGGTGTCTTAACCAAACAAACGGCTAAGCCAGCCGTTCCCTTTGGAGGGAAATACCGCATTATTGACTTTGCTTTAAGTAACTGTGCCAACTCTGGGATTAAGAATATTGGGGTAGTAACCCAGTATCAACCTCTAGAGCTTAACGAACACATTGGCAAAGGGGCAGCCTGGGGCTTAACCAGCCGTTCAGGTGGGGCTACCATCCTCCAACCTTACTCTAGCTCAGATGGCGAAAAATGGTTCAAGGGGACTGCCAATGCCATCTACCAAAACATCAGCTATATTGATTCCTTAGATCCTAAGTATGTCCTCATTCTATCAGGTGACCATATCTACAAGATGGACTATGCAGCCATGCTAGAAGACCACATCAAGAACAAGGCTAGCTTGACCGTTGGGGTTATCCCAGTTTCCATGAAGGAAGCCTCACGGTTCGGGATTATGAACACAGACCAAAATGGTCGCATCATCGAGTTCGAAGAAAAACCAGCTCAACCTAAGAGCAACCTAGCATCCATGGGGATCTATATCTTCAATTGGGAAACCTTACGTCGCTACTTGGTGGAAGACCAAGCTAAGAACCGTGAAATGGAAGACTTCGGTAAGAACGTTATTCCAGCCTACCTAAGCAATGCTGAAAAACTGCTTTGCCTACTCATTTGAAGGCTACTGGAAAGACGTGGGTACTATCGAATCTCTCTGGGAAGCTAACATGGAATTCTTGGACCCAGAACATCCACTCAACATTAGTGAGGATACTTGGCGGATTTATACCTCCAACCCTGTGACCCCACCACAATTCTTAACAGAGGACGCGCAAATTAAGCACTCCCTAGTTGTGGATGGCTGTTACATTGCCGGCCAAGTGGACAACTCCCTCTTGTCGCGTGATGTCAAGGTAGGGCCTAATAGCCAGGTTGACCATTCTGTGGTTATGTCCAGTGCCACAATTGGTAAAGGCTGTCGCGTTGAATATGCTATTATCGGTGAACAAGCCGTGATTGCGGACGGGGCAAGTGTCATCGGGACCCCAGACCAAATTGCCACTGTAGGATATGCTGAAGTAGTAGGAGGACCAAAAAATGATGGTGAAGAATAAGTTATGTGCGATTCTCAATTTGACCGAAAATGATCAATTATTAAAACCATTGACCCAAAAACCGGCCCATTGCCGCCTTACCATTTGCTGACCGTTATCGGGTGATTGACTTCGCCTTATCCAGCATTTGCCATGCGGAAATTGATTCGGTAGCCCTCTTCATCGCTGAATCAGGTCGTTCAATCTATGACCACATCCGTTCTGGGGCAGCTTGGGACTTGGATTCTCAAGTATCAGGTGGGATTTTCACCTTCTCTCAACAGAACTGGAAACTCCGCCACCACCAAGAAAACCTCTACGAAGATTACTACTACAACCATCGGGTCTTCATGTCTCGGGCTAAGGCTGAGTACGTCTTTGTAGCCGGATCTAAGATTATTGCTAACGTGGATATCCGCGGCGTCTTCCGCCACCATGTGGCTGAAGGTAAGGATATTACCCTTATCTACAAACAATTAGACAAGGAAAAATTAGGGGCCCAAAACCCTAAAATCCGTGCCCTTAAATTCGATGCCAACCGCCAAGTCAAGGGATTGGTTGAGTACAGTGATTTAGGGAGGAAGAGAAGGTAGATGCTTCCCTCAGCATGTACTTCCTCAGCGTTAAGACCCTTAACGATATTATTGACCGGGCGGTGGACGAAGAAGTCTACATGGAAGTGGATGAATTGATTCAACACTATCTCTTAGACTACACCGTTAACCCATACAAGTACACGGGTTATATGGCGAACATTGACTCCATTGAACGTTACTACAAGGCTAATATGGACATGTTAGACCGTCAAAACTTCACTTCCTTGTTCTACTCAAGCCAACCAATCTTGACTAAGACCAAGAATGGGGTACCATCCTACTATGCGCCAAGTTCTGATGTGCGCTCATCTGTCGTGGCCTCTGGTTCTTACCTAGCAGGTAAGGTGGAACGCTCACTCATTTCCCGTAAAGTACATGTATCGGCAGGGGCACATGTCAAGGATTCCATCATCCTACAAGGAACTAAGATTGGCGATGGGGCACGTGTTGAATACGCCATCCTGGACAAGGGCTGTGTCGTTGAACCAGGCGCTCACGTCATTGGGACACCTGACAATGTGGTCGTGATTAGCAAGAACACCGTCATCCCAGCAGAATAAAGGAGTCGCCATGAAAGTTTTATTTGCTTCCGCAGAAGCGGCACCCTTTTTCAAGACGGGCGGCCTAGGTGACGTTGCCTATGCCTTGCCTAAGGAATTGGCTAAGCAGGGCGTAGACATTCGGGTGGTCTTGCCTTACTACACCCAAACGCCTCAGCAATACAAGGACCAAATCCAAGAAATTGCCCATTTCCGCTTCCAATTAGGCGGTCGGAATGTCTACTGCGGCATTAAGTATCTGGAAATGGACGGGGTCAAGTACTACTTCATCGATAACTTGGCTTACTTTGACCGGCCAGCCCTCTATGGCCAATGGGATGATGGCGAACGCTTCGGCTACTTCTCAACGGCTATTATTGAGATGCTGGAAGTCATTGACTGGATTCCAGACATTATTCACTGTAATGACTGGCATACTGCTATGGTGCCCGTGCTCCTGGTGGACCGTTATCACTGGAAAGACCGCTTGCGTCATATCCGTAAGGTCTTGACCATTCACAACCTACGTTTCCAAGGGGTCTATGATCCAGCCATCCTAGGTCAAGTCTTCGGGACTGGCTATAATGTCTATACCGAAGATGGGGTCAAGTACTATGACCGGGTCAACTATCTCAAGGGTGGCATCAACTTCTCTGACCGTATTACGACGGTTAGTCCAACCTATGCCCATGAGATTACTACCCAGGCCTTTGGTGAAAACTTAGAAGGGGTCCTCAAGTACAATGAATGGAAATTAAGCGGGATTATTAATGGTATTGACTATGACCTCAATAACCCTGAGACAGATCCCCTCATTCCACATCACTTTAGTGTCTCGGACTTAAGTGGTAAGGCAGCTAACAAGGCGGCCTTACAAGAACGCTTAGGCTTGCCAGTCAATCCAGATGTTGCCATGATCGGCATGGTCTCTCGCTTGACCGACCAGAAGGGCTTCCAGCTAGTGGAAGAACGCATGGAAGAATTACTACAGGCAGAGGTTCAGGTGGTCCTCTTAGGGACTGGGGAGCCACAATTCGAGCACTCCTTCCGTTACTTCGAGTCACGTTATCCTGACAAGATGAAGAGTCTCATTACCTTTGACTTGGGCCTAGCCCAACAAATCTATGCTAGCTGTGACTTCTTCTTGATGCCAAGTGCCTTCGAGCCTTGCGGTCTGTCACAACTCATGGCCATGCGCTATGGGACCTTGCCAATTGTCCATGAGACAGGGGGCTTGCGTGACACCGTTCAACCTTACAACCAATATACCGGGGAGGGGACAGGTTATTCCTTCAATCGTTTCGACGGTTGGACCATGCTCCAAACCATCTACTATGCGCTAGATGTCTACTATAACCGACCTGGCGCTCACAAGCAATTGGTAGAACAGGCCATGACCCGAGACTTCTCTTGGACCGGGCCAACCAAAGAATACTTAGCCCTCTACCATTCGCTACTTCAAGGATAGTTAGCTCAGAAGAGACCAAGCGCTTGCTTGCGTCTCTTTCTTGGGCTTATGCCACACTTATTTAGGAGGAAATCAATGAAGGTCGATGCATTCAAAGACGCCTATAAGAAGAAGTTTGAAGACATGTTCGCCGTGCCTTATACCTCAGGTAGCACCACCGAACAATTCCAAGCCTTAGGCCAATTATTACGCTCTATCTATACTGACAAATGGGTCCACTACAACCAAGTCAAGCTGGACAGTAAGCAGAAGCAAGTCTTCTACTTCTCCATGGAATTCTTACCAGGTCGCCAGCTCAAGCGCTATTTGCTTAACTTAGACTTGTTAGACACCGCTCGCACTGCCCTGGAAGAATTGGGCCTAGACTTTGAAGCCGTTGCGGCGGCGGAAGTCGATCCTGCCTTGGGGAACGGGGGCTTGGGCCGGTTGGCATCTTGCTTCATGGATTCCATGGCAGCCACTGGTGTACCGGGCAATGGTTGCGGTATCCGCTACCGTTATGGCCTCTTCAAGCAGAATTCATTGACGGCTACCAAATTGAGTTGCCAGAAAACTGGCTGCGCAACCCTAACTCTTGGGAAGTCCGCAAGGAATCCAAGTCGGTCATTGTCCGCTTTGGTGGTAATGTCTGGTTGGAAGCCAATCAGTATGGGGACTTGAAGCCAGTCTATGAGAATACCTTTGATGTCTTGGCGGTGCCTTATGATACGCCGCAAATCGGTTATCGTAATGACGTGGTCAACAACTTACGTCTCTTCACGGCTGAAATTCCGCCAGGCCACGAGTCTTATTTCACGACTCCTGAGCAACGCAAGGAAATCCAAGAAATCACGGAAGTGCTCTATCCAGATGACTCCAACTATGAAGGCCGACTCTTGCGCCTCAAGCAAGAATACTTCATGTGTTCAGCCGGGATTCAAAGCATTGTCCGCTACTTCAAGACCCTGGACTTGCCTTGGAGCGTTTTCCCTGATAAGGTGGCTATCCACATTAACGATACCCATCCAACCCTCTGTATTCCAGAATTGATGCGGATTCTGGTCGATGAAGAGAGCCTGACTTGGGGTCAAGCTTGGAACATCGTTAAGAAATCAACTTCTTACACCAACCATACTATCTTGGCGGAAGCTATGGAACGTTGGCCAATCTACATGATTGAAGGCCTCCTGCCACGGATTATGCAGATTATCTATGAAATCAATCGCCGTCACTTGGTTAACAAGACCGCCCTCTACGGGGCGGAACTAGCCCACCGTACAGCACCAATCGACGGGGACCAAGTCCTCATGGCTAACCTGGCCATTATTGCCAGCCACAGTGTTAACGGGGTCGCCAAGCTCCATACCGAGATTTTGGAACACTACACCTTGCGGGACTTCAAGACCATCTATCCATTTCCGCTTCAACAACAAGACCAATGGGGTGACCCATCGCCGTTGGGTGCAGCTAGCCAATGAAGGCCTCAGCAAGGTCCTCGACCAACATATTGGCAATCGCTGGCGCTTCAAGCCACGGGAAATGAACATTCTCCAAGCCTTCCGTGACAATGATGAGGTCCTAGAGAAGCTACAAGAAGTCAAACTATCTAATAAGGAACGCTTTGCCCGTTTCGTTAAGGAAGAGATGAAGCTAGATATTGATCCGACGGCCTTATTCGACGTGCAAATCAAGCGACTCCATGCCTACAAGCGTCAACTCCTGCAAGTCATGCATATTGTGGATCGCTACTTGACTCTCAAGGAGAATCCTAAGGCTGACTTGGCTAAGCGGGTCTTCATTTTTGGGGCCCCAAGGCAGCGCCAAGCTACCACTATGCTAAGTCTGTCATCAAGATTATTAATGAGTTGGCGAATTTGGTTAACAATGACCCAGCCATTGGCGACAAGATCAAGATTGTCTTCGTCGAAAACTATGGGGTTTCCCTAGCCGAATTGATTATCCCTGCAGCTAACCTATCCGAACAAATCTCCTTGGCGGGTAAGGAAGCGTCTGGGACTTCTAACATGAAGTTAATGGCTAACGGGGCCTTGACTATGGCGACCTTGGACGGGGCTAACGTTGAAATCTATGACCTAGTCGGTGACGACAACATCTTCCTCTTTGGTATGACGGCCGACGATGTCCAACAATTGCGTGAGGCAAATAACTACTACTCACGGGCCATCTATGAGGAAAATCCACAGATTAAGCGTGTGCTCAACGCCTTCATAGACGGGACCATCCCTAATATTGAAGCAGAAGGGCGCGAAATCTTCGACTCCTTGGTCCTCTACAATGATGAGTACTTCCTCTTGCAAGACTACCCAAGCTTCTATGAAGCGCAAATGACGGCTGACAAGCTCTATCAAGAGCCTAAGGAATGGGCTAAACGGGCCCTGACCAACATTGCCTACTCGGGCAAATTCTCGTCAGACTACACCATCTTGCGTTACGCCGAAAGCATCTGGAATGTGTCGCCTGAAACCAACCTCTTAGGCGAAGGCTTCAGCAATCTAGACTAAGAAGACCAATGACCGAGACCTATTCTCGGTCTTTTTTTGTACATTAGAGGAATATTGTCTGATAAAAAAATAGCGATATTTAACCCTATGGTATGTGAATTATGAAGAGGATTAACTGAATATTTACGATAGAAAATATATCGATTGATAATAATGAGGGTAAAATGCTAAAAAAATGGATGCAATTTACTTAGCTCTGTATTATAATTATCTACGTGACAAAAACGGTCTCTGCCCTAGATGGAAGCCCTTTTCAAAGTTGAGGTTTGCTCATGATAAGGGGAAAAATATACTGATACCAATAGACCTGTTTTGATACCTAATGATTGGAAGGACGAATGTGAATGTTCAGTAAACGTAATAAGCTGATGAACGAACAACGTAAAGGTGAAAAAATCACCCGCTACGGCATTAAGAAGTATAGCTTTGGTGCGGCTTCTGTTGCGGTAGCTTTCGGGATTTATTTTGCTAACGGTCCTGTGGTGACGGCGCAAGAAGTGTCCAATGCCACCAGTACCGAGGCTAGCCTAGAAGTGCCGGCGACATCAGCCAGTGAAGTAGCCAGTGCTGAGACGCCAGTGCCAGAAAGCCAGGTAGCTGAGTCGAGCGCTAGTCAAAGCTCAGAAGTTGAGTCAGCAACTAGCCAAGAAGAAAAAGAAAGCCAAGCTAGCCAAGAAGTAGATAAGAAGGCAGAAGAAGTAGCTGCCCCAACTGCAAATGCCGAAAGTCCAGCTGAGGCTAACAAACCAGCCAGACGGACTCCGGGTTATGCGGTCAAGCCAGTGCCTAAGCCAAGTACAGCTTCTATGCCACGCGCTACGAACCAAGGGCAACCCATTCCGCAAGGGACAGGTTTCCGCGATAGCGGGGCAACGGGGATTACTCCTGGGACTGGTCCTGCAGGGGCGGATGACGCGACCTCTGTGCCACGTGTGGCCAAGCCAACCTGGGAAGAGTCCGAGCGCAAGAACAGCGTGCAATTAGCCAAGCAAATTACCTGGCTTGATTTCTCCGATAATGCTAGTTGGAAGAATTTGGACGCTAGTGGCGGCCTTCAAGTAGGGACCATCTACAAGAAAGAAATCTCACCTGGCTATGAAGTGACCTTGACCGTCACTGAACTTAAGCCTTTCAACTCTACCGAAATCTATAAGAAACGGGTGGAAGGGACAGCCTCTGCCGGGACCTATAATCCAGATGCCAAGAACGATTTCCTAAAATCAGCGCCACAATATGGACGCGTCGCACCTTCTGTTAAGGGGGCTATTCAAAACCAATGGACAACCATCCGGGGCCAAGGCTTTAATACCCAGGGACGCAAGACTCAGATTGTCTTACCAGAAAACTCCACCAACTGGGGGGTAAAGTTCAATATTGAAGCGACCTACCGTGGCAAACAGGTTAAGCCATCGGTTGTTATGGCCGATGGGGAAGATGCTAACCCTGGTGAATTTGCGATCTTCACGACCAACGGGGCTGGCTGGGAATACCTAGGTGAATGGAAAAATGGAACAGCTGCCAAAGAGCCTTATACTGTCATCACCAAGAAAATGGTAGAGGATGATAATAAGCGCCGAAACCTCTTAATTCTACGCGATAAGAGCGTGGACTGGGATAAATACCTGAGTCCAGATACAGTGACAGGTGGTTTAGGCACCCAAGTCTTTTGGGCCTAACCTCTCCAACCAACGTACGGTACCAGTCGTGATGACGCGTGGGGCTTCTGAGGTTGGCTTCTATGTGGCTTCTTCCGGTCAACAAGCCATGATGATGGGCTTCTTAGTAGTCGATGGTAGTGATGCTCCAGACAGTTATGGCGAAGCCTTCCATACTGTCTCATCACGGGATTCTTTGACCAATGCCACCATTAACCAACCATACTTGGGAACAACGCCTGCCGATATTGACGTTGATACGGCCAATGATTGGACCTTTGACGATCGTAAGGAATTAGCGGACGAGGGGGCTAGCCAGTTATTGACGGATGAGCAATTGGCTAACTCTAATGACCTGCTTGATCTAAGCAAGGCTCAAAATGGGACCTACAAACTCAAGATTAAGGCCAGTCCCAAATGGAAATCCTAAGGCTTATATCAAGGCCTGGGTTGACTTCAACCAAAATGGCGTTTTTGACGATAATGAAGGCAGTGAGGTTAAGGCTATCACTGCAGCTGGCGACCATACCTTGAGCTTCAATGCCGTTCCAGGCTTAACAGGGGGGACCGTTAACCAGTTAGGCATGCGGCTTCGGATTGCAACCAATGCAGGGGATATCGATAAACCTACGGGCTTTGCCTTCAGTGGGGAAGTCGAGGACATGCTCCTGCACCGTATCTACCCACCTCAAGGTGAAAAACAAAGCACGGATGGTTTTACCGGCCAAACTCAGACAGCCAGCCTCCACTTTACCCCTAAGGGAACAGATCGCTCAGACGACACCGTCAATACGGTCATGAGTACGCAAGCACCTCAAGTCTTGGACAATCAAGGCAATGTGCTGACTCCAACTAGTGGCAATACTTATGTGCGACCTGAAGGGACTTATGTAGTTACCCACAATGGTAATGAGGTTCAAGTAGCCTTTACGCCGACTGCTGATTTTTCAGGGACAGCCGATGGTATTAATATTCGTTGGAAGGACAGCAACGGTAGCACGACTAATTGGCAGTCTAGTGATGCAGTAGATCCAAATAAGAATGACATTCTCAACAATATGGACGGCCGTTATGTGCCGACCGTTCGTAAAATTCCAAACTATGAGTCAAATGGCCTCCAAGGCTTGGAACAAAATAAAACCCTAGTCTTTAACGATGATGATGCAAATGCGACAGTCGTCACACCAGATGCGACTCGTCCTGCTAGCTTTGTAGATGCTAGTGGTCAGCCACTAGTGGGCAATACGGCGCCTGCCATGGCCAATGGTCAGCAAGTGGGGACCTATGAATTGGATCCAAACACTGGCCAAGTGACCTTCAAGCCTAACAAGAGCTTCTTTGGAACACCAGATCCTGTCGTTGTTCAAGTCATGGACGCGGATGGCAAAGCCCACCGAGCACGTTATCAGCCAACGGTAACTAAGGTAACGCCAACTAGCACCAACGACAGCTCAACTGGTCTGCAAGGTCAAGTTCAGTCTGGCAAGCCAACCTTCACAGCGGGAGACCCTGCGGTTCCGCTTGATGATAGCAAGCCAATGACCTTCGAAGACGGTCAGCCAACTAAGACCGTGCAAGGTGTTGGGGTCTACACCATCAACTCAGATGGTTCGATTACCTTCACGCCTGAGAAACAATATGTCGGGACACCAGCTCCAGTAACCGTCAAACGTGTGGATGTGAACGGGACCGAAGTGACGGCTACTTACACGCCAACTGTGACCAAGGTAACCCCAACAAGCACCAATGCGACCTCGGAAGGCCTACAAGGTCAGCCACAAAAGGGCAAGCCAACATTCACCGAGGGTGATCCATTAGTGCCGCTTGATGATGCCAAGCCAATGACCTTCGAGGATGGCTCAAGTACTAAGAAAGTGCCAAATGTTGGGACCTATGTCATTGAATCAGATGGGACGATTACCTTCACACCAGAGAAACAATATGTTGGGACCCCAGATCCAGTAGTTGTAAAACGTGTTGACAAGAATGGGACTGAAGTGACTGCGAAGTACACGCCCAACCGTGACCAAGGTAACGCCAACTAGTACTGATGCCACATCGAACGGTGTTCAAGGCCAACCACAAAAAGGGCACGCCAACTTTCACCGAAGGTGATCCATTGGTGCCACTTGATGATACCAAGCCAATGACCTTCGAGGATGGCTCAAGCACTAAGAAGGTGCCAAATGTCGGGACCTATGTCATTGAATCAGATGGTTCGATTACCTTTACGCCAGACAAGCAATACGTTGGGACCCCAGCCCCTGTAGTCGTAAAACGTGTGGACAAGAATGGAACGGAAGTGACCGCTCAATACACGCCAACTGTGACCAAAGTGACTCCAACAAGCACTGACGCTACATCGAGACGGCGTTCAAGGCGTTCCACAAACAGGAACCCCAGTCTTCACACCAGGTGACTCAGCCGTGCCAATCGACTTGGATAGCCCAATGACCTTTGAAGATGGGCAGCCAACTAAGACGGTGCCAGGTGTCGGGGTCTACACCATCAACCCAGATGGTTCTGTCACCTTTACCCCAGACAAGCAATATGTCGGGACCCCAGCCCCAGCTACTGTTAAACGCGTCGATAAGAACGGGACGGAAGTGACTGCTCAATACACGCCAACTGTGACGAAGGTAACGCCAACAAGTACTGATGCCACTTCGAACGGTGTCCAAGGCCAACCACAAAAGGGGACTCCAACTTTCACCGAAGGTGATCCCTTGGTACCACTTGATGACGCTAAGCCAATGACCTTCGAGGACGGCTCAAGCACTAAGAAGGTACCGAATGTCGGGACCTATGTCATTGAGTCTGATGGATCTATTACCTTTACTCCAGACAAGCAATACGTTGGAACACCAGATCCTGTAGTTGTAAAACGTGTTGACAAGAATGGGACTGAAGTGACCGCTCAATACACGCCAACTGTGACCAAAGTGACGCCAACAAGTACCAACGCAGAGTCAACTGGAGTTCAAGGCCAGCCACAAAAGGGCAAGCCAACATTCACCGAAGGTGATCCGTTGGTGCCGCTGGACGATACTAAACCGATGACTTTCGAGGATGGCTCAAGCACTAAGACAGTGCCAAACGTAGGTGTCTATACCATCGATCCAGATGGCTCTATCACTTTCACACCAGACAAGCAATACGTTGGGACCCCAGATCCTGTATTCGTAAAACGTGTGGATAAGAACGGTACTGAAGTGACCGCTAAGTACACGCCAACGGTAACGAAAGTGACGCCAACAAGCACTGACGCCACATCGAACGGTGTTCAAGGCCAACCACAAAAGGGCACGCCAACTTTCACCGAGGTGATCCAGTAGTGCCGCTTGATGATACCAAGCCAATGACCTTCGAGGATGGCTCAAGTACTAAGAAAGTGCCAAATGTCGGGACCTATGTCATTGAGTCAGATGGCTCTATTACCTTTACTCCAGAGAAACAATATGTTGGAACACCAGACCCAGTTGTAGTCAAACGCGTTGACAAGAACGGTACGGAAGTAACGGCTCAATATACGCCAACTGTGACCAAGGTGACGCCAACAAGTACTGACGCTACATCGAACGGCGTTCAGGGCATTCCACAAACCGGTACCCCAGTCTTTACACCTGGCGATCCAGCAGTACCAATCGACTTGGATAGCCCAATGACCTTCGAAGACGGTCAACCTACTAAGACTGTACCTGGTGTAGGTGAATACTCCATCAACCCAGATGGCTCTGTCACCTTTACTCCAGACAAGCAGTATGTCGGGACACCAGCCCCAGTCACTGTTAAGCGTGTTGACAAGAACGGAACGGAAGTAACGGCTCAATATACGCCAACTGTGACCAAGGTTACGCCAACAAGTACTGACGCTACATCGAACGGCGTTCAAGGCCAACCACAAACAGGCATGCCAGTCTTCACGCCAGGTGACTCAGCCGTGCCAATCGACTTGGATAGCCCAATGACCTTTGAAGATGGGCAGCCAACTAAGACTGTGCCTGGTGTCGGTGTCTACACCATTAACCCAGATGGTTCGATTACCTTTACCCCAGATAAGCAATACGTTGGGACCCCAGATCCTGTAGTCGTAAAACGTGTGGACAAGAACGGTACTGAAGTGACCGCGAAGTACACGCCAACTGTGACCAAAGTGACACCAACAAGTACCAACGCAGAGTCAACAGGTGTTCAAGGTCAGCCACAAAAGGGCACACCAACTTTCACCGAGGGTAATCCATTGGTGCCATTTGATGATACCAAGCCAATGACCTTCGAGGATGGCTCAAGCACCAAGAAAGTGCCAAATGTCGGGACCTATGTCATTGAGTCAGATGGCTCCATCACTTTCACACCAGAGAAACAATATGTTGGAACACCAGACCCAGTAGTCGTAAAACGTGTGGACAAGAACGGTACGGAAGTGACCGCGAAGTACACGCCAACCGTAACAAAAGTGACGCCAACCAGCACTGATGCCACATCAAACGGCGTTCAGGGTGTTCCACAAACAGGTACCCCAGTCTTCACGCCAGGTGACGATGCTGTGCCAATCGACTTGGATAGTCCAATGACTTTCGAAGATGGGCAGCCAACTAAGACGGTGCCAGGTGTTGGTGTCTACACCATCAATCCAGATGGAACGATTACCTTTACGCCAGATAAGCAATATGTTGGGACGCCAGCTCCTGTAGTCGTAAAACGTGTGGACAAGAACGGTACGGAAGTGACCGCTAAGTACACCCCAACTGTGACTAAGGTCACACCAACAAGTACTGACGCTACATCAAACGGCGTTCAGGGCATTCCTCAAACAGGGACCCCAGTCTTCACGCCAGGTGACTCAGCAGTGCCAATTGATTTGGACAGCCCAATGACCTTTGAAGATGGACAGCGGACTAAGCAAGTACCTAATGTGGGCCAATACTCTATCAATCCAGATGGCTCCATCACTTTCACACCAGACAAGCAATATGTGGGGACACCGGATCCTGTAGTTATAAAACGTGTTGACAAGAATGGTACAGAAGTAACGGCTAAGTACACGCCAACTGTGACCAAAGTGACTCCAACAAGTACCAACGCAGAGTCAACTGGAGTTCAAGGCCAGCCACAAAAGGGTAAGCCAACATTCACCGAGGGTGATCCGTTGGTACCACTTGATGACGCAAGCCAATGACCTTCGAGGATGGCTCAAGCACCAAGAAAGTGCCAAATGTCGGGGACCTATGTCATTGAGTCAGATGGCTCCATCACTTTCACCCCAGACAAGCAATACGTTGGGACGCCAGATCCTGTAGTCGTAAAACGTGTTGACAAGAATGGAACGGAAGTGACGGCTAAGTACACCCCAACTGTGACTAAGGTCACCCCAACAAGCACTGACGCTACATCAAACGGTGTTCAAGGCATTCCACAAACAGGAACCCCAGTCTTCACACCAGGTGACGAGGCAGTACCGATTGATTTGGATAGCCCAATGACTTTTGAAGATGGGCAGCCAACTAAGACGGTGCCAGGTGTTGGTGTCTACACCATCAACTCAGATGGTACGATTACCTTTACCCCAGACAAGCAATATGTGGGGACACCGGCCCCAGTCACTGTTAAACGCGTTGATAAGAACGGGACTGAGGTGACGGCTCAATACACTCCAACCGTAACGAAAGTAACACCAACAAGCACTGACGCTACATCAAACGGCGTTCAAGGCGTACCACAAACAGGAATGCCAGTCTTCACACCAGGTGACTCAGCAGTACCAATCGACTTGGATAGCCCAATGACCTTCGAAGACGGTCAACCTACTAAGACTGTACCTGGTGTAGGTGAATACTCCATCAACCCAGATGGCTCTGTCACCTTTACCCCAGACAAGCAATATGTCGGGACACCAGCCCCAGTCACTGTTAAACGCGTCGATAAGAACGGGACTGAGGTGACGGCTCAATACACGCCAACTGTGACCAAGGTAACGCCGACAAGTACTGACGCTACATCGAACGGCGTTCAAGGCCAACCACAAAAGGGCACACCAACTTTCACCGAAGGTGATCCATTAGTACCACTGGATGATGCTAAGCCAATGACCTTTGAGGATGGCTCAAGCACCAAGACTGTACCAAACGTTGGTGTCTACACCATCAACCCAGACGGTTCCATTACCTTTACCCCAGACAAGCAGTATGTTGGGACACCAGCCCCAGTCACCCTTAAACGTGTCGATAAGAATGGTACAGAAGTGACCGCAACATACACACCGACGGTGACTAAAGTAACGCCAACAAGTAGCCCGGCTACTTCCACTGGTCCGCAAGGTCTTGCTCAAACCGGCAGCCCAGTCTTTACCCCAGGGGATCCTGCTGTTCCGATTGATCTGGATAGTCCAATGACTTTTGAAGATGGTAAGACCACGAAGTCCGTCCCAGGTGTAGGGGAATATGCTATCAACTCAGATGGCACCATTACCTTCACGCCAGATAAACAATATGTCGGAACTCCTGCGGCAGTAGTCGTGAAACGTGTCGATAAAAATGGTACGGAAGTTACCGCAACTTATACGCCAACCGTGACCAAGGTAACGCCAACTTCTGAAGATGTCAGCTCAACTGGCCTTCAAGGTCAAAAACAAACCGGTATGCCAACTTTCAACCCAGGTAACCCTGAGGTGCCAATGGATGACACGGTTCCAATGACCTTCGAAGACGGTTCAAGCACCAAGACCGTCCCAGGTGTAGGTGAGTATGCGATCAACCCAGATGGCTCTATCACTTTCACACCAGACAAACAATTTGTAGGCAAACCAGATCCTGTAAGAGTCAAACGTGTCGATAAGAACGGCACGCCAGTGACCGCTGACTACCAAGTAGAAGTGACGCGCGTCACCCCAACTAGCACGCCTGCTATTTCGACCGGTCTGCAAGGTCAACCACAAACTGGTAGCCCAGTCTTCAAAGAAGGGGCGCCAGAGGTGCCAATGGATGACAGCGTGCCAATGACCTTCGAAGATGGTTCAAGTACTAAGACTGTGCCAAACGTCGGTGTCTACACCATCAATCCAGATGGCTCTATCACCTTCACGCCAGACAAACAATACGTAGGGACCCCAGACCCAGTAACAGTCAAGCGCGTAGACAAGAACGGCACACCAGTGACGGCGACTTACACGCCAACCGTCACCAAGGTGACGCCAACTAGCACGCCAGCCACTTCAACAGGAGCACAAGGTCTACCACAAACAGGTACCCCAAGCTTTAAAGAAGGGGCGCCAGAAGTGCCAATGGATGACAGCGTGCCAATGACCTTCGAAGATGGCTCAAGCACCAAGTCAGTACCAGGTGTGGGTGTCTACTCTATCAATCCTGATGGTTCCATCACCTTTACACCAGACAAACAATTTGTTGGGACGCCAGATCCGGTAACAGTCAAGCGCGTGGACAAGAACGGTACGCCAGTGACCGCGACTTACACGCCAACTGTGACTAAGGTAACGCCAACCAGTACGCCAGCGACCTCAACGGGAGCACAAGGCCTACCACAAACAGGCAGTCCAGTCTTCACCCCAGGTAACCCTGAGGTGCCAATGGATGACACCGTACCAATGACCTTCGAAGACGGCTCAAGCACTAAGAAGGTGCCAAACATCGGTGTTTACACCATCAATCCAGATGGCTCCATCACCTTCACACCAGACAAACAATTCGTGGGCAGTCCAGACCCAGTAACAGTCAAGCGCGTAGACAAGAACGGGACCGAAGTGACCGCAACTTACACGCCAACCGTCACCAAGGTGACTCCAACAAGTACGCCAGCGACCTCAACGGGAGCACAAGGCTTACCACAAACAGGCAGTCCAGTCTTCACCCCAGGCATTCCTGAGGTACCAATGGATGACACCGTGCCAATGACCTTTGAAGATGGTTCAAGCACTAAGAAGGTGCCAGGTGTAGGGGAGTACTCTATCAACCCAGATGGTTCTATCACCTTCACGCCAGACAAGCAATTTGTTGGGACGCCAGATCCAGTGACAGTCAAACGTGTAGACAAGAACGGGACAGAAGTGACGGCGACATACACGCCAACTGTGACCAAGGTAACGCCAACCAGCACGCCAGCCACTTCAACAGGAGCACAAGGCCTACCACAAACAGACAGTCCAGTCTTCACCCCAGGCATTCCTGAGGTGCCAATGGATGACACCGTGCCAATGACCTTTGAAGATGGTTCAAGCACTAAGACGGTGCCAAACGTGGGTGTCTACACCATCAGCCCAGATGGCTCCATCACCTTCACGCCAGACAAGCAATTTGTCGGGACACCAGATCCAGTAACAGTCAAGCGCGTGGACAAGAACGGAACCGAAGTGACGGCGACTTACACCCCAACTGTTACCAAAGTAACGCCAACCAGCACGCCAGCGACTTCAACCGGAGCACAAGGCTTACCGCAAACAGCTAGCCCAAGCTTCACTCCAGGTGACCCAGCAGTGCCAATGGATGACAGCGTGCCAATGACCTTCGAAGATGGCTCAAGCACTAAGTCAGTCCCAGGTGTAGGTGAATACACCATCAACCCAGATGGCTCCATCACCTTCACGCCAGATAAACAATTCGTTGGGACGCCAGATCCAGTAACGGTTAAACGCGTGGATAAGAACGGCACGACGGTGACCGCCACCTACCAAGCGACCGTTCTACCTGTGGCGCCAACTTCTAACGATGACTATTCTTCAGGCGTAGTTAACCAAGCCCAAACGGGTCAAGTTAAGTTTGTGCCAGGTTCTGCCAATGTTGACGGCACAGAACAATCCGTTGACTTAGTCCCAGGCAGCCTCAAGTTTGTGGTCAATGGCCAAGCCGTGGCTGACGCCACTATTCCGGCCTTGGATGAAGCGGGTAACCAAGTTGGGACCTACAGCCTAGCCCAAGACGGAACTGTGACCTTCACGCCAAATCCAGGTTATGTCGGTCAACCAGTCCCAGCCCGCATTCAAGCGACAGACGTTAATGGAACGACCGCTGAAGCGACTTATTCACCAGTGGTCAACGCTAGCCTAACTAGCGAGGGCATGAAGGGTCAAAGTCAAAGCAAGTTACCAGACTTCAAGGGTCAAGTGGATCCAAAAGTTCCAGCTTATCTTGAAGGTGGGGTCACCAGCGTGACCGTTCCTGGTCAAGGGACTTACACCGTCAACCCTGAGACAGGGCAAGTGACCTTCACGCCAGAGCCAGACTTTGTTGGCCAGGCGACACCAATTACCGTTATCCGTCGTGATGTCAACGGGAAAGAACTGAAGATTCAATACATCCCAACGGTATATGGACAAGTGAAGACACCGGACCTAACCTCTTCAACCGGCTACCCAGGTGAAAAACAAACCGGGACGCCAGTCTTTGAAGGGGATGTGGATCTAACCATCCCAGCTACCTTCGAAAATGGTCAAACTGAATTAACCGTACCAGGGGAAGGGACTTATGTTCTTAACCCAGACGGTTCTGTGACCTTCACACCAGAAGCAGGCTTTGTCGGCCGAGCAAGTGGTGTGAAAGTGGTTCGGGTTGACCGCAACGGGCGCAAGGTGACCGCACAATATGTGCCAACCGTTGTGCCGCTACCAGTCGCTCCAAGTGAGCCAGAAGTAGAAAGACAAGGCCTCTTACCAGCAACGGGTGAAGCCCCCAGACTATAGCTTCTTCTCAGGTGTGGCCTTGACCATCTTAGCAAGTGTCGGCCTAGTAGCAACGCGCAAGCGCCAAGCGACAGATGAAGACTAAAACCTAGTCAAAATCCCTCAGTCCTTCTTAGCAAGGACTGAGGGATTTTTTGCGCAAAGATAAGGGGACTTTGCCTTAATAAGGGCTGTGGAGCTATTATTAGATAGGAAAGCCTAAACACGAAATATGTATAGACTTTTCCTGCGCTCGTTCGCTATATAAATGTAGAATTAACAAACAATTTGATGAATGTTCGCCTTATGTCAAATATAAAAAATATGTGGCATAGATAGTAAAATTTATCGTGCAATTTGTGTTTGCTTATTATATAATAGGCTCGGAATCAAATAGGCAATACCCAAATGGAGCCCTATTCCCAGTTAGCCGTTAACGCTCTGATTCCCCTCAAGGATGCGAAGACGGGCATGACCTATTGTGGGCCTATTTTTTTGTATACCAAACTTTTAAGGAGGACGAGAGTATATGTTCAGTAAGCGTAATAAGCTCATGAATGACCAGCGTAAGGGTGAAAAGATCACTCGTTACGGGATTAAGAAGTATAGCTTTGGTGCTGCTTCAGTTGCCGTTGCCTTCGGGATTTATTTTGCTAACGGGCCAGTTGTAACGGCGCAAGAAGTATCCAATGCGACTAGCACCGAGACCAGCATCGAGGCACCAGCAGTAGCGGCTAGTGAATCCGCCACAGCTGAGGTACCAACGGCCGAAAGCCAAGCGATCGAGTCTAGCGCTAGCCAAAGCTCAGAGGCTGAGCCAGCAGCTCCTGCAGCCAGCCAAGAAGATAAAGACAATCAAGCTAGCCAAGAAGCAGACAAAAAGGCTGAGGAAGCTGCAACACCTGCAGCAAAAGTAGAAAGTCCAGCTGAGACAGACAAAACCAGCTAGACGGACACCAGGTTATGCGGTTAAGCCAGTGCCTAAACCAAGCACGGCTTCTATGCCACGGGCAACTAACCAAGGCCAACCTATTCCGCAAGGGACAGGTTTCCGCGATAGCGGGGCGACTGGTATTACACCAGGATCCGGCCCAGCAGGGGTAGATGACGCGACTTCAGTACCACGCGTACCTAAGCCAGCTTTGTCAGAGTCCGAGAAGAAGGACAGCACCCAATTAGCCAAACAAATCACCTGGATTGATTTCTCTGATACTGCTAGCTTGAAGAACTTGGATCCACAAGGTGGTTTCAAGGTAGGGACGGTCTTCAAGAAGGAAATCTCACCAGGTTATGTGGTGACCTTGACCGTTACCGAACTTAAGCCATTTAACTCGACTGAAATCTATAAGAAACGGGTAGAAGGCACACCAACAGCCAACACCTATGATCCAAATGCGATTAACAGCTATTTGAAAGGTTATAAGGACTATGGTAAGACGCCACCTTCTGTAACCGGTCGTCCACAGAACAAATTTAGTACCATTGGGGGCCAAGGTTTTGATACCCAAGGCCGTAAAACCCAAATTATCTTACCAGATGACGCGGTTAACTGGGGGATTAAGTTTAAGGTAGAAGCGACCTATCGTGGCAACCCTGTCAAACCATCCGTTGTAATGGCTGACGGGGAAGATGCTAACCCTGCTGAATATGGTATCTTTACCACCAACGGGGAAGGTTGGGAATATGTGGGTGAATGGATGAAGGGCCCTCGTGCCAAAGGTCCATACACTGTCATGACTGAAGACATGGTTAAAGCATTCGATAAAACCAGAAAAGATGGTCTTCTAATCTTGAAGGATAAGAGCGTTGACTGGAGCAAATACTTAAGTCCAGATACGGTCACAGGTGGTTTGGGTAGCCAGGTCTTCGGGCCAATTATTTCGGCTAGCAAGGCTGTGCCAGTTGTGATGACTCGTGGGGCCTCTGAAGTTGGCTTTTACGTGGCAACGGGTGGGCAACAAGCCCTCATGATGGGTTTCTTGGTAGTCGATTCTAGTGACGCACCAGCAAGTTATGGTGAAGCTTACCATACGATTGGAACCCGTGATTCAATTGCTAATACTCCAATCAACCAGCCGTACTTAGGTTCAACCGCAGCGGATATCGATGCAGACTCTGAAAGTGACTGGACGGCCGATGATCGTGAAGATGTAGCCGATGAAGGGCCAGCTCAATTGCTGACCGCTGATCAGTTAAGCAAAACCAATGACCTCTTAGACTTAAACAAGGCTAAGAATGGGACTTACACCCTTAAGATTAAGGCTAACCCTAATGGTAATGCCAAGGCCTATGTCAAAGCCTGGGTAGACTTCAACAACAATGGCAAGTTCGATGACAACGAAGGCAGTGTTGTTAAAGAAATTACTGCTAATGGCGACCATACCTTAAGCTTTAATGCCATTCCAGGTTTGACTGGTGGCTTAGTGGATCAAATCGGGATGCGTGTCCGTATCGCAACCAATGCGGGTGACATCGAGAAGCCTACAGGGACTGCTTTTAGTGGGGAAGTAGAGGACATGTTAGTTCGTCGCGTTTACCCACCTCAAGGTGAAAAGCAAGAAAGCACTGGCTTCCAAGGTGAAACTCAAAACGCAACCGTTCACTTTACCGCTAAGGGGCCAGACCGTTCTGACTTCGTTACAAACGCTAGCATGAGCAACCAAGCGCCTCAAGTTCTGGATAATCAAGGTAATGTCTTGACACCAACCAACGGCAATACGTATGTTCGTCCTTAAGGGACCTATGTCGTGACAGCCAATGGTGATGATGTCAATGTGACCTTCACGCCTAATGAAGACTTCTCAGGGGTGGCAGAAGGGATTAATATCCGCCGCACTGACTCTAACGGTTCTTCAACAGGCTGGCAATCAACAGATGCCGCAGATCCTAATAAGAATGACCGTTTGAACAACATGGATGGACGTTTTGTTCCAACTGTTCGTAAGGTACCAAAAATACGATCTCGACTAGTATTCAAGGCCAAGATCAAAGCAAGGAG
>BNJT01000761.1_pt1 | contig 28244 bp, 40 predicted proteins | sample 8540491 | NCBI WGS metagenome assembly BNJT01 (sample SAMD00202455, study PRJDB9452) | human saliva metagenome | host: Homo sapiens | reverse complement strand
TATCATACATGAAGGAGTTAAAAAAAGGAACATTCCACATCATGGAATGTTCCTTATCATTTTATTCAGCTCCGATAATGAAACTGTATACTGGCTGTTGACCATCTTCAACGTCGATATCTACGTTGTAGTTTCTGTTCAATGAATTGACGAATTTCTTCGCACTCTTCATCAGTAGCTTCAGAACCCTTGATGAGTGTTACAACTTCTGTATCTTCATCGCACATGTTCTTGATTAATTCCTTAGTAACTGCTAACTTGTCCTTCTCATTAAAGATAATATCCTTCTCTAAGATAGCCATGTAGTCACCAGAATTAATCTCTCTACCATCAACTGTTGTATCCTTAACAGCGTAAGTAATAGAACCTGTCTTTACTAGTGTGATTGCTTCATTCATCGCCTCTGTATTTGCATCTACTTCTTCCTCAGGGTTGAAGCTAATACAAGCACTTAAGCCCTGCGGTACAGACTTAGTTTCGATAACGATAATCTTCTTATCTTCTGTTACTTCAGCAGCTTGTTTTGCAGCCATGATAATATTTGAGTTATTTGGCAAGATATAAATTGTATCCGCATGAACCTTAGAGATTGCAGTTACGAAATCTTCTGTAGATGGGTTCATTGTTTGACCACCACTTACAACATAGTTTACGCGGTAATCAGTAAATAACTTCTTCAAGCCTTCTCCTGCAGCTACTGCGATAATACCGTAAGCTGCATTTTCAATTGCTGATTCTTCAGCCTCCATTAAGGATGGTTGTAAGTCTGATTGAATATCTTCAACCTGAACCTTAACAAACTTACCATATTTCTGGCCAAGCATTAACACTTCACCAGGTGTCATAGAATGAACACTTAATGTAAATGCATCTTCTTTTACAACTAATTGAATATCATTGGCAATCTGTTCTAATTGCTTGCGAACTCTTTCTTCCTTGAAAGTCTTCTTACCGTTATCACTGAGAGAAACAATATACTCAACACGATATCCAGAAGCCTTTTCAGGTACTTCTGTATCAGCAGTATCACCTGCTAGGTTCTCTGTAATTGGCTTGCCTTGTAGATAAGACTTGAAACCTTCAAGAATTGTCACATAACCCATTGCACCCGAGTCTACACAATGAGCTTCCTTGAGTACATCTAATAATTCAGGTGTACGTTGTAGAGAAGCGTTTGCTTCGTCCACAATATAATTTACAAATTCTTCAATAGAAGTTTCTGGATGGTTATTGATATAAATTTCACCATATTCAGCACTTTCTCTAACAACTGTTAAGATTGTTCCTTCTGTAGGACGCATAACAGCCTTGTAAGCCATCTTAGAACCATTCACTAACGCTTCAGAGAATTCCCCTACTGTCAGTTCTTCTTTATCCTTTGCGTATTGTGCAAAGCCACGGAAAATCTGAGATAAGATAACACCTGAATTACCACGTGCACCCATTAATAAACCACGGCTAAAAATCTTAGCAACTGTTGAAAGTGACTCTGATCCACTCTTTGAAACTTCTGAGATACCATTCAAAATAGTCAAAGACATATTTGTACCTGTATCTCCATCTGGTACTGGGAATACATTCATCGCATCAACTGCTTTACGTTGATTGCTTAGATTGTGTGCTCCACTTTCCAGTAAGTTCTTTAAAATTAAACCATTAATCTTTTCCATTACATTAACCCCATATCCTTATGCTACGACGCGAACGCCCTGAACAAAGACATTCACCTGGGCAACTTCCCGGGAGAGTGACTTTTCAAGCATATACTTTAACTTTCTTCTGTGCTTCGGTTACAACTTCTGAAATCTTTACACCGAAACTTACAACGATATATAAATCAATTTCTAAACCAGCTTTTACCATTACGAACAACTACACCTTTTGGTATAGTTTTCCTTCTTTAATAGTTCAGCCCAGCCATCTTTTAAAATTTGTTTGCTGGCCATACCAACAACACCATAAGATTCTGTAATTACTCCACCAGCTAATGAAGCTACTGCTTCTTCTGAAACGGAGATATTACCATAGTTTGTTTTCTTTTCAACTGCCATAAGTTACTCCTTACTAACGTTATGTATTATATCAAAATGGTTATTATTATACAAAATATGTTACCTGTATATCGTTTATTTCACAGGATTTTCATGTTACTGCGCAGGTGTAGGTGTATTTAACACACCAGTTGTATAGTATCCTGCAGCGTAATTTTCTTGGAATTTGTCATCAATGATTTCAATACCATTATCATCGATAGGAATTGCAATAGGACTACCATTTGCATCGACAGCTACATTTCCTTCTGCGTCAGTATAGAAATGTTTTTCAATCGGTAAGCCATTAGCATCCAAACGTACATTCCCTTCCGAGTCATGCCAATATACCGCATCAGAGACTGCCGTCGCTTTTTCAGACGCTTTTTGTTCCCATGGACATGCGGCGGTATACGCAACTTGATCTTTGCTAGTCCCCCACAAACACTTCGTTTTATCTGTAGCTTGACTATAGATTGTAAAGTAATCATTTAAAATCTTCAGATTGTTATACGAAGCTACAAAGTAACTACCAATACGCATATGTACAAGTAATGCATGTGCATCATAGCGCAAAGGATATACTGAGATTGTAGAAATCTGCTGCAAGATTGAATCATCAATTTCATTTAATGCATTTGGATACTTTCTTCAATAGTTCTGTATCAGTAAATCCAATGAGTTTTGGAATTGAAGCGATTACCTGACGATTGTTATCATCCAACACAGTGGCTTCACCATTTCCAAACCAGATAGTTCCATTTCCTTCGGATTGATAGCCAACTAGCTTTTTCTCTTTTACAGTAATCGTAACTGTATTACCGTTATTTAAAGTCACTTTCGCATCTTCAATTAATGGATTTAACTTCTAATTTTCTTTCTACTAAATACCGGTATAGTGAAATATAACTTTGAAGATGTATTAACTCCCGCAATTGTTTTAATATAATCATCACTTAGATACGTGCTACCTTGAATGGATACCGCTCTAACCGAAGACATCGGAGATAACAAGTACATCACCACAATAACAACGATTGCCATCACTATAGCTATATTAAATAATGCTGGTTGTCGAGAGCGAAATAATTTTAGGTTTGCGGCTATACGCTTATTCTTAAAAGATCCTTTCAACCGCTTCAGGAATCTTATCAAAGTCTGCGTTTAAACGATTCTTCTTTACTTCCAATTGAACTTCTCCACTTCCATCTTGAGATCAATATCATATTTATTCTTTACTTCTCTTTGAATTTCTTCAATCAAAGTTAGATACTCAAGTGCGGTTGCTTTATGAACATTTAAGATGAAATTGCAATGCTTATCACTAACCATCGCACCACCAATCTGTTTGCCACGATAGCCAATGCCATCGATTAATTGCCATGCATTATGGCCTTCTGGATTTTTAAATACTGAACCACAGCTTGGGAAAGTTTAATGGTTGTGAATCCACTCTTCTCTTGCGACGTGAATCCATGAGTTCTTCAATTTCTTCTTGTGGCTTTCGGAGTTAAACCGTAGCGTACTCCCAGAATCAACCAATTAGGATTTGATTGAAAGATACTATGGCGATAAGAGAAATCACATTCAGAAACCGGTAGCCAAGTTAATTGGTGGTCTCTATATACAAGTACTTCTTTTACAACATCCTTCATACTGATGTTATACGCACCTGCATTCATAAATAAACATCCACCAACAGTACCAGGAATACCACTTGCAAACTCTAAGCCAGAAAGTCCATGTTTCATCGCCGCTGTTGATAAAGCGATGATAGAACATCCTGCTTCAGCAACAAGGTCATTTCCATCAAAGTATTGATGATTAAAGAAGCGATCTAAACAGATAACAACCCCTTCATATTCATCATCAGAACATAGTAAATCACTACCCTTACCAATCACCTTAAATGCGAGTTGATTTTCTTCAATAACGCGGAAGATACCATCAATCGCAACATATGTTTCTGGGTATACAACGTATTTTGCATTACCACCAATTCTTAGAGTGGTCATTGTGCGTAAAGGCTTATCTGCTTCAGTAACAGCATAAATGGCTTAAACGCTCTAAAATTTTATCCATGTAATACCTCCTCAATCCAATCAATCATTCGATTAGCAGCATCCACTTTTGCAAGTTTATGTGCATTTTCTTTTAGCTTATTGCATTTATCTTTATCATGAACAAGCATATTTACAGTTGAGGCTAAAAGCTTTGGACTCAACTCTTTCTCTTCAATCATAATCGCAGCATCATTGTCTACTAGTTCTTTTGCGTTATAAACCTGATGGTTATTAGCTACAAATGGACTTGGAATTAATACTGCAGCTGTAGGTAAAGCACAAATCTCTGAAATGGTTGTAGCTCCTGCTCGTGTTACCGCAAGAACACATCCTTTTAACGCTTGTTTACCATCAATGTATGGTACAAACTTTACATTCTTAGACTCTTTATTTTCAAACTGATATGCATTTGCTTTTCCACTTACAATCATAACCTGAAAATCTTGATCAAAGAGTGGAATTGCTTCATCAATCACTTTTGATACTGATGATGAGCCTAAGGAACCCATCATAAATACAACATATGGAATCTCTGTAGATAATCCAACACTCTTGATAACTTCTGGATTAAATACAGTATCTTTTACAACCGAAGCAGAGGGATTACCTAAGATACGAACATTTGCTTTCGGCATCTGTTCTTGATTACTTTCATAACAACCAACTACCGCATCCGCAAAACGACTCAAGAATTTATTTGCCTTTCCAGCAAAACTATTCTGTTCATGCAACATCGTTTTGATGCCAAGATGATGTGCCGCAAGAATTAACGGTACACTGATATAATTACCAAAATCCAATACAGATATCAGGTTTTTCTTTTTTTAATATTTTTTTAGATTCAAAGTATGCCTTCATCAAAGATGTTGCATATGTCACTTTAGAAAAGATTGAGCCTGCTGTTGTTGTAATATGCAAACCATAAAATTTATATCCAGCATCTGGAATCACTGTCGCTTCCATACGGTTATCTGAACCCACAAAAAAATCACTTCATTTTTTTGGGATTACGCTCTTTTAATATATGTGCTAAATCTAGTGCAGGGGTTGATGTGACCACCAGTTCCACCTGTCGCTATCATAATCTTCATAGGATACCTCTAATATCTCTATCCTATTTTAGCATATTACGCTTTTACATGGGCAAAATAAAAAGATGGTATCTACCGAAGTAGAAACCATCTTATTGTGCTATAAGTTGATCTATCTTTTCCCAAACAACATCTAAACCTTGTTTTTTCTCAGAGTTGACTGGAATTAATGCATTCTCTTGAATACCAAGAGTTGCAGAAATCTTCTTTAAATTCTGCAGCATTTGACTTCTAGATAGTTTATCAATTTTTGTGCATACCGCAAAGATAGCCAAATGTGATTCTTTACCATATTCAACCATCTGAATATCATCATTGCTTGGAACTCTTCTAGCATCCAATACAATAATCATTGCTTTTAACTGATCTCTTTTTGCAAAATATGGATCAATTAATTTCGCAAATGCTAAAGCACTTTGACGATCACTTGTCGCATAACCATAACCAGGTGCATCCGTAAATACAACCTTGTTATCGACAGAGAAGAAATTTAAAAGTCTTGTCTTACCTGGTGTTTTTCCAGAGTATGCTAAGTTTTTACGATTTACTAAACCATTGATCAGTGTACTTTTTCCCTGCATTTGATCTTCCTACAAAGATAATTTCAGGTAAATCACTCACAGGCCACTGTGTCTCTAACGCTGCTGTCTTTAGCAGGAATGCATCATGGTACTGCATCAGTGCACCAACGCTTCCTTGAGTACCTGTGAAACAGTCTCAACAGGGATAAAAGTAATAGCCTTCTTTACTGTTTCTGGTACATCATCTAAATCACGTATGTTATTCTTAGGAATCAAGACTTTCTTAATACCAACACGATTTGCTGCTAACGATTTCTCTCTTAAACCACCAATAGGTAATACATTACCACGAAGTGTTACTTCACCTGTCATCGCAATATCACGATATACAGGTGTGTTTGTTAGTGCAGAAACAATCGCAGTTGTTAATGTAACACCAGCAGAAGGTCCATCCTTTGGAACAGCACCTTCTGGTACGTGGATATGAATATCATTTGTATCAAAGAACTTAGAATCAATGTTCAACTCTTTTGCATGAGCCTTGACATAGTCAAGCGCAATCGATGCACTTTCCTTCATGACATCACCTAATTGACCAGTTATAACAAGTCTACCTTTACCTTCAAAATGGTTCACTTCTATCTGAAGTACATCTCCACCAAATTGTGTATAGGCAAGTCCAGTTACACAACCAATTTGATTCTTCTTTTCCTTATTACCGTATTCAAACTTAATCTTACCTAACCATTCGCCAATGAGTTTCTTGGTCACGGTGATAGATTTCTTCTGATCACGTAGAATCGCAAGAACAGTCTTACGGCATAGTGACGCAATAATTCTCTCTAATTGACGAACACCCGCTTCACGTGTGTAATGACGAATCAAGTATAGAATCTCTGCATCTTTTAGCTTAAACTGTGCAGCCTTTAAACCATTGTTCTGAAGTTGCTTAGGCACTAAATAATCCTTGGCAATACTTACCTTTTCAAGTTCAGTATATGATGATAAATCAATAATTTCTAAACGATCACGTAAAGGACCAGGAATATTTTCTAAAGTAGTTTGCAGTTGCGATAAACATAACTTTAGATAAATCATAAGGTTCTTCTAAGTAGTGATCAGAGAACACTGCATTTTGTTCTGGATCAAGAACTTCAAGCATTGCATCACTAGGATCACCCTTGTAATCAGCACCCATCTTATCTAATTCATCAATTAAGAATACTGGGTTTAATACCTCAGCACGCTTCATTCCTTGAATGATACGACCCGGCATAGAACCAAGGTATGTACGACGATGACCACGAATTTCAGCTTCATCACGCACACCACCAACAGACATCTTTACAAACTTACGATCTAACGCACGAGCAATAGACTTCGCTAAAGAAGTCTTACCAACACCTGGAGGACCTACCAAGCAAAGAATTGGGCTGTTAAGAGATTGTGTCATCTGCTTTACAGCTAAGTATTCCATAATACGATCCTTGATTTTTTCTAGACCATAATGATCTTCATCAAGAACGTTGCGTACTGCCTTTAAGTCTTCAATATCTTCTGTTGTTTGCCACCATGGAACTGTTAACAACCAATCTAAGTAGTTACGAGAAACACTTGCTTCTCCACTACCTGGTGGAAGCATCTCATACTTTACGTAATTCTTCACGTGCTTTTTGCTTCACGTGTTCTGGATAAGGATTCTTTTCAATCTTCTCACGTAACTCAGCAACATCATCTGTCATATTAGATACATCACCAAGTTCTTCTTTGATTGCTTTTAACTTTTCACGAAGATAGTATTCCTTCTGACCATCATCAATACGTTCTTTCACACGATCATTAATCACTGTTTCAAGTTCAGAATAACGTTGCTGTTTCTCAAGTTCTTCTACAATTAACATCAAACGATCATTGACGTTTGTTGTTTCTAATAAACGTTGACGCGTTGCTTGGTCAAATAAACTAAAGTACTGACCAAATTGGTCACCTAGTGATTCCGCATTTACACCAAGAGAAAGTTGTTGCACAACTTCTGGTGGGAATACTGCAGCTACCTGAGTCATTCCTTCTAGTTTATCTACTACCTTCTTCACCAATGCGTATTCTTCGCTCTTATCACCATAAGAATCAGTTAATGGAATGACATCCGCATACATTAACTCTTTACTATCGTAAAGTTTTGCAAGTTTTGCACGACGCATACCAGTAAAAGTCACACGCATGAAGCCTTCCTTCTTACGTACAACTTTGATCTTTGCAATTGTTCCGACTGTATATAAATCCTTCTCTGTTGGATTGTCTACCATAATATCATTCTGACAAACAAGCCAAACCATACTGTCGTATGAGGCACCTGCCTCATTCACGGCATTGATTGATTTTGGTCTTCCTACTTCAATCATTACATCATGTCCAGGGGAATACGACAATTCCTCTAGTACATACGACAGGCACACGAACATTCACTATTTCGCTCATATTCATACCTCCTGAATCACTTTTGAAAATAAGACGCGAGCAGCGTCTTATTAACAATCTATATTGTAAATGAATTACTCAGCAGATTCTTCTACTTCTTCTTCTACTTCGCTCTTCTTTTTACGTGTTGTCTTCTTTACTGGCTTTTCTTCAGTAGCTTCAGCCTTTTCTGCCTTCTTTGTTGTCTTCTTAGCAGTCTTCTTTGCAGGCTTCTTATCACCAGCAGCGTTTTCCTTAACGAATGCATAAGCCTTTTCGTTACGTACATCACGCTTCAACATATCAACACTGATATATGCCTTTCACTTGATCAACTGGCATATTGTACTGTGCAGCGATGTTGTTATATTCATTTTCAAGATCTTCTTCAGTTGGCTCTAAACCTTCAACCTTAGCGATCTCTTCAAGAATTAATCTTAACTTCGCAGTCTTAGTTGCATTTTCTGTGTATTCAGCACGAACATCTTCAATCTTCTTGCCCATCATGGATAAGTATTGGTTAAAGTTCATACCATACTGAGAAATCTGTTGCGCTAACTGTTGAATCTGATTGTTAACTTCTTCTTCAACAAGTACTTCTGGTAAGTCAATTTCAGCATTTTCAACTAACTTGTCCATTAATGCTGTATCAGCCTTATTTTTCAGCCTGAGACTTCTTACCATCTTCGATACGTGTACGAATCATATTCTTTAAGTCCGCAACTGTTTCAACACCAGCAGCGTTTACATCCTTCGCAAAGTCATCGTTAACTTCTGGTAATACCTTAGTCTTAACTTCGTTAACCTTAACCTTGAAATACAACTGCAGCACCCTTTAAGTCTTCAGCGTGGTAGTTCTCTGGGAATGTTAGATTAAGATCCTTTTTCTTCGCCAGCCTTTAACACCAACTAACTGTTCTTCAAAAGCCAGGGATGAAGGAATGGGAACCTAATACTAAAGTCATAGTTAGAACCCTTACCACCTTCAAATGCTACACCATCCTTGAATCCTTCGTAGTCAATATTTACTGTATCGCCTTCAGCTGCAGCGCCATCCTTAGTCTGAACTTCTGCATACTGTTCACGCATACGGTTTAATTCTGCATCAACTTCTTCATCACTAACAGCAACTTCTTCAAGATTGTATTCTAATCCCTTATAATCGCCTAACTTCACTTCAGGCATAACTGCGAATGTAAATACTAATTCAACACCATTTGCATCGATTGACTTGATATCCAACTGTGGTTGGCTAATTGGTGTTAAAGTTTCTCAGCTGCTAAAGCTGCACGCATCCATTCATTTGCGTTATCATCTACAGCTGTGATGAATCTTTCGTTATCAGAAACACGCTTTTCGATTAAAGCCTTAGGTGCCTGTCCCTTACGGAAACCATTGATAGATACATTCTTAGCAATCTTATTGAATGCCTTCTTTACTGCATCTGCCCATTCTTTTACCTTCAATTTTAACTGTTAAATCTCCAACTGATTTTTTTCTTTGAGTGTCCAATTTGACATCTTATTAACTCCTTTTTCGCTTTTTTTATTGCTTGCATATTATACCAAAGATACAATATTTCGGCTATGTTTTTACTATATTACGGTCGATTTTTAGCACTCGACCACTATGCCTGCTAATATCCTACAAAGTTTAGGCTAGAAAGTCAATGCAATGTTTTTTTGCATATGCAAGTTGTTTAGAGACTTTTTTTCGATAGATTTCTCCTTCATCCATCATATCGGATACTTGTTTTCAACATTGCAAGTGCTAAATCTTCTGCTTCATCTTCCATCATATGATAATGGCAAGAATACATATACCTCATGAATCAATAATGTTTTAGCCATTTCATAGAAATCTGGATGATCATTTTCTAACCAATCTTTTAGATAGGATTGTGCTTTCAAGAAACCTTCACTCTTATGTACTGGAACAATATCGTCTGACCAGAATGTATATTCTACTCCATTCTTTATTAGTGTAAACTCATCAGATATTTCTTGTTCAGCTAAACCTTCAATCAATAGTGCAGCCGCTTCTGGACAAGGGATCTTTAGAAAGATAATCCTTAATCTCTATCAGGCACTCTCTTAGATTTCTTGTTACTAATACACTAGCAGCAGCTAGCTGTGACTTTGGTTTTTCCTTTTGAGTTTTCTTAATAGCGAATCTAAACTATCCTCTCGTATTTCTTTTTCGTCACTGAGATGATAATTCAATTCTCTTTTAAAACTCTTTAACTTTTGTTCTACATCTACAGGAATATATGGCATGTTTAGTTCTTTTTGAACTAAGAAGTTCGCATCACCATATTTACCCTCTTTGATTAAATTTTCTATCTCCGTAAGGATTTCATCGTAGTAATTTGTCATATAGCCTCCTAAACGAAAGAAACCGCCGACTGATTGCCGACGGTATCTTTTCTATATGGCGTCCTCGAAGAGATTCGAACTCTTGACCACACGCTTAGAAGGCGTGAGCTCTATCCAGCTGAGCTACGAGGACAGCACAAATAATATATCAAAAATATCTATCAGTTTTCAAGATTAAATTTACATTTTATATCGTTTTTAATTCTGCAGATACTTGTTGTCCATCAAAATGTAAAATCATATACGATGGCTTAGAACCGTCACGATTATAACTAAGTGAACCAGGGTTAAATAAATGTACCTCTTCAAACTGCTCATCAAATGGAACATGTGTATGTCCAAAGCATACAATATCACAACCACGCTCTCTTGCATGTCGTACTAAACCAAATAACGAGCCATAGCCAATATCATGATGTCCATGCACTAATAAGATGCGATGATTCTCTATTTCACAAACAAGTTCAGGCTCATAATCTCCATAGTAATCACAATTACCTTGTACACATGCATATCCTTCTGTTAACTGCTTAGGTAGTTCACTATCACCCGCATGTAAGTATGCATATGCATTTGGATACATCTCACGAATCTCTTTTAAACATTCCGTTTGTCTATGAGAGTCACTCACCAATATAATATCTTTTGACATTTCGTTCACCGTTGTAACTATTATAATGAATCTTTGTCATACGTAAAAGAGATAAACATGTTAAAATACCATTAAGGAGCGTATTTATATGAATATCTATCCCTACAACATGTATTTCTTATATGCCGCATGCGCATTTCTCATATGCTATCTGATCATATTCTTGTTAAAAACAATGAACTTTTTAAAAGACAATGAAAGACTACAAATGTCAGTATTCAAGTTATCAAAGACAAGGTTGATCATCTTCAGTATGTATCAAATGCAATCAGGAACAGAATCAGGCAAAGAAGACAATACAGAAATAAGTTAATTAAAATTCTTCTTCCAATTGTGGTTTCTATTATTCTCACCTATCGCCAAAATGATGAGTCTAGAGGGATTTAAGGGCTACGCAGCTGCTGGTAAACGTGAATTTACTAAACGTGCTAACAGCGAAATCATGAAACGCATCTTTACTAATTAACAAAAATACCGGTGCTTAAACATCGGTATTTTCATATGTCTGATGTAATGCATCATATACTGCTTGAGCAACTTCCAACTGGAACAACCTTTCGAAATATCATCAACTGTTGCGGCTTTTTAGATTTGTAAAGTTACCAAACTCTTTTAATAATAGTTTCTTACGTTTAGGGCCTACTCCAGCAATCTCGTCCAAAACAGATTTAGTCTGTGCCTTTGCACGAAGTTTTCTATGATACGTAATCGCTACACGGTGTACTTCATCTTGCATACGTGTTAATAAGAAGAATAACCCTGAATCTTTATCGATTTCAAAAGTATCCCCATTAGTATCCATTAAAGCACTGGTGCTGTGTTTATCATCCTTTACCAAGCCCATTAACTTGACTGTGTCTGATAAATCCAGTGAATCTAGAATTTCTTTTGCGGCATCAATCTGTGTTTTACCACCATCGACGATAATACCATCTGGCATTCTCATCCCTTCTTTTAACATACGGAAATAACGGCGATAAATAACTTCCTTCATTGAATCTACATCAGAGTTTCCTGTATGAAGTTTATATAATCGATAACTCTTACGATCAGGATAACCATCTTCATATACTACACATGACGCAACAGTAAACGTACCACTAATATGAGAGTTATCAAATAACTCAACACGATTCATTGGATGTTTTGCAATGTCACAAAGCTGTGCTACAGCCTGTTCTGTTAGTGTATCTTGTCTTGCTACCGCATTAAACTTAAGGTCTAATTGTTTTTTAGCATTTTCAACACACATATCTAAGAGTTTTACTTTATAACCCTTTTGTGGTTGGAAGATAGGCATATCTAGCACTTCTTGCAATGCTGTAACATCTAACTCCATCGGCAATACAAGTTCACGAGCAGATGGATGATCTTGATAATACTGTACTAAAAACGAAGTGAATTCCTCTTCTGCATCGCCATAAAGAGGTCTTAAACGGAATTCTTTGTTTAGAATTGTTCCTTCACGTACTAAGAAACCTGTAATCGCAAGATATCCCTTTTTCGTATACCAAGCAAAACATCACGTGAACCACGATTATCTTTTTCAATATTTTGCTTGTCATTTAACCACATGTCGAATCGACTCTAGCATCTCTTTATATTCTTGTGCTTTTTCAAATTCAAGCGCTTGGCTAGCTTCTAGCATCTTTGTCTGTAGTTGTGCTTCAACATCCTTTGTATCACCATTCATGAAACGAACAACTTTATCACTCATTTCATCGTAGACTTTGGGATCAATATCAAACTCGCAAGGTCCAATACATTGATGCATGTGATAATACAGGCATACCTTTGGTTCCAAGTGTGTGCATCTTCTAAATGGATAGAGTGACTGCAATAGTTTTAAAGTTGTTCTTGCTGCAGTCGCATCAGGAAACGGTCCAAAGTACTTTGCCTTCTTATCTTTCTTCGTATCACGAGCTATGAGTAAACGTGGATACTTTTCTTTTGTTAGTTTGATGTATGGGATATGATGAATCATCAATAAACTGAATATTATACTTTGGACGATATTTCTTAATTAAGTTAATCTCTAACACCAAAGCTTCTTTTTCACTTCTTGTGACGATAAAATCAAAGTCTTCAATATGACTTACCATTTTAGTCGTCTTAAAATCGTGCGCACCAACAAAATACTGATTCACACGATTGTGTAGATTCTTTGCCTTACCAACGTAGATGATTTCTCCATTTTTATCCTTCATCTGATAACTACCAGGTTCATTTGGTAAGTTCTTTAATTTCGCTTTGATATATTCTTTATCCATTGTTTTCCTTTAGTTTAATGTTACTACAGTTGCACCAGTTCCACCTTCTTGAGGCATTCCCAGTCTAAATTCTTTGACAGATTTATCATTACGTAATCGCTCATGAACAGCTTTACGTAGTTTCCCTGTACCATCCCCGTGAATAATACGGAAAGTCTTTAGACCATGAATCTTTGCTTGGTCCATATAGTCTTTCATCTTCTCAATACCTTCATCGACACGCATGCCAATTAGATTGCATTCTAAAGACATGCTTGCATAGATATTATGAGAGCGAATATGTACAGACGTATTCGTCTTTGTCTTAGGAATCACATGTGAACTTGGTCGAATCTGATTCTTCTTTACATGAATCATTCTTCCATTTAAACTCACAGTAATTTCTTTTCTTCCAACCTTGATTACTTCACATACCTGATTGGAAGAACGTAATTCCACTGCATCTCCAACATGATATGTAATATCATCATAATTTGTATCATCCACTTCTTCGAGTGGTTGAATCTTCTTTAACTGATTACGTACATTGAGCACTTCATGATACTTTGCTTGCTCACTACGCATTTGTGCAAGAATTTCATCCGCCTTATGTTGAGCTTCTTCAATATATTGATTGGCTTCTGCTTGCGCATTCTTATGCCATTCATCTTTTTCTTTTAAAAGTTGATTTACGTTCTTTGACAAGAGATTCTTGTAATGCTTTTACTTCCGCAATCTTTTTGACTAAGTTCATCATTCTTTAACGTTGTTTCATTTAACTGTGTTTCTAAACGTTCAATTAAAATATCTTCTTGTGATTTGGCTTGTTCTTTTAAGAATGAAGCATATTTAATAATCGATTTTGGTAAACCATATCTTTCCGCTATCTCAAAGGCATTTGATTGTCCTGTTAAGCCTTCGATAAAGCGATACGTAGGTTCTAATTTTTCTTGGTCAAATTGTACACTCGCAACTATGATATCGTCATGTCGTTTCCCATACGCTTTTAGTCGACCATAGTGTGTTGTAGCGACACAGGTAGCCTTTACATCACGTAAATAATTCAAGATAGAGATTGCTAAACTTTCTCCCTCTTTTGGATCTGTACCAGAGCCAACTTCATCCATTAGTACTAAACTATTTTCAGTTGCACTACGAATAATTTCTGCTTGTTTTTTGATGTGAGCACTAAAACTGGATAAGGATTCTACAACTGATTGATCATCACCAATATCCACAAACACATTATCAAAGAAAGGAATCACAGCACTCTCTGCAGTTACAGGAATACCAACATACGTCATTAATACAAATAGACCAATGACTTTCATCGACACCGTCTTTACCACCAGTGTTAGGACCTGTAATTAGAAGGATACGTTTTGGATCACGCAAATGATAGTTATTCGCAACGACCTTCTTAGGATCAATTAGAGGATGTTTTGCACGAATAATTTCGATTTCCTTTTGTTCTGTTAGTTCAGCCGCAACACCATCATGAAGCTTTACCCCATTGTGCTTTCGCAAAGATTGCATCTAAAATACCACAAGTTTCAATGTTTGAGATTTCTTCATCCGCAATCGCAGATACACTTCTAGATAACATTGTTAGGATACGATGAATCTCTTCTTTTTCTTTCTCAACAAGTTCCATCTTACGATTATTTAAACCAACCAATGATGCCGGTTCAATATAGGATGCTTGTTTTGAAGCACTATCACCATGCAGTAGACCACCATACATATTTTTATCGGATGCTTTTACTAAGATAACAGCACGGCCATTACGCATCGTTACAATGGAGTCAACTACACTATCAGAATGACTTGCCACAAAGCGATTTGCGGCTGCTGCGATTTCCCCATCGATGCGTGATAAACTTGTACGAATCGATTTTAACTCTGGTGAAGCTTTTATCCATTACTTCACCATATTGATTTAAACAATTACCAATCTCTTTCGCAATTTTCTCGTGAACAATTAGGGTATCATATAAATCACTGAGATGATCATGTTCTAATGCATTCATAGATTTAAAGTAATTCAACATTCCTTGAATGCCTTGAATCAAGAACATTTCATCAATCAACTCTTGTGCTGTTAAAGTTCTTCCCTTTTTTGCATTCAAAAGAATTTCTCTTAAATCTTTAATTTGAGACATTGGTAGACGATCTTCATGAATACACATTGCTAGAGCTTCTTTCATGTATGCATGTTCACGACGTATCACAAGAGGATCAAAAGATGGTTTTATGGTATCTACATATTCAATGCCAAGTGAAAAAGAACATTGCTTTTTCACCTGTTCTAATATCACATTTCAATTCTAGACTACCAATTACACTCATATAAACTCCTATTTAATTTGTTTACTTTCTTCCACAAAACCATTCTCTTTTAACCAGTTTTCAACTGCATTTCTCTGTAAGTCTGTTAATGACTTTGTATCTTCTCCTATCTTTGAGAAACCTTCACTACTAAATAGTGGACCCAAGTAATCTTTAGCGACCAATTCCGTCACTTGATTAACTTGTTTGATTAAAGAATTCTCTACAATATAACTTCCATTTTTAAATAGAGGTGTATGTAATAACACTGTTATCACAACCATCCACACAAACGCTTCTAGTATTCCAAATGCAGCACCTAATAGTGCACTGACTGCATGTAAACCTGGAACTTTATGTACACCCTTTGCAATTCGATCAACCACAAAGAACAAAATACGTAGTACTAAGAATAATAATATAAACCATGCAATCTGGTTTACATATGTTTTGGCAATCGCTTCAAAAGGTGTTCCAGATATACCTAATGACTTAACAGATACAATATTGATGTATTTCGCAAACACACCGCATAATATCCATGCAATCCAATATGAAATAACAGAACCAACAAGGCCAATTAATCTACGTAGAATCCCTGTATTATAACCCTGTGCCGCTTTTAGAATAAAGAATATAACGACAAAGGCACTAAAATATATTGCCCAATTTTCCTGTAATGTAAACATAAATAAAACCTCCTATATAAAGATGATAAAACAAAACGTTTCAAACTGCCAACTGCATGATAAAATATACTACATGAATAGTACAATAACTTTAAAATTAACACCAAATCAAGAGGAACAATTATTCGCTACTTTTAACGAATTTTTATCAACCCCACCACAGTACGCAAAATGGCAATTAAAACCAGAGAATTGTGTTATTACTTGTTACACATCAGGAAAGACTGTATTCCAAGGAAAAGACGCAAACATTTATGCTGCAGCTTTCATGGATGAACCAGAAGTACTTACAACTACTTCTTCAACGAGTCAATATCCACAAGCTGGCAGCGATGAAGTTGGTACAGGTGATTACTTTGGACCTGTTTGTGTATGTGCTAGTTACGTTACAAAGGATGATGTTGATTTCTTAGTGAAACTAGGTGTACGTGACTCTAAGAAATTAACCGATGCAGATATGCTAAAGATTGGTCCACAACTGATGGATAGAATCCCACATAGTCTATTGATAGTAACTCCTCAAAAATACAATCAAGTGCATGAAGAAAATAATCTTAACGCAATCAAGGCTAAATTACATAACCAAGCCTATATCAATCTTGCAAAGAAGATCAATCTTCCAAGTTTTAAGATTATTGATCAGTTTACACCAGAATCTTCTTACTATCGTTATCTCAAAAATGAACCACAGATTGTACGTGGTATTCACTTTGAAACAAAGGCAGAAGATAAATACTTATCCGTCGCTGTTGGCTCTATCATCTCACGCTATGGTTTTCTAAAGACCTGGCAAGAAATGGAACAAAAATACGATATAAATTTTCCTAAGGGATCTGGAGATAAAGTAGATATCCTTGCCCAAGAATTTGTGGATCGATATGGGTTTGAACGTCTTGGTGAAGTCGCAAAATTACATTTTAAAAATACAGAAAAAATACGTGTATAGATTCTTTATACACGTATTTTCATTACTTATACATTGCTAGAATGTGTAGTTGAAGAACTACTCGAATGTCTTCTAGCCATCAGCATATTTTCTAGTGTAATAACAATTGCAACAACAGTCGCCTCTTCATTTACATCATACAAATCAATGCAGTATTTATCTCGCATAGAGAATAATTTTTGTCCTACAACTGCAATAACACGCTCCTGGTTGTTATATAAAACGAAGTTTAGATTTGCAAAATCTCCCTGTAAGGTCCAACCAAGTTCATCAATTGTAAATTTCATATCCAAAATACGGAAACAACTCTTTTGAAAGTTCGAATGACTTTCCACCAACTACATCAATATAGTGAATAGAGTGAAGAGAGAATAGTTTCTTTTCTATCCTTGCGACTACTCTATCCTCAACATCAGTGATTGTTGTTTCATTTGTAAAAGAGAATAGTTTTGAAGATGAATGATATACCACATTATCATTTTCATCCGTCACATCGATATCTTTGTGGAAACTAAATAAGTATCTACTTGTATAGAGTGATTTGGCTGGTTCACCATATTCCTTATAATTACGAATATCTGTTCCTTCTCCTGCAGAGTGGTATCTTTGAAAGATTAACGAAACAGCGAAAATTCCTACAACCATAATTACCATCAAAATCAATACTGGCTGCATTGTCCCCATATACATTATCATTCACCTCCTGGTACTATTTACAACTATATAGTAGCACTTTCTAAGTCTTAAAAAAAATGGAATTTCACTTTAAGTGTATATTCCATTCTTCATTAACTTTTTGATAATAGAACTCTGTCAGTTCAGGATCTTCAAATACACGAAGCAAAACATCCATGTCGACTGATAACTTCAACTTTAAGAAGTCTTCACGCTTTACCCAAGATACATTTCCTTCACTAGAAGATTTAATCTCACCAGTAAAAATATTACAGGTATACAGGAATACGATATAGCGACTTCCATCCGAATTAACCCAATCTTTCACTCCACAAAGCTTAGGACTTTGGATATCTAAACCTGTTTCTTCTTTCACTTCTCGGATAACAGAGTCAACGATAGATTCATCGTTTTCGACATGACCACCTGGAAATGTAATACCTGGCCAATCTTTCTTTTGTCTATCAATGACAAGGATTTCATCACCTTTTGTTATCATGCATAAATTTGTAAGTGTTACTAATTTTTTTCTGTCCATGCATGTCATTATAAAAGAATAATTGAAAATTTGAAAGAATTATTTTGACATCCAGCTTTCATCACTTGGATTATTTCTAAAGTTTAACAGTGCCTCTACATCACTTTCCTTGATGTAGTTTTCTTCTACTGCGACAGATAACAGTGTGTCGTAATCAGAGGCAGACACGTTGCGAACATTGTGTTCAGCAAGACGTTCTGTTGCTTTACGCATACCGTAAGTAAAGATAGAAGCGATACCTAATACTTCAGCCCCTTCTTTACGTAATACTTCTACAACTTCAACAGAAGATCCTGCAGTAGAGATTAAGTCTTCAATAACAACAATCTTTGCATGATCGATAAGTTTTACCTTCAATTTGATTTTGACGTCCATGATCCTTTGAGGATGTACGTACATATCCCATTGGTAAACCAAGTATAGTTGCAACAATAGCCGCATGTGCAATACCTGCTGTACTTGTACCCATCACCATATTGCAAGTTGGGTATTCCTTACGAATAATTTCAGCTAATGCATTTTCTACATCCTCACGAACCTTTGGATAAGAAAGAGTGAGACGATTATCACAATAAATTGGAGATTTGATACCACTTGCCCATGTGAATGGATCTTGTGGTTTCAAGAATACTGCTTGAATATCTAGTAAATCTTTTGCAATGCGTTTTTTCATCTTATTCTTCTCCTGTCTGGAATTGTTTTGTGGCTAGACGATACGCTTCTACTGGATTTTCTGCTCTTGTAATAGATCTTCCTACAACGATATAGTCAGAACCAAGTTGGTGAGCGATTGCAGGTGTAGTAACACGCTTTTGGTCTCCCTTACTATCAGTCGCAAAGCGGATACCTGGAGTCACTGTTTGGAAGTCTTCACCACATACCTTCTTTACAATTTCTACCTCTAATGGTGAACATACTACACCATCACAACCTGCATTCTTCGCATTTAATGCATATTGAGCAACAGTTTCCTGCATAGATTTTGGAATGAGTAGTTCCTCATGCATAGCTTCTTCTGTTGTACTTGTTAATTGTGTAACTGCAAGTAAGATTGCCTTTACTTCCATGATCATCTAACGCCTTACGGGCAGCCTTCATCATTTCGATTGTACCAGCCGCATGTACATTGACCATGTCAACATCCAACTCTGCAAGCATGCTCATCGCGTGATAAACCGTATTTGGAATATCGTGTAGTTTTAGATCAAGGAAGATTTTGTGTCCTTGCTTTTTAATCTGTCTTACGATTTCAGGACCATTTCCGTAGAATACTTCCATACCAACTTTTTAACGTATGGTTTTTTTCTTCTTTAAATTGTTGTAAAAATTCTAATGTTTTTTCCTGGCTGTTAAAGTCACATGCGATGATTACTTCTTTACTCATTTTGATTCTCCTCCTGGTATATTCATAAAAAAACAACCTTTGCACAAAAATACACAAAGGTTGTAAGTAATCTATTACAAGTTCCTCTAAAAAAACTACTAGAGTGTAATCTATCATCGCCTTCATAGTATCTCGTACTATATTAAAGCCTGCTTTTTTTCTGTAGATTAGGATACAATAATGAACCCTATTCGTCAATCATTATTTCCAGAAATCATAATATCTCTCTTTGCAATCATCTGACTAATCATCGGTAGAGCATTAAAGATATACAGTCTTTTCGCATGATAGTCATGTTCTTCATTCTCTCCTAGCAATAACGTAAAGTTTCCATTTACTTCATCACTATCATAGTGGAACATATCAGAATGTTGTTTCATATCTTCAATCTGCATCTTTACTGTACGATATGCAAAATCTTTTGTTCCTGTTAAAGCTAATACATAGAAGTCTTCTGCTTTATATCCTTGTGCAATAATTGAATTTTCTAAAAGTTGTGCGGTCCAATTTGGATTATCACGACCATATTGATTCACCATCGTACGATTACCCCAATATAAACGAACCACTAAAAGGCACATAGTATCTAAAGTATCTCATACTATCCATCATACGATACCAGGTAGTTACTGCACCCATTGAAAAACCAAGAAAGATACGATGGTCTCTAGATGCAATTAAAGTCTTCTTCACTTGTAGAGCTAGCGTATGTACGATATGCATGTTCAAATTGTGGGTAATAAATCATTCTGTAACTCTTTACCAAAAGCTTCCGTAAGACTTGCATCATAATCATCTGTATCCATATCGATGTTATCGTGATAATACGATGCAAATACCATTAACATTGGCTTCATCTCTTTATTTTCAATCAGATGATCAATTTCATTTTTAATATCTGATAGATCATCTAACTCACCAGGAAACGATGTCACATCACCCGTATGACCATGCATTGCATAAACAACATCATAACGTGCTGTGCTTGTTTCATATCCATATGGGATATATACATACGCATACTTCTTCATGACTCTATTTTGACTATCATATGTATTCGTTACGTAATCAAAACCGTACAACTTTCCCCTGTTGATTTTGCAGGATTCCATATATTGTTTCAGGAACAGCTTTTGATTCCTAATGGTATAACTGAGTCTTTTTGTATATCGGTATATGTTTGAAATACAGGTTTCTGAGTATCATTTGATTTTGATATTTGTTTTGTCGTACATCCTACTAGTATAGAAGTCACTAGTAGGATTACGATTATTAATTTCTTCATTCTTACCTCATTTCAATAGAAAGAGAAGATTCCAAATCTTCTATAATTCAGGGATTTGGAATCTTTTTCAACATTTAAATGAATTGTATCTTTGAGTTGAACTAACTCAACACCAGCAGCCTTTAACATACGCTTGCTGGCAATATTTGTATCTACACCATTATACTTATCAGATTCATAGACAATGCGATGAATACCAGATTGTATAATTGCTTTTGCACATTCATTGCATGGGAATAAGGATACATAAATCGTACATCCTGCAACTGGCCACTTTGAATTTAAGATAGCATTTCAACTCTGCATGTACAACAAAGGCATACTTTTGAATCTAATGTATCGCCATCACGTCCCCATGGGAAAACTTCATCAGAACATCCCTTTGGAAAACCATTGTATCCAACAGATACAACACGGTGATTGTCATCAACAATCGCAGCACCAACCTTTGTATTTGGATCTTTAGAACGTAAGGCTGATAAGTGAGCAAGACCCATAAAATACTCGTCCCAGCTTAAGATGTTTTTTTTGTGTTGTCATAACTTATTCCTCTCCTAGTACATTTACTAGTCCCATCGTCTAATCCATATACTATATCCAGTCTTTCCGCTAAAGAAATATGAATAGTCACGTAATGGACCATCGTGTAAAATCTGTAATACATTGTAATCAGTTCCTAAATAGCGTGAGCGTGTTGGGATAGAGCGATTCTGCCACGAAATGAAACATAGAACAGCGACCAAGCCAACTAGAGCGACGATATGATTGATACGTTTATAAACCTCATCTTTTTCAGTAGTAATAAAGCCATATATGATTAGCCCTGTTACAAACCCACCTAAATGCGCATGTACAGAGATATTTGGTAAGAAATTTAACAAGAGATTGATAAATAACATATTCATTAACGCAGCACGTACTGGCGGCATTCTCCAACCACCTGTACGTAGAATTAGCGTTATATACGCAGCAAGCAATCCATAGATTCCACCAGAAAGTCCTACCACAAAACTATTCTCTGGTGAAGATAATACAAATAAAGAACCAACAATAATAGATGGAATCAAAATCAATAAATATCTTCTCACTCCTAAGAGTGGTTCAAAGATTTTACCAAGTGAAAATAATGCCATCATGTTCATAGCCAAATGCCACAAATCAATATGAACAAACCCAGCTGTTAGTAAACGCCAGTACTCACCTGCTAAAACAAAAGGCTTATAGAAAGCACCAATCAAAATTGAATTGGTAATCGTACTATCGCTTGGAAATAGCTGAATAAACAGCCATACCACAAAACATATTGCGATAATGACATTTGTCGCAACAGTCTTTCTTTGTTTCATTACGCTACCCTCTTACGCAAAATCTCAAGTAATTTTTCAAAGTATTCTGGTAGTGGTGCGTGGAATGTCATTGTTTCTCCAGTCGTAGGATGAACAAGCGTTAATTCACTTGCGTGTAGTACTTGTCCCTCTGTATCCATGTATGGACATGGTTGACCATACTTATCATCACCCATGACTGGATGATTAATATATTTCATATGTGCTCTAATTTGATGAGTTCTACCTGTCTCTAAACGACATTCAAGATAAGTTGCGACATTAAAACGTTCTAGTACATGGAAATGAGTTCTTGCGTCACGACTATTTTCTTCAGTAACTTTCATACGTTGACGATCACGAGGATCCCGTCCAATTGGCGCATCTACTAAACCATCATCATGTGTGATATTTCCAACAACAATTGTCTTTATAGACACGATGACAAGTCTTATTCTCTAATTGCTTAGCAATCGCTTCATGCGCTTTATCATTCTTGCATGCCACAATACAGCCTGTCGTATCTTTATCGATACGATGAACAATACCTGGTCGAATCACACCATTAATACCTGACAAATCCTTACAGTGATATAACAGTGCATTTAACCATTGTATTGGAATAATTTCCAGGAGCCGGATGAACTACCATACCCTTTGGTTTATTGATAACGATAATATCAGAATCTTCATACAGAATATCTAATGGAATATTCTCAGGAAGAATATCGACAGGACGATCTTCAGGCACATCACAGCTAATTTCATCTCCACTTACAACCTTCAATGAACTCTTTGCGACTTTTCCATTGACAAAAATCATGCCCTCATCTGCGAGTTGTTGTACTCGTGTTCTAGATAGTTCTGTATTAGAACTTAAATATTTATCTAATCTTTCTTTTGTATCTTCACTTACGATCCACGTTTGTTTTGCCATTCTTTTCTTCCTTCCATGTTGCGATTAACAATATAAAATACACCAATACATAAAGCCATGTCCGCAACATTAAACACTGGGAAATCATAGCCAAAAATATAGAAATTTAAGAAGTCTCTTACGTAATTTCAAGAATAAGCGATCAATAAGATTACCTGCAGCACCACCAATCATTAGCGCAAGTGAGATTCCGGTTAAAAAATCAGTTTTCTTAATAAATAAATACCAAGCCATTAGGCCAATCGCTACTGCCGCAACGAGTGCTAGTAATCCCTGCTGTCCAGATAGTAAGGACCAAGCCATACCGGTATTTTGTACATATGTAATATGAAAGAAACCTTCTATTACAGGGATATCATGGAACAAGCCTAAGCTAGCTGCCCACATCTTTGTGCATAAATCAATTAATACTGTAACGATAATAATACCGATATAAATCATAACTACCTCAATTCTTTCGTAAACTACACTTCTTTGTAAATACTGCAAACTCCAACAGTTCAAAATGGTTCAAAGCGTGAAGTTAGCTTTTTCATATGCGGCTTCAAACATAGATCCTTCTGTTTCTTCAAACAATCTTTTTTTGAAGTCTTTTCATGTAATACAGCTGATTCTTCCTTACTCGAAATACTTCATGACGAACAGCCACAACTTCATCATTACCACTTACAAAGACAATCTCAAATCCAAATGGATTTTTAGATTTGATTGCCTCAATAAAGTCAGTATCTCCATCCTTTACATAGAATGGCAAATCGCTAGCTTCCAAGCAATCAAATATCTCTAATATAAACGCATCGATAATCCCTTTTTTTGAATAAAGGATACTGTCACATCAGATGTCTTTAATCTACTTAATTCCTCTGTTGTCCATATATCATCCTTTACTACAAATAAGAATGTATCATCTTTAAAATCAATCCAAATTCCATTTTCGCAAGAAGGATATTTTTGACCAACTTGAAAAAAATTGTATGTGTTGTATTTTTTTATTCATGTTACTCATTTTAACATCCTCCTATCAAATACTTTAGTGTTTCTTTAAGAAGTTTGTTACAAATTCCAATTGTGATAATGCATAGTAATACATATCACCAATCATGTTATACGCAAGATCTTCCGATAGTACACCACAGTTTAAATCCTCAGGAAGTTTTCCATCGTTATATGCTTGTGCATCATCGAACCAATCTTGGCTACCATAATACTTACTAACCGCATCATACTTCTTCATAACACGCTTTAGTTTTTTTGTTGCCTTGATTGTTTCTGCAAGCACAGCATTTACTTCATTCATGTTTTGCTTCCATTGTTTCAATACGTTCTACTTGTTTCGTTTTCTTTTTCATATTTATCACCTTTTAATATTTTAGCATAACTTAGAAAAAGATACCCTAAGGTATCTTTATTCAATTGCATTTACGATGTCTAATACTGCTTTCTTAATCTTCGCATTTCACTGCAAGAGCTTCTTCACGAGAGTCTTGCTTTGTATAGAAGTAGAACTTAATCTTTGGCTCTGTACCAGATGGACGTACCGCAAACCAACTATCGTTATCTAAGTAGAAACGCAATACGTTAGATGCAGGAATATCTTCATATCCATGTAAGTAATCAATTACCTTCTCCACTTTGTATCCAGCAACTTCTGTTGGTAGATTGTTTCTAATAGAAACCATCATACGCTTGATACGTTCTGCACCAGCAATACCTTCTAATACAAGGTTTGGCTCATCTTCTGCGTAGAAGCCATACTTCTCATATAACTCCTGTAATACATTCCATAATGTCTTACCTTGCTTGCGATAGTACGCTGCAGCTTCTGCTACTAACATACCAGCAGAGATACCATCCTTATCACGGATATCTACACTAGCTGCGTAACCTACAGATTCTTCATAACCAAATAGATACGTATATCCCTGTTCAAGTAATGCAGGAATACGTCCACAAATATTCTTAAAGCCTGTTAATGCTTCATACATTTCAACACCATACGCATTTGCCATGACAGTACTCATTGTAGAAGTAACGATAGACTTAATCATGACACCCTTTTCAGGTAATGTTCCAGCACTCTTGTGACCTTCTAAGATGTAATTTACTAATAAGTATCCTGTCTGGTTGCCATTTAATGGGATATAGTTACCATCATCATCACGTAATTCAATTGCGAAACGGTCACTATCTGGATCAGTAGCCATTAATAATTCTGCACCAACCTTCTTACCAAGTTCTTCACTCATCTTGAAGGCTGCAGGGCTTTCAGGGTTAGGATAACCTACTGTTGTAAAGTCTGGATCTGGGATCTTTCTGTTCTGGAACGATATGCCAATTCGTAAATCCACGGTCCTTCATCATTGTCGCAAATGGAATAGAACCTGCACCATTGAGTGGTGTATAAACAAGTGGAATATCTAAGTCAATTTCATCCCCACTATGGATTGCTAGACTTTCTACAAGATCTAGATATGCACGGTCATATTCTTCAGATAATACAACAATCTTTCCGGCAGCTACACCTTCGTTGAAGTCTGACTTTTTAATACCATTCCAGATATCAACTGCGTTGATTCTTTCTTCCATACCATCTGCTACTGTACTACTTACCTGACAACCATCATTCCAATATGCTTTATAACCATTATATTCCTTTGGATTATGGGAAGCCGTAATGTTAATACCAGATGTTGTACCTAACTTACGAATCATAAACGCAAGTTCAGGGTTGGACGTAAGTCTGGGAAGACATAAGTCTTAATTCCATTAGCCGCAAAAATACCAGCAGATAACTGTGAGAATTCTTTAGAGAAGTGACGTGGGTCATGTGCAATGACAATACCCTTATCCATCGCTTCTTGTCCCTGTGCACAGATATACTCTGCTACACCTTGGCTTGCTTTACCAACTGTATAGAAGTTCATGCGGTTAGTACCAGCACCTACAATGCCACGTAAACCAGCAGTACCAAATGCTAAATTTTGATAAAAACGCTCTTTGATTTCATTGTCATTATCCTTGATAGCCAACAATTCATCTTTCAGGGGGTCACCCTCAGGTAACATTTGAACCCATTCTTCATATCTTTGTTTATAATCCATTATTTTTTTAACCCTCCGATTATGTATCTTCATTTTAAACTAAAACAAGAGATGTTGAAACAATGGAATACATAAAAAGTTGTACTAAAAAAAGAGCAGAATTGAAGTGAACCCCAAAAAGTTGGACAACAACTTAGGAGGTTCACTTTTATTATGAAATTTACATTTCGAAGACAAAGTCCAAATCTATAAGGAACGTAAATGTGGATTCACAATTCCACAACTCCATTTTAAAATGGAATATAACACGATCTAAAATTGAATATATTGTTAGGCTAGTTGATAGACATGGAATTGATATTCTACGCCATATTCATCAAGATTACTCTGCAGAATTTAAAGAAGTAGCTATCTATAGAGTATTGACACTTCATGAGTCAATACTGAGCGTATCAATAGACTTAGGATTATCTACCAATAGTATTCTGCGTAGATGGATTAAAGAATATAAAGAAAATGGATATAATGTCGTTATAAGGAAGCGAGGACGTCATGCCAAAGAAGAAAACAATCGAGGAGTTAGAGAAAGAAAACAAGTTCCTACGCGAGCAGAACTTGAGGCTATTAATAGAGAACGAATTCATAAAAAAATTAGATGCCTTAGTTACGGAAAGAGAAGCACGAGAAAAGAAGAAATAGTTAGGGCGATATCGGAACTAAGGCAAGAACTACAAGTGTCTGTTAGATTTATCATTCAAACAATCAATGGCAGCACACACTTGCCTTATCATATCAGCCGCTCTGACTACTATTATCGGAAAGACAAACAAGATAATGATTTCAAGTATGATGACGTAATGAATGATATCATCATTATTTACTATACCCATAAGGGAAGATATGGATATCGACGCATTTATCTTGAAATCAGAAAGCTGTATCCAACGATCAATCATAAGACAGTACAAAGACTCATGCATAAGATGAGTCTGTTTGGAAATACACCGAAAGCTAAATACAAATCATACAAAGGCAATATGAATGGTACAGTAAAGAACCACTTACTAGATGTCGTTATTGATGAAGAGAATCATAATACATATTACAAGCGCAACTTCTCTACAAGTACAGTTAACGAGAAATGGACAACAGATATATCGGAGTTTCATATCGCTGCAGGTAAGTTGTATCTATCACCTATTCTCGACATGCATAATAGAGAGATTATATCTTGGAATATATCTAAAACTCCAAACTATGAGCAGATTGACAATATGCTTGATATCGCATTTCATAAATATCCAAATATAGAAGGACTGATATTTCATTCTGATCAAGGATGGCAGTATCAAATGAATCAATACCATAAGACTCTACATGAACATGGAATCATCCAATCGATGTCACGCAAAGGAAACTGCTTAGATAACTGTGTGATGGAGAACTTCTTTGGAAAGATGAAGAATGAGATGTTCTATGGACATGAATATGAATTTAAAACCTTAGATGAGCTAGAAAGTGCCATGAATGAATACATACACTATTACAACGAAGAAAGAATACAGACAAAAATTAAAAGGCCTAACTCCTTGCCAGGCAAGGAATCAAGCCTTATCATGTCTGTAAATTACAGTGTCCAAGAAATTGGGTTCACTTCA